>Ga0187893_10001807_pt1 | contig 49376 bp, 37 predicted proteins | sample MA1701074metaG_FD_139574 | JGI IMG/M metagenome (GOLD analysis project Ga0187893, IMG submission 139574) | White microbial mat communities from a basaltic lava cave in the Kipuka Kanohina Cave System on the Island of Hawaii, USA - MA170107-4 metaG ... | reverse complement strand
TACTACGCGTTCGAGACGGGCGGCGACCGGTCGCCGATCGGCCGGACGAAGACGTTGCCGGCATCGATCGATCGGGTGCGGCTCGCGTCAGTGTGCTGCTCGAACTACCCTGCCGGCTACTTCAACGTCTATCGTGCCGTCGCCAACCGCGAGGATCTCGATGCGGTCGTCCACCTCGGCGACTACATCTACGAGTTCCAGAACGGAGTGTACGGCGACGGCAGCGGCCTGCTGCGGATTCCAGAGCCACGAAAAGAGGCGGTCACGCTCAGCGACTACCGGATCCGGTACGCCACGTACCGATCGGATCCGGATCTGCAGGAAGCCCACCGGCAGCACCCGTTCATCGCGGTGTGGGACGACCATGAAATGACGAATGACGCGTGGTCGGGCGGCGCGTCCAACCACAACCCGGATCAGGGCGAGGGCGACTGGGCGGTGCGGCAGGCGGCCGCGTACCGTGCGTATCTCGAATGGATGCCAATCCGTGAGTCGGCCGGCGACGGCATTCGCCTCTATCGCGGCTTCCGGTTCGGCACGCTCGTCGATTTGCTGATGCTCGACACGCGCGGCCTGCGCGATCGGCAGGCGGCCGGCAAGGACGTCGCCGCGCTCACCGACCCGTCGCGGACGCTGCTGGGCGCGGCACAAGAAAGGTGGCTGTTCGAGGCGCTGCGGACGTCACAGCAGGCCGGCACGGCCTGGCGGATGCTGGGACAGCAGATCATGTTCTCGCGCGTGACACCGCCGCAGTGGCCGGTTCCTTACCCCGACACCTGGGACGGATATCAGGCCGCCCGCGGCCGGGTGCTCGACCTCTTGTCCAGCGAGCGCGTGCGCGACGTGGCCATCCTCAGCGGCGATCTGCACAGCTCCTGGGCGTTCGATGTGGTACGCAATCCATGGGAGGGGTACCAGGCGTCGACGGGGAGTGGCTCGCTGGCGGTAGAAATCCTGGCACCGGCCGTCAGCTCGGCGCCACTATTCACGAACGCCGCGGCGCGCGAGCACGCGCCGCTCTTGCGCGCCGCGCTGCCGCACCTGAAGTTCCTCGAGGGCGACAGCCGCGGCTATGTGGTGCTCGACGTGACACCCACGCGCCTGCTGGCCGAGTGGTACTTCGTGCCGACGGTGCAGGAACGGACCGACGGCGTCACGCGCGGCGCGGCGTTCGTGTGCGAACGCGGCTCGTCACATCTCGCGCCTGCCTAGATCAAGGCACAAGGCACATTGCCCGCTGCCAAATGGGCCGATCAGGGCCATCCCGTCTGCGGTAGGCCCGGCGTGACACGCAGGGCGTTCTGATAGTAGACCTTCCTCAGCACCGCGTCCGGCAAGCCCATCCCGTACAGATTCCAAAACGCGTGGTAGTCGCGGTAGTAGTCGAAGTACTCGTCGGTCGTCTCGAAGACGCGCCAGTAGTACGGGAACTCGGTCGGCGCGTAGGTGTCTTTGCCGAACAACACTCGATCCTGGTACTTGACGAAGAAGGTGTGCGCGCTTCGCGGTTGCCGTCCGAGGTCGTAGAGAATCGCGGCCAGGTCGAGGACGACGTTCGGGAACTGGTCGAGGAACTTCCCCGCCTGGCCAAGATTGTTCGCCTGCCAGCCGAAGTGCGCCACGATGAAGCGCGTTTTCGGATGGCGCCGGAACATCTCGTTCCGCTCGGCGAGCAGCTGCTCGAAGGTGACTGTGTTCGGGTTCAGGTACTGTCGCCGGTCCGGAAACAGCGCCAGCTCGAGCCACCGCTCGTTGTGCATGTCGGGCTGATTGAAGAACTCCTGCGGCTCGGCAGTGTGGATGATGACCGGGATGTTCAACCGCGCCGCGGTCTCCCAGATCGGCGCCAGCTCCGGGTCGTTGATCTTCAGCCGGGTGCCGTCCTTCTTGAGCGTGTCCATCCCCGTCGGCTTGAAAATCTTGACGCCGATCGCCCCGTTCCGGACATCCTGTTCGAGCTGCGCGGCCGCCTTCCGGCCGTAGCCCGGCTCGACGTCACGGAAGGCGTCGAGGCCGTTGGCAAACACGGTGAACCGGTTGGCGTATTTCGTGCCGCGGATGTAGTCGACGCGCTGCTTCAGGTCCGGGCCGTAGCCGCCGCTGAGATTGTTCAGGACGCGAATATTGAGCGCGTCCATCTCGTGAATGAGCCTGTCGATCGTCTCCGGCGTCGGGCCTGTATGACTGTGGATGTCGACGACCGGAAACTTCGCGCGCGGCACCGGGTGCTCTTCGACCACCAGCGTCGATTTCGGTCGGTAATCGACGATGCTCGGCGTGGGCCACTCGGGCGCCTGACACTGCCCCACCCGGACGAGCGTCGTCCCCGGCGGACATTCCTCGCCGGGCTTGATCGGTACCGTTCGGGCGCGTCGGTCCTGTCCCTGTGCGGCGGCGGTCAGTGCCAGCGCCGCAGCCATCCACATCACGGCTGCACGTGACATACGTTCATCATACGCCGGGCGGACCGGCTAAGATCGATTGGCACTGCATGCGGGTCGCGCTCCTCGTGGTCCTCGCCGCCGCCGCGGGGTTGCAGGCGCAGCAGGGGGACGACCTGCTCGCCCGGGCGCGTGCGCTCCACCGCGAAGTGCCGCTCGTCGACGGCCACAACGACTACCCGTGGGCGCTCCGAGAGCACAACGCCGAGCGCGACCTGAACCGACTCGATATCCGCGTCCTGCAGCCGACGATCCACACGGACATTCCGCGGCTGCGCCAGGGCGGCGTGGGCGGGCAGTTCTGGTCTGTCTATGTGCCGACGACGCTGCAGGGTGCGGCCGCCGTGCGTACGACGCTCGAGCAGATTGACGTCGTCCATCGCATGGTCCGGAAGTACCCCGACACGTTCGAGCTGGCCACCACGGCGGTCGATGTCGAGCGGATCTTCAAGGCGGGAAAGATCGCATCGCTCATCGGGATGGAGGGCGGCCATGCGATCGACAACTCGCTCGCGACGCTGCGGATGCTGCACGGCGCCGGCGCGCGCTACATGACCCTGACCCACAGCGCGAACGTGCCCTGGGCGGACTCAGGCACCGACAAGCCGCGGCACGGCGGCCTCTCGCGCTTCGGCGAGGAAGTCGTTCGCGAGATGAACCGGCTCGGGATGCTCGTCGATCTGAGCCACACGTCTGCCGACACGATGCTCGACGCGCTGCGAGTGACGGAGGCGCCGGTCATCTTTTCGCACTCGGACGCACGCGCGCTCAACGACCACGGTCGCAACGTGCCCGACGAAGTCCTGCGGCTGTTGCCGAGGAACGGCGGGATCGTGATGGTCACGTTCGTTCCAGGATTCCTGGTGCGCGGCGGCAAGGCGTCTCTGGCGGACGTCGCCAATCATATGGACCACGTTCGAAAGGTCGCCGGGCCCGATCACGTCGGCATCGGAAGCGACTTCGATGGGATCGAGGCTGTCCCAGCCGGCCTCGAGGATGTCTCCAAGTACCCGGCGCTTACTGCGGAGCTCCTCCGCCGAGGCTGGCCGGCGCAGGACGTGCGGAAGGCGCTCGGCCTGAACATTCTCCGCGTGATGCGGCGCGCCGAAGACGTCGCCGCGCGGCTGCAGCAGCAGCGCGAGCCGTCGACGGCGACACTCGAGGCCTTAGATAAATAAGTCACCAATCAGAAGTCACAACGAGTCATCGTGATTCTGGGTTTCTGATTTGTGATTTGTGACTTGTGACTTGTGATTTACCAAGTCCGGATGCCGCGCTGCGAACTCCCGCAGTGGTTCCACCGGCACCCGCCCGTGCGCGTCGGTGCCGCTGAAGCTCCACGGCCACGCGCCTGCATAGCCCGCTCCCTTCGCGAACGCGAGGTACTCGCCCGTTCTCTGCGCCGGGCATTCGCCGATGATGACCGGCCGTCGCACGCCGAGCGTCGCCGCCGGCGTGCCGAGCACGTCGGCCAAGGGCCCTGACGCATCCGTCTGCGGATACGAGTGCACCTGCAGTACGTCGAGGCCGAGCGCCTCGTCATCCCACGCCCACAGGTTGTGCAGGCGCGCACAGCCGATAGTGGTCAGCGCGCCAGGGTGCTCGGCATGTACGAGCTCGCTCAGGCGGGACACAAGCGACGCGAGGAGATCGAACCGCAGCGGCTGCCGCACGCGCTGGCTCAGATCGCGCTCCCACTCCTCGACGACGAAATCGGGCTCGTTCATGAACTCGAAGCCGAGAACCGCCGATCCGAGATCGGCGCGTGCGCCAGACGGTCCGTAGCGCCGGATCATCGGGCGAATCACATCGTCGAACAGGCCGTCGCGCCCCGCGGCGGAGAGCAGCACGCCGGCGCGTCCCTCCGGCAGCTCGGCTTCGTAGGTCAGGCCGGTAATCGGATCCGCGAGCGTGTCGGCCAGGCCGCTGAACAGCCATCGATGATCGAGCAGGACGAAGTCGATCCGCAGGCCGGCCTCACGGGCGCACTCGAGGGCCGCATCGAGATCGGCGAAGAGATGGGCGTCGGGCCCGACCGGCAGCCCGCGGTCGTCGTAGACGATGCCCGCGCGGCCGTCGCCGAACACGAACCATCGCGCGACCGTGAATCCGAGCGCCGCCATTCCAGCGAGGTCCCGCGCGACCGCCTCGCGGCGCGTCGACACGCCCAGATGCGATCCCCACGCGTTCGCGCCGAAATCGAGGCCGTAGTAGACGGTCGATCCATCCGCAGACCAGGGGTAATTGCAGCCGTGCAGGTATTCCACAAGTCACAAGTCAGAAGTCACAAGTCGCCGGCCGAATTCCGCGCCGTGGCCTTCCGCTTGCTTCTACATGCGACAACACGCCTCCACTCCAAGCGGGAAACCTTCCGATCTACACGAGCGTGTGCTGCTCTTCGCGTTTGTCGTCGATCAGACTTGCTCGACGCTACCTTCGATCCGGTCGTCTGCGAATCGGATGAAATGGTGCGGATCCCGGCCACGATCGTCCACAAGACGCGACGTGGAATGGGACGTACCCTGTGATTTGTGATTTGTGACTTGATTCACCGCCCGCGCATGATTTGCAGATACTTCGCGAGCAGCGCCTTGTACGGCCCGGTATAGGACTGCACGTATTTCGCGAGCCGGGCCTGATCGGCCTGCGACACGGCCAGTCGCTCGCGCGTGACGACGTGGTACTGCGTGAAGACGGAGGCAAAGAGCGCTGTTTGATCGGTCGGGTGCCGCGCGATGTAGCGATCGAGCACCGGCAGCGCTTCCTGATAGCGACCGGTCATCAGGTACGCCGCCATCAGCCGCTGTCCGATCTCGTCGTCTGCGGGGTTGCGATCGTGCGCCGCCTTCAGCACGTCGATGACCGAATCCGGCTGCCCATCGCGCAGCCGCGCGTCGGCGAGGAGGATGTAGGCAAGCGTGGGCCGAGGCTCTTGGCCCAGTGCCATCTGCCACACGCCGGCGGCGTCGCGGTCGCGCCCCGCCGCGGCAAACACCGCGCCGAGATAGAACGCGGCCGGGTAGAAATCGCGCCGCGGGCCGGCGGCGAGCGTCAGCTGCGTCGCCGCCTCGTTGAGCTGTCCCTTGATGTACCACTCGAGACCCTTGAAGAACGCCGCGCCCTGATCCTCACCGGCCGTGAGCGCCTCCAGCGCCGCGGCGCCATACCGTCCGGCCCGCGCTTCGGCGACGGGATTCTTCAGCCCCGGGGATCGCTTCTCGACCGCATCAAGCATTCCGTTGAGCAGATCCCGCTGGAGCGTCGCCTGGCGATCGAACTTCGCGACCTCCCCCCGCGCGAACATGAGCGGAGGCGCGCCGTCGGCGGGCGCGTCGAGAATGAACGGCCGCGCGAGCACGCCGGCCACCTTGCCGGCGCGGAGCACGCGCGCGCGTGCAACGTAACGGCCCGCCGGGAGCAGCGTCGCCGACACGACGCCCTGTCCGATGCGCTGCGTCGGGGCGGTACCCGCGATGACCTGCGCCGGCACGGTGAGGAGCGCCGGTGCGTCCTGGTCGTCGGCGATTTCGAGGCTCACGGTCGTCGCCTCGAGCACCGCGGAGTTCGTCGAGTACAGCTCGAGGAACGCGCCCACGTTGGCCGCCACGCGCGGCTCGACGCCGGGCCGAATGCGGCCGTTGCCGTCGCTGCCGGCGTCGCCGATCAACAGATCGCCGAGGGCGAACTCCTCGCCATCGAGCTTCCAGGCGTTCACATCCCTGATGAGCCCTCCACGCCGCCCGGTCGCGTCGACGACCCCGAATCGCAGCGAGTACGTGCCCGGGTCGACCAATACCTCGGTGAGATAGTCGCGCGCCACGTTGGAGGCGCCGTTCGGCACCGACAAGACCCGCTTGTCGATGTTGCCCGACACGACGTTCCCCTCGGCATTCAGGAGGACGTAGCCCAGCGTGAACTCTTCGGGGTTGCCGCCCGGCTGGCCGACATCGGCCGCGATGACGATCCGCGCCTTGTCGCTCGATCGATCCTTTTGGGTGAACGTGGTGAGCCGCAGCGGAATCTCCGCCACACCGAACGGCGATTTCAGCGCGTCCATCAGCGTGTCTTCCGCCTTGCGGCGCGTCGTCGTCGCCGACGACAGCACGAAGGCGCGGCGCGAGCGGACCGTGACGTTCTGTCGCTTCACCTCCACATCGATGCGGTGCTGCCGATCGTCGCGGTCGCCCGTGGCTTGCTCCACGCCGAGCATGTAGTACGCCAGCGTCTCCGAGGCGAGCCGCTCGAAGATAGTTTCGCCCGTGCCGGCCACGTAGTACAGCGCACCGCGCGAGCCCGCCGCCAGATCGCCCAGCCCCGACACCTGCATGTCGCGGTCTTCCGTGGCGGTCGGCGCGAGGCGGGCCACCGTGATGTCGTTCCGAGGGACGTCCAGGACCATCACGTGAATCGTGACGCGGGCGAACGCGGCCGCGCGGATCACGAAGTCGAGATCGCTCGGGCTCTCGAGCACCATCCCTTCCGAGAGCAAGATCATCGTCTTGGGGCCATCGATGACCGAGAGGCCCATCAACACGTCGTACAGACCGCGCAGCGACTCGGTCGTCTCCTGCCGGACCGTTCGCACCATCGTGCTGGCTTCCGACAGCAGATCGCGCTCGCACTGCTCGAGCGCCGGACCGACCAGACGCGGGCACTCCCGCAGCACGACCTGCGCGAAGATGCGGCCGTCGCCGCGCTCGGAGATCGCCACTGCCTCATAGAGCCCGACGTTGTACCGCCCCTGCAACCCCTGGTTGCGCCCGACCACGCGCTCCATCGCCTGCCGCAGGCGGAGGTGGTCGTTGGTGAAGCCAACTTGGATGCCCGGCGGCGGGTACGCGACAAACGCGATGCGGTCGGCCGGACTCAGCCGCTTCAGGAAGTTCGCCGCCGTGTTCAGCAGCGCCCGCGCCGAGCCGAGGCGCGTGCCGATTTGATCGACGGCAATGACGAACATCCGCCCGTTCGGCGGCTTCAGGTTCGTCGTGAAGTGCGACTCGAACGCGTCGGCCGCCTCGCGCTTCGCGGCCTCGACATCGATCCGCACGTGCTCGGCCGAGACGACGCGGCGCACCTGCCCGTCGATCTTCACGGCAAAGTCGGGAGCCAGCAGGTCCGCCACCGGACGGCCGTTGCGATCGACGACGGCCACGTCGACGGCAATCAGCTCGACGCCGGTGCGGAAGGTGGGCCCCTGAACCCCCGGGGCGGTCTGAGTCTGAGTCTGAGTCTGGCTCTGGGTCTCGGTCTGGGGCTGGGTCGGAGATGCGGACGGCGCAGTCGACTGCGGCTGCGGCGGGGGCCCCGCGGCACCTGCGTCGCGGGGTGCAGGTTGCGCGGTCAGCGTGACGATCGCGGCCACCACGACCAGGGATGTGCCGAGCAGCTTTCGCATGAGTGCTCCGTTCCGGGATCCAGGATCCGGGGTCCGGGACCCGGCGTCAATCTGAATCAACCGCCGGAAAAAGGCAAGCGCGGCCTTCAGATGCCAAACAGATCCGGATCCCATCGGAGCCCGAGCTCCGACGGCGGGCCCATGTAGCCGAGCAGGGCCGACGCAGCCACGACAGCCGGACTCGCCAGATACCCTTCGCCGCCGACGCCCATGCGGTTCTGCCAGTTGCGGTTGAACGAGGTGATCGCCCGCTGTCCCGGCGTGAGCGCGTCTGGCCCCTGGCCGAAGCACGGCCCGCACCACGACTGACGAATCTCCCCGCCCACCGACCGGAAGACGCCCGCAACCGACTCGCCGCCCAGCCGCGGATCGGGGCGCTCGATCTGGCGGCCAACGCCGCCCGACCCCGGGAAGACCAGGAACGGCCGCTCAATCTTCGTCGCGCCAGCCCGCCGCGCGTGGTAGACCACGAGCGCCGCTTGCAGCAGGTCGGCGTAGCTCCCGTTGGTGCATGAGCCAATCAGCGCCTTGTCGAACCGCAACCGCTCGCGCGCGACGTCGCTAGCCGGATACGCGTTCCCCGGACTGAACGGTTTGGCGATCATCGGCGCGACGCCGCCCAGCGCCAGCTCCTCGTCGATGACGTACCGCGCGTCACGGCCTGGACTCACGTCGGGGTATGGAAACGAAGTGACGCCTTTGGCCGCGTACCACGCCTCGGTGATGGCGTCAGCGGCGAAGATTCCGTTCATCGCCTCGGCCTCCGCCATCATGTTGGCGATCGTGTTGCGGTACGAGATCGGCAGCTGCCGGCCGGCATCGACGAATTCCACTGACATCCCCTGCGCCTGCTGCGCGCCCCACCGCCGCAGCAGCTCGAGGACGATGTCCTTGCCGCTCACCCAGGGCTGCAGCGCGCCGCGAAACACGACGCGCCGCGCGTTGGGCAGTGTGAAATACACATAGCCGGTCGCCCAGCCGAAGCCGACCGTCGTCGATCCGACGCCGATGCCGGCGGCACCATAGGCGCCGTAGGCGCGGCTGTGCGAATCGGCGCCCGGGATAAAGTGGCTCGGCAGCACGAGCCCCTGCTCGGGAAAATAGAAGTGGAAGATGCCGTCACCAGGCGTCGCGTAGTACGGCTTCTCGATCCCGTGCTGCCGCGCGAACGCCCTCCCGATCGCTGTCTGCCGCTCGTCGTCGTCGCGGCCGGTGAAGACGAAATGATCGTTCGCGATTGCCGCCTGATGCGGCCGCATCGCTCCGTTCGTGATCTGATTGAAGGTGTGAATCGCGAAGGGGGCCGTGCCGTCGGAGGCGGGCAGCAGGTCGGCGTACACGCGCAGGGTCTCGCCAGGCCGCACGGGCCGATCCTTGTCGACGCGGTGCGCCCAGACGATCTGCTCGGTCGTCGTCATCGTGCGCGCGAGCGTGGCATCGGGAAACTCGATGTTGGGATCGCGCGCCAACGCCTCCGGCACCTCACGCCGTCCGACGGCAATGATGCCCCCGCTCCTGCGGATCGTCTCCTCTGGCGGTGTAAGCGGCAGCGGCTCGTACGTCTTGCCCTGTGTGACGTTCTCGAGCCGGCGCGTGTCGGGATCGAACCCGAACTCATCGCCGTCCTGCGCGTCAGCCACCGCCTCGGGACTCTGAACCACGTGCAGGCCGAGATTGAGCGCGTTGCGGCGAAAAATGTCGCCCATCTTGCGGCCGCAGACGATCACGAGCTGCAAGCCAACCTCGTCAGCAATCCCCTTGAGCCCGGCCGGGCTCATCTCGCGCGACGACCCGATCGCGAAACGGTCGCCGGCGACCACGAACGTCTCGCCACGGTGCACACGAGCGCGGAAGTCGGGCATGAGATAGCGGAACGCGCCTGCTTTCCACCGCTCGTCGAGCGTCTCCAGACTTTCGGAGACACAGTCCGACGCGGGCGTGATCTGGTCCGTATCGATGGCGTCGAGCTTGCGCCGGTATCTGCCGGGCTGCCTCGGGTCCCAGAAAATGAGCGCTCGGCCGCGGACGACTCCCATCGGTCTGAGAGAATGGTACGGCATTCGATCTGCAATGTTCAGGTCGAGTGTCCCTGCTGCGGAGGCGGGCTGTTACATGGCTGTGCTAGGATCGCCGCCCTCCGATTCGCGACCGCCTATGGATGTCTCCCGGGAAACCGCTGTCACCGAACGCAGGCAGAGCTCCGAACGTCGAACGCTGCCGCGCCCCGCGCGCCGCCCGGAGCTGCGCGTCGTGCCGCCGCCCTCGGTCGATCCGGGCGACCTGAAGAATCCTGCGCTGTATATCAACCGCGAGCTGAGCTGGCTGGAATTCAACAAGCGGGTGCTGGATCAGGCGCTCGACCCGTCGCACCCGCTGCTCGAGCGCATCAAGTTCCTCGCGATCGCGGCGACGAACCTCGACGAGTTCTTCATGATCCGAATCTCCACCACGCAGAAAACCCTGCGCGAGGGGATCGAGATCGTGGCGCCCGACGGGCTGGACACGCAGCAGCAGCTCGAAGCGATGCGCAGCCGGGCGTTGCGGATGCTCGACGAGATCGCAACTTCCTGGAACGATCTGCGGCCGCTCCTCGCGGAAGAGTGCATCGTCCTGCTCGAGTCGGAAGAGTGGGCCCCCGAGCTGCGCGACCACCTGCACACGTTTTTTTCGCGCGAGATCTGCCCGGTGCTGACACCGCTGGCATTCGACCCTGGCCATCCGTTCCCGCTGATCTCGAACCTGAGCAAGAACTTCGCGGTGGTCGTGCGACACGGCGGGCGTACCAAGTTCGCCCGCGTGAAGGTACCAGACGTACTGCCGCGCTTCATCCGGGTACCGGACGCACTCGGCATCCCGCGGACGCTCACGTTCGTCCTTCTCGAGGACGTCATCCGCGCCAACGTGCACGAGTTGTTTCCGAACACCCAAGTAAAGGGCGCGCACTTCTTCCGGATCGTGCGTGATGCCGATCTCGAGATCGAACAGGCCGAGGCCGACGATCTGCTCGAAACGGTCGAGACGAGCCTGAAGCGGCTGCGCCACGGCGCCGTCGCCCTGCTCCAGGTCGGCTCCGACATGCCCGCGCGCGTGCTGAACATCCTGATCGAGAACTTCGAGATGACCGAGGATCTCGTCGAGCGCACCGACGCCCGGCTCGGGTTCAGCGACTGGATGCAGCTCACTCGCGTCCACCGGCCCGAGCTGAAGGACCCACCGTTCTCGGCGCCGACGATCTGGGCGCCCGACGAGGATCCCGAGGTGCTGTTCGACCAGCTGCGCTACCAGGACCAGCTGGTGCATCACCCGTATCAGTCGTTCGCGTCGGTCGAAGCGTTCGTGCGCGCCGCGGTGCGCGACCCGCACGTCGTCGCGATCAAGATCTCGCTCTACCGGATTGGCGCCAATTCGCCGTTGATCGAGCTCCTGATCGAGGCAGCGGAGGCCGGCAAGCAGGTGGCGGTGCTGGTGGAGCTGAAGGCGCGCTTCGACGAGCGGAACAACATTCTCTGGGCCCGCCGGCTCGAATCGCACGGCATCCATGTCGTCTACGGCTTCCCGAATGTCAAAACGCACGCCAAGCTGTGCCTGGTGGTCCGGCAGGAGCCCGACGGCATCCAGATGTACGTGCACACGGCAACTGGCAACTACAACCCGGAGACGGCGAAGGTCTACACCGACCTCGGGCTGTTCACCGCGGATCCCGACATCGTGGCGGATACGGCCGAGATCTTCAATTACCTGACGGGCTATTCGAGTCAGCGGGAATTCCGGGGTCTGCTCGTCGCGCCGATTCAGCTCCGGGCGCGGCTGGCCGAGCTCATCGCGCGCGAGACCGAGCACGCCCGCGCGGGACGCGAGGCACGCATCATCATCAAGGTCAATGCCATCACCGACGACCAGATGATTCGGGTACTCTACCGCGCGGCGCAAGCAGGCGTCTCCATCGACCTGCTCGTCCGCGGCATTTGCGCGCTCCGGCCCGGCGTGCCCGGGGTGAGCGACAACATCCGCGTGCGGTCGATCGTCGGCCGATTCCTCGAGCACTCGCGGGTCTTCTGGTTCCGCAACGGCGGGCACGACGAGCTGTACATCGGCAGCGCCGACCTGATGGAGCGCAACCTCGATCGGCGCGTGGAAACGCTGACGCCGGTACGCGACGAGGATTTTCTGGCGCACGTGCGCGATGTCGTGCTCGCCGCCTATCTCCGTGACACCGAGCGGGCCATGGTCCTCGACGCCGCGGGGCACTACTCCCGGCCCGATGCGGCGTCAAGCTGCTTCAACGCCCAGGATGTCCTGCTGAAGCACTACGCCGACGCGGTCAACGAATAGCCCACCAGACGAGGGCCGCGACGGCAAGGGCCGGAACCATCAACAGCGGGTAGGCGACCACCGACGCGGCGAGCAAGATGGCGACGGTGACAACGAACGCCAGCGGACCGAGCGGCCATAGCAGGGATACCGCAACCCGCTCGGCAGGCCGGGCATCGGACTTCAGCAGCGCCCAGAGAACTCCTGCGACATACACAATGGTGATGGCGACGCCGGAACGTGCGGTCACGTACGCATCTTACGCTACACTCTTGTGGGCTCTTTGGATTGGTGATCGTCACACTGTTGGCGCTGTGATCGTTTTCACGGTTCTTGCGAGACGTGGCTTGGCATGCGCGCTACTGGCCGCCGCCACGCCCGTCCTCGCGCAGCAGACCACCGGCAGCGTCGCCGGGCGCGTGGTCGACGATCAGGACGCAGGCGTTGCCAACGCCACCCTCAACGCACGCCACCTCGACACAGGCTTCACCCGCACCGGCACGAGCAACGAAAGCGGCCTCTACCGGCTGGCGGGGCTGCCGGTCGGCACCTACGAGGTCACGGCGGAGCGCGCGGGCCTGACGCGCTTCCAGCGCGACGACATCGTCGTCAACATCGCGCGCACGACCGATCTCGACATCGTGCTTCGGGTAGCTCCGCTCGCGGAAACCATTACGGTGATCGCCGCCCGCCCCGCGATTCCGGTCACCTCCTCGACGCTCGGCGAGGTGGTGGAAATCGCTCGCATCGAGAGCCTGCCGCTCAACGGCCGGCAGTTCGCCAACCTCGCGGCGACGGTTGCTGGCGTCGGGCTCGGCTTCCACTCGGATCCGGCGAAAAGCGCACAGTACACCCCGCAAATCAGCGGTGGCAACGGCCGCAACGTCAACTATGTCGTCGACGGCGGCGACAACAACGACGACACCGTCGGCGGCCTGCTCCAGCTGTTTCCGCTCGAGGCGATCCAGGAATTCAACGTGATGACCCAACGCTTCGACGCCGAATACGGGCGTGGCGGCGGCGTCATCAACGTGGTCACGAAGAGCGGCACGAATGACCTTGCGGGAAGCTGGTTTGCGCTGCTTCGCCACGACGGCCTGAACGCGCGAACGTTCAGCGAGCGGATACACGGCGCCGAGAAGCAGGACTATCGGCGATACCAGTTCGGCGGCAGTCTCGGCGGGCCCATCGTCGAGAACCGCGCGCATTTCTTCGGCGCGTACGAGCGCACGCAGCAGGACACGATGCAGCTGGTCAACACGCTCGGCCTGTTCCCGGCCGAGGACAGCGTGTTCGAGGTCCCGTTCCGGGAGAACCTGTTCACGGTCAAGGCCACCGCAACCGCGACGCCGGCGCATTACGTGGCACTGCGGTACGCGCGCGACTCGAATTCACAGGTGGTCGGCGCGGGACTGCGCGCCGGGCGATCCGCATGGGCAACGAGCTTCAACTCGTTCGATTCCGTGAACGCGAATCACAACTGGGTGGTCCGTGGATCGAGCCTGAACGAGCTGGTCTTCCAGTACTCGAGCTTCGTCAACGACGTGCCCGACACCGCAGCGGGGCCGCACCTCCGATTCCCGAACGGCGTCACGGCCGGGACGAGCCCGTTGTCGAACCAGGGCGTCGAGCAGACGAAGTGGCAGGTGCGGAATGACTTCTCCTGGACCATGACCGGCGGTGGCGGGCTGGGTCATCAATTCACAGCCGGGGTGAACTGGATTCACGAGCCACACCTGCTCATAAAGGTCGGACAGGGCACGAGCGGCATCTTCACCCTGGGCGGCAACAGCCTGACCGCCCCCGTGACGTCCATTCTTGTGATCGGCGGCGACACCGCGTTCAACATTCCTTTGGATTCGTACGGGCTGTTCGTACAGGACACGTGGCGCGCGAGCAACCGGCTGACCTTGAACCTGGGCGTCCGCTGGGATTATGTCGACGGGATCCCCTTCGACCAGAGCCGCAACCCGAACTTTCAGCTGCTCCAAGCCGCCGGCCGAGCGGGGCGATTCGTCGGCACGGCGCTCGAAGACTTCGGCGGCAACACACGCGGCGACACCGACAATCTCCAGCCCCGGCTCGGGTTCGTCTACGACCTGCGTGGCACTGGACGCGAAGTCGTCCGCGGTGGTTGGGGCATCTATGGCGACTTCGCGTACACGAACGCAAACGTGCTGACCGCGGCGATTGACGCAGTGGGTGGCAGCGGGCCGGTCTTCGTCGCCAACGCGCCTGGCGGAATCCGAAGGTCGGACGGACAGTTTTTCCGGGTGTCCGACCCGCTGTCGACGATTACGTCGCAGAACCAGGTCGATCCCAACGTGCCGCCGCTCGCCGGCGAGGTCGTGTCGCCGCGGCTCGAGCAGCCCTACACCTACCAGACGAGCCTTGGCTGGGCGAGAGAGATCGATCCGGCGACGTCCCTCAGCGTCGACTACGTCCGCGTCGACGGGCGCGATCTCAACCTGCGGCTGCGTCCGAATGCGCTCGTCGGAGGCCGGCGTTTCCTCGGCGATCTGCCGATCCAGCCGAACTCGATCAGCTTCCGGACCGCGCTCAGCAAAGGCTCGAGCCGGTACGATGCGATGGTCGCGGCGCTTCGCCGCCGCTACTGGCGTGGGTTCGATCTCAACGCGTCGTACACGCTGGCAAAGGCGACGAGCAACGTGGGCAGCGCCTACGACGAAATCGTCCAGAACCTGGTGCAAAACGTGACCGATCCTTTCGCCCCGGTGCAAGACGGGCCGTCGACCCGCACCGACGCCCGCCATCGCGTGACGGTGAGCGCCATCGTCGACGTGCCGTGGGGATTGCGCGTGTCGCCGATCTTCTTCTACCGCTCGTCGCTTCCCATCCATACCTTCGAGGGGATCGATCTCAATCGCGACGGCAACGTCAACGACAAGACCGCGCTGGCCTACCGGTTCGCGAGGCTCCACGACGACGGGACGGCCAAGGTCGAGGAGGCCGGCGCGTGCGAGACGGTGAACTGCAGCCGGCGTGCGCCGTTCTCCCAGCTCAACCTGCGTGTGAGCCGGGCGTTCGCCCTCTCCGGCGGCATCCGCATCGAAGCGATCGGCGAGGTGTTCAACCTGTTCAATGGGAAGAATCCGTTCATTCCGCTCACGACCCAGCGGCTGTCGGCCACGGGCACGCCGCTCACGTCCTTCATGCAGCCGACGGCGTTCGCCGGCGACTTCCAGCAGCCGGAGCAACGCATCGGCCAGATCGGGTTCCGGTTGACGTTTTGACGAACGACGCGCACTGCCATTTCTTCTCGCCGGCCTTCTTCGACGCGCTGGCACGGCAGCGCGGCGGGGGCGCCGACGGCGCAGGGCTGTGGCGCGAGCTGCAGTGGGACGATCCCAGCACCAACGACGCGCTCGCGGACCGCTGGGTGCGCGAGCTCGATGCGAATGGGGTCGCGCGGGCGGCGCTCATCGCCAGCGTGCCAGGCGATGAAGCGTCGGTCGCAGCAGCAGTGGCGCGTCACCCGTCCCGATTCGTCGGCTGTTTCATGCTCGACCCATCTGCGGCCGACGCGTCCGACCGCGCACGCCGTGCCTTGATGGAGCTCGGCCTGCGCGTGCTCTGCCTCTTTCCAGCCATGCACCATGTGCCGCTCCACGATGAGCGAACGACACGAGTCGTCGACACCGCGGCGGCAGTGCCGCAGGCGGCGGTCTTTGTGCACTGCGGCGTCCTGTCGGTCGGCGTGCGCAAGCGGTTGCGGCTGCCGAGCCGCTTCGACCTGCGCCTGGGCGATCCGCTGGGCGTGGCGCGCCTGGCGCTCGCGTTCCCGCAGGTCCCATTCATCATTCCGCATTTCGGCGCGGGACTCTTCCGCGAGGCGCTGATGGCCGCTGATGCCTGCGCGAACGTGCACCTCGACACGTCGAGCTCGAACAACTGGATCCGATATACGCCAGGTCTGTCGCTCGAGGCGGTGTTGAAAGCGGCGCTTGCCGTCGCGGGGCCATCGCGGCTCCTGTTCGGCACCGACTCGTCGTTCTATCCCCGCGGATGGCAGCGCGCAATTCACGACGAGCAGCGCGGCATCATCGAACATCTCGGCGTCAGTGCTGCAGATGCCGCGCTGGTCTTCGGTGGGAACTTCGAGCGACTATTTCCGCACCGATCCGCTTAAGCGATCGCACCGGCACGCCTCATGGGACGCACCGACCCGCGTCAGTGGGATCGAGCCGGCCAGAAACGCAGAATCGCGCCGACCAGGAGTGGCCAATGAAAGCCATCGTCGTCCGTGAATGGGGTCCGCCGGAGGTCATGAAGCTCGAGGAGGTGCCGACGCCGTCACCCGGGCCGGGCCACGTACTCGTCCGCGTGAAGGCCGTCGGCGTCAATCCGGTGGAGACGTACGTCCGTGCCGGCACGTACGCGCGGAAGCCGAATCTGCCCTATACACCGGGAAGCGATCTCGCGGGCGTCGTTGACGCCATGGGCGCGAACGTCACGAGCGTGAAGGCGGGCGATCGCGTCTACACGCATGGGACCGCCGGCACCGGCGCGTACGCGGACGCGACGCTGTGTGACGAGGCGCAGGTGCACCCGCTGCCGGCGCGGCTGTCGTTCCAGCAGGGCGCGGCGATCGGCATCCCGTACAGCACTGCCTGGCGCGCGCTCTTTCTGTACGCCGGTGCCAGGCCGGCCGAGACGGTCTTCGTACACGGCGCGAGCGGCGGCGTCGGGACGGCGGTCGTACAGCTGGCGCGCGCCCACGGCATGCGGATCATTGCGACGGCGGGCACCGATCGCGGCGGGCAGCTCGCGCGCGATCAAGGGGCGCACGAGGTGCTGAACCACCGTGAGGCAGATTACCTCGCTCGCGTGACGGCGCTTACCGGCGGCCGCGGCGTCGACCTCATCGTCGAAATGCTCGCGAACGTGAATCTGGATCGCGATCTGGATCTGCTGGCCCCGCGCGGACGTGTCATGGTCGTCGGCAACCGCGGCCGCATCGAGATCGACCCCCGCAAGATCATGAGCAAGGACGCCGCGGTCCTCGGCATGACGATGTTCAATGCCACGGCGGAGGAGTACCGAGTGATCCACGCCGCCCTGGCGCCAGGATTCGAGAACGGGACGCTCACGCCCGTCGTCGGTCGCGAGCTGCCGCTGGCCCAGGCGCCGCAGGCGCACGTGGCGGTGATGGAACCCGGAGCGTACGGGAAAATCGTGTTGATCCCCTGAAGCCGCGCCCTACCTGTTGGCGCGTTGCAGCTCTTCGTCGATGATCGCGGCGAACGTTTCGTAGGGGTGCGCACCGCTCACGAGCCGGCCGTTGATGAAGACCGCCGGCGTGGAGCCGACGCCGAGCGAGTTGCCGACGCCCATCTGCTCCTGCACGCGCTCGGCGTACTTCGCGGTGTCGAGGCATGCGTTGAACTTCGCCGCGTCGAGCCCCAGCTCCGCCGCGTACTTCTTGAGGAACTCCGGCTCGAGCGCCTGCTGATTGGCAAAGAGCCGATCGTGGTACTCCCAAAACTTGCCCTGCTCGCGCGCGCACTGCCCCGCTTCGGCCGCCTTGAACGCCTGCGGATGGATCGAGGTGAGCGGAAAGTCCTTCCACACGATCCGCACGCGGTCGCCGTAGGCCTCACGCAGCCGCTTCAACGTCGGCGCGACACGCAGACAGAACGGGCACTGGAAGTCTGAGAACTCGACCATCGTGACAGGCGCATTCGCGGCGCCGACGGACGGATCGTCGGGCGCCACCGCCACCTCGTAGCGCGGCGCGTCGAGCACCATCTCGACCCGCGGCCCCGCCTTCTTGAGCTCGTCGACGAGCGAGCGGTATGCCGTATTCCGCTGCTGCTCCTCGAGGTACCGGCGGATCACGGGCGTCATCGCGGCCAGGCTCCGGCCCTGCATCTGCGCCTGGTTCTCCTGATAGAAGGCGATCACCTGGCCTTCGGTTACCGGCTGCACGCGCCGCGCGATTTCGGCGTCGGTGAACTTCTCGGGATCGAGCCCTTTGCCCCTGGCCGCTTCCGCGATCACGATCTCCGCGACCATCTCGTCGAGCGCCTGGCGACGACCGTCATAGAGCTGCTGGAGTGCCTGGGCCCGGTTCGCGGGCTGGTTCTTCTGCCACCGCTCGTCGACCTCGCTCACCGTGATCGTCCGGTCGCCGATGCGCGCCGCCGCGTCGGTGGCGCCGGCCGGCGGCGCGGCAGGCTGTTGCTGGGCGGGTGCGGAGCACGCGAGCGCGACCAGGAGGGCGGACGTAGCAAACAGTCGCATCGCCGCCATCATAACAGTCATAGGATGCGGTACCGCCGGACGTCCGGCGGGGCCTCGACCAGTGGCTGCGCCTGTGCCATCGCCGTCGCGACATGGGGCGTCGCGAGGTGCTGCTCGAGCGCCGCATCGGTCTCCCAGCGCTCGATGAAGCTGAACTCGCGCGGATCGGCGGCGTTGCACAGCAGGTCGTACTGATAGCAGGCAATCTCGCGCCGGGTGTGCGGAACGAGCGCGGTCAACACGCCCTTCAGCTCGTCTTCCTTGCCCGCCTTCGCGACGAAGCGGGCGATGACATGTACTGTTGCCGCCATTGATTCGCCTACGGTAGGAAAACGCGGAGACCAATCCGCACCGTCCGCGGCCAGCCGATCGTCCGGATCGGCGTCCGGCCGACGTCGTAGTCGGCGTCTCCAAGGTTCTCGATCGCTGCAAACGCGCGCAGGCTGCGCATGATCTGCTGGCTGAGAAACACATCGACCACGCCGAACGGCTCGAGCCGGAAGCTATTCAAGTCGTCGTCAAACTGGAGGCCGACTCGGCGCGCCTGGACCGAACCCGTGAAGCCAATCGGATCAACGTAGGTGACCGTTGCGCCGAGCTGATACGACGGCACCTGTGGCACGCGCTTGTCGACGAGCGCCGGCTGCACCGGCGCGTCCACGAACGTCGAGCGGGTGACGCCGGCGAGCGCGCCGAACGTCCACTGCGGGAACGGCCGCACGTCCGCTTCGACCTCGAGTCCACGCGCGCGCACGGTGTCGGTATTCTGGCGCTGCCGTGTGATCTGCCCCGGAACGGGCGGCGGGATGAGCGTCACGTTGGTGATCGCGCCGTCGAGTTCGTTCCAGAATCCGGTGACGCGCGCCGACAGCCGCCTCCACGCGAACAGCGCGCCGCCGTCGAAGCCGGTGAGGTGCTCGGGATCCAACAGCGGGTTGGCGTTGGTCACGGTATTGCCGACGGCGAAGCGGCGATGCAGCTCGTTCAAGGTCGGCGTCCGGTGCGCACGGTAGACCGACGTGTGCACGGAGGTAATCGACGACAGCCGCCACGCCGCTGAGACGCGCGGGCTGAAGAACTGCGCCGAATGTGTCGGTGAGGTGCCGTCGGTAGGCGTCGACTGCCAGAAGTCGCCGCGCATACCGATGACGACGGTGAGCGGATCGCGGGGCGTGAGGCTGACGCGCGCGAACAGCGCGCCGATCGTCTCCGTGCCGCCCGATGGAAACGGTCCGCTCGGCACGCCCGCCACGGAATACCGGATTTCGTCCTGATTGCCGCGCGCACGCTTCAGTTCCGCCCCGAACAGCCACACTTGCTCGGAGGTCCCACGCGTCCACTGGCCGGACGCGGTCGCAAATGTCGTGGGGATCGTCTGCTCAAACGTGAGGCGCTCGCCGTTGCGCAGCACGCCGCCGAGCACCGAGCTGAAGGTCTGAAAATAGTCCTGCGTGCCGCCCGACGCCCGGACCTGCCAGACGCCCTCGCCGAATGATCCGGCGGCCTCCCCCGAGACTTGCGTCCAATCCGTGGCGTTGACCGTCAGCGGCGTGCCGTTGCCGCGATTCTCGTCGTAGAGGCTCAGCCGCAGCGTGGCGTGCCACCGCCCCGCGTTGTAGCCGCCGCCAAGGAAGCCACTGGTGTAATCGCTGTCGGCGCGGACATCGACCGGTCCGCGCACCTCTTCGCCGACAATGACGACGCCGTCGGTGCGCAGCCACTCGCCGGCCGCATCGACGCTCCACGGCCCGCGCTGCGTGCCGCCAAACCCGGAGAACCGCGCGGTGTCGTGCGACCCGGCCTCGCCCGATGCGCGGAAACGCGTGCGGCCCGGCGCGAACGTCAGTACCTGGATGACGCCGCCCAGCGCGTCCGCCCCGTACAAATCGCCGGCGGCGCCGCGGACGATCTCGACGCGGTCGACGGCCGCCTGCGGAATACGGTTCCAGTAGACCCAGCTGCCGAACGGATCGTTCAGCGGCAGGCCGTCAGCGAGCACGAGCGTCCGGCTCGCGCCCGATCCCGAGACGCCCCTCAGCGTCACGCCCTGCGTGGTGGGATTCGACACCCGTGAAGAGGACCGCCGGAACAAGCTGAACCCGGGCGTGTTCCGCAGCGCGTCGTCGAGCGCACCGGCCGCGGACGTGAGGAGCTCGGCCGACGTGAGCACGGTCGTGGCTTCGGGCGTCGCCAGGCGAGCGGCACCCCGCGACGCCGTGACCACCACGGTGTCGACCAGCGGCGCGGGCCGCAGGACCACCCGCACCGGCTGGGCGTCTCCGGGCGCGACGACCGACGCCTCGGCGAAACCGGGGGCGGTCACCCGCAGCTCCACGCCCGAGCTAGCCGTATCGGGGAGCGAGAACGACCCGTCGTCACCGGTGGTGGCCGAGGCGCTGCCGGCGGCGACGGTGGCGCCGGCGACCGGCGCGCCGGACGTATCGTTGACCAGGCCCGTCACCTGGGCGTCGGCGGTTACAGCGACGAAAGTGGACATGAGAGCGAACAAGACGATGTGCATCGCGGAAATCTTACGACAACCCGCATTGCCCGGCGGAACAATCGTTGCTAAGCTCCCCCCTATGCGTTCCTTCGTTATTCCCCTGCTCGCGTCCGTCTCGCTCGCCGGCGTGCCAGGGCTCACCCTGAGCGACGTCGATGGGCAGGAACCAACGTTCCGATCGAGCACCCGCATCGTCCCCGTGGTCGCCACGGTGCTCGACGCGCAGGGACGGCTCGTTCCCGGGCTGGAACAAGACGAGTTCACGGTCCTCGACAACGGCAAGCCGGTGGAGATCACGTTCTTTCAGAACGACGTGCAGCCGTTCACCGCCGTCGTCATGCTCGATTACAGCGCCAGCATGACCGCCAATCTCGATCGGCTGCAGGCCGCGGCGGAGCAATTCCTGTTGCGCATGTTGCCGGAGGACAAGGGCCAAGTCGGCTCGTTCAGCGACAAGATTCAATTCAGCGGCGCGTTCACCAACGATCGCGACGATCTCATCTTTGCGCTGAAGGACCTGCAGTTCGGCAACCCGACACGCCTCTATGACGCGACCTACGAGAGCATCGCGATGCTCGAGGGCGTCGAGGGTCGCAAGGTCGTCCTGGTCTTCACCGACGGCGATGACACCGCGAGCCGGCGCGGCATGGGAGATGTGCTCGAGCGCGCCAAGAACGACGAGGCGATGATCTACGCGATCGGCCTCGAGTCGGAGTTCTTCAACGGGCAGCGGATGGTGCGCACCAGGCCCGATCGGGGGCTGCGGCGCCTCGCCGACGAGACCGGCGGCGGCTATTTCGAGCTGAGGAAGACCGATGAGCTGGGCGCCACCTTCACGCGCGTCGCACAGGAGCTGCACAGCCAGTACACGCTCGGGTTCACCCCGTCGGTGCTCGATGGCCGGGAGCACAAGCTCGCCGTCCGAATGAAGCAGTCAGGGATGACGGCGCGGGCGCGGCGCTCGTATATCGCGTCGCCCGAGCGCCTCTCGCCGACCGACTAGCACATTGACGAATTGACGACTCTACGAATTGACGTATTCGTCTTGTACGCCCTCACAATTCGTACATCCGTAGGTTCGTAAACTCCGTCGTGTTGTCTGAGCAGGAATTCCGGCACGCGGTCGATCGCGCGTTCGGCGACACGCTGCGCACGCTGCTCCCACTCGCCGACCGTGAAGGCTTCGACATCGACCGCCAGTCCGCCGTCCTGCGGATCGAATTCGATCAGCCGGCCGTCACGAGCTTCGTCGTCAACGCCCACGCGCCCGCGCGGCAGATCTGGGTGTCGGCGATGGGGCGCGCCTACCGCCTCTCGTGGGACACCGACGCCGCGGCGTTCACCCTGGCAGGCGAGACGCTTCCAGCGCTCGTCGAACGGCTGACACGCGACTTTCTTCGCGGCCCGATGAGGTGACCTCTGCCGGTGACCCCGGCCACGGACACGTACGCACGAAAGACCGTTGAACATATGGCGCTTTCAAAGGATCGACCCTTGCACTCCCGTCTTGAGTGCGCTGGCGTTGCCTGCGCGGCCAGCGAGCCCGGGAGCACGTTGCATGCACGTTCGCCGATGGACACGCCTACTGCTGACGGGAGCGGTGTCGACCCTGCTCCTCGGTCCGGTCCCGAATGCCGCCGCCACGATGCAGGACCGCGTCTCGATCGCACAAGGGCCGCGTCGTCAACAGGAGACCGCGTACGCACGCGGCTACGGCGACGGCTATCGCACCGGCGTGGCAGACGGCCGCAGAGGCGAGCGGTACAACCCGGCCGAGAGCCGCGAGTACCGGGACGCAGACGCCGGCTACACCGAGTCGTACGGATCGAGAGACGCGTACCGCACGAACTACCGCACCGGATTCCGCCAGGGCTACGAGGACGGCTACCGCGCCGGGACGCGGTAGCTGCGAGCAATCGGATCCGCGGTACTTCCGCGCGGCTCAGTCCATCACACGGTTGTCCCCGAGATCTATCGTCATGTCATCTGCGCACCGCGGCTACGCCGCATATCTGGTGACAAACGATTCTGAGATCGACCTCTTCCGGGAACTGGCGAAGGGCACACGAACCAGCGCGTCGCTGGATAACGCGGGCGGAGTCGACGTCTGTGGATCGACGATCATTGGCGCACCCGTCGGCGTCAGCGATCGCACCGGTGCACTCTGATACGCTGGCTGTCGTATTGTCTTACGGGGTCTTGCCGCGACCGCAGCCATTGAGGTTACTCATGTCACGTGTGCTTCATGTGATCTTCATCTTCGCGCTTCTTCCCGGATTCGCATTCGCACAAGGCACGGCGGTGCTTTCGGGGCGCGTACTCGACGTCACCGACGGTGCACCGATCGCCTTTGCCTCGATCATCGTCGAGGTAACCGGGTCGGGGCAGCCGCTCTCGGGCGCGCTGACAGGCGAGGACGGCCGCTTCACAGTGCAAGGACTCGCGCCAGCCCAATACAGGATCACGATCACCTTTCCCGGTTTCCAGCCGGCCGAGGCCGACGTCCTCGTCAGCCCTCTCAACCAGGCATATGACCTTGGCGAGATCCGCCTGCCGCGGATGGAGAACTTCAAGGAGGAGGTGACGGTCACTGCCGAGACGCTCCGTGTGGCCGGCATCGACTCGCAGGTGTTCCGTCTCGACGTCGGCGCCACGCAGTCCACCGGAAGTCTCCTCGACGCGATGAAGGGCTTGCCCGGCGTGACGGTCGATCAGGAAGGGAAGGTGCTGCTGCGGGGCAGCGATCGCGTCGCAATCCTGATCGACGGCCGGCAGTCGAGCCTGACCGGATTCGGCTCGCAGCGCGGTCTCGACAGCGTGTCGGCCGCGAACGTCGAAGCCATCGAGATCATCCACAACCCGTCCGCCCGCTTCGATGCCGCGGGTATGGCCGGGATCATCAACATCATCTACAAGCAAGAGCAGCAGCTGGGCCTGTCGGGCGACGTCGGCCTTGCGCTCGGCAACGGCCAGTTCAGCAAGCAGCGCCCCGATCTGCCGACCGACCTTGGCAGCTACTCGAACAACGAAAAGATCATCCCCAGTCTCAACCTGAATTATCGGACCGCCCGGACGCGCAGCTTCTTTCAGGGCGAGCTCCTGCTGCAGGACGATCTGCCGAACAACGAGTTCCACACCCGGACCTATGACGACGGCCGCGTGATCGAGTCGCAGGTACCCGAGAACCGCGAGCAGCTCCACTACATCGTGAAGCTGGGCTCCGACTGGACGGTCAACAGCAGCAGTACCGTCTCGGTCTCGGGGATCTATGACTGGGAGACGCACACCGATCGCGCGCAGGTGCCGTTCATCCTGGCGTCGACCGGACAGCGCGAGCGCTTCTGGTTCTGGCGGGAGAAAGAGGATACCGGTTTCGCCAACGCGAGCTTCAATTTCAAGCGTCTGTTCACCACGCCCGGGCACGAGCTCAACGTCAACGCGCAGTACACCCGCGGCTGGGAGGACGAAGCGTACTTCCTGAACGAGGTGTCCCTGGTCCGCGAGGGCAACGACAACACGCACGTGGTGGGCATCGAGAACACGCTGCCGGTGACGCTCGACTACGTGCGCCCGCTGCGCGCCGGCCGCATCGAGCTCGGCACGAAGGTGCAGTACCGCTGGCTGCCGGTCACCTACACCGTTGGGCGTGGCGTCAGAAGCGTGATTTACGAGGGGCTCGGGGATTTCTCGGACTGGGACGAGAACATCTACGCGGCGTACGGCAACCTGGTGCGCGCGCGGCCCGCCTATACGCTCGAAGCGGGGCTGCGGGCCGAGCACACGGATGTCGTCTATACCGTCGCGCCGGAGAACATCTACTACGATCGCAATGACCGCTACGACTATTTCGAGCTGTTTCCCAACGTCAAGCTCACCTATCGCCTGACTCCCGCGAACCGTCTCATCGCGGCGTACAACCGGCGCGTCGATCGGCCGACCGAAGCCGATCTGCGCATCTTTCCGAAGTACGACGATCCCGAGTTGCTCAAGGTCGGCAATCCGTTCCTCCGCCCGCAGTTCACGCACGCGCTGGAGCTGGGGTTCGCCCGCTCGTGGACCGGCGGATCGGCCACGGCGTCGCTGTACCACCGCGACATCACCGACGCCTACTCCCGGATGTATGCGATCGACGACTCCAACCCGAACTACAACATCGTCAACAAGATCTTCGAGAACGCGGGCGACTCGAGACAGACGGGCGTCCAGCTCGTGCTCGAACACCAGCTCGCGAGGCCGTGGCGCGCGTCGGGAAGCGTCAACGTGTTCAGGAACGAGATTGACGCCTTCGAGACGGTTCTGCTGTTTCCCCGACGGAGGCCTTTTGCGCTGGACGCCTCGACCGTCGGTACCTGGGACGCGACGCTCAACAATCGGATCCAGATGCCGCGATCGGGCGAGCTGAACTTGAACTACGTCTTCTACGCAAAACGCAACGTCCCGCAGGGCCGTCAGCGCTCGCGCTCGTCGCTCGACTTGGCCGCGAAGTGGCCGGTGCTGAACGAGCGCGCGGAGCTGCTCTTCACCTTCACCGATATCTTCAACGACTTCGCCATCCAGCAGGACGTGGAAGGACAGGGCTTCCGCGTGTTCTACCAGAATCTCCTGGAGACACAGGTGATCACCGTCGGTCTGCGGTTCCGATTCTAAGTACGACGTTTCTGCCGCGCGCGTGGCAAGTCGGCCGTGCAGAGATTGCCACGTGCGGCGGCACCCGCGTCTGATTTCCTCGAAACATCGTCTGGCACCGGCGTCGCACCCGGTTCACTCACTCATGGGACCGGGCGATCGACTGGGCCATTACTCGGTCGTGTCGCTGCTCGGGACGGGCGGCATGGGCAGGGTCTATCGGGCCACCGATACGACCCTCGGCCGCGACGTGGCGCTGAAGGTGCTGCCCCCGGACATGGCGGCCGACCGCGAGCGGCTCGAGCGCTTCCGCCACGAAGCGCGCGTCGTCGCGGCGCTGAGTCATCCGAACATCGTCGCGCTCTACTCGGTCGAGCACGCCAACGGCACGCACTTTCTCACGATGGAGCTCGTCCACGGGCGCACACTGGAAGTGCTGATAGCGGAACGGCCGCTGCCGATCGACTACCTGGTGAAGGTCGCGCGGCAGATCGCGGAAGCCGTCGCATCCGCGCACACCAAGGGCATCGTCCACCGCGATCTCAAGCCGGCCAATGTGATTGTGGACGACAGCGGACGCGCCAAGGTGCTCGACTTCGGGCTGGCCACGACGGGGCTGGCGCGGGTCGGCGGGGATTCGCCGACCGTCCACCTGACGCGGCTCGGGACGCTCCTCGGCACGCCGACCTACATGTCGCCCGAGCAGGTGAAGGGACTTGATGTCGACCACCGATCCGACATCTTTTCGCTCGGCGTGATGTTGTACGAGATGGTCACCGGCAACCGGCCGTTCCGCGGACGATCGGACGCCGAGCTGGCCTCGTCCATCCTTCGGGACACGCCGCCACCGGTCACGGACGCGCGGCCATCCGCGCCGCCCGAGCTCGTGTGTGTCATCCGGCGTTGTCTCGAAAAGGAGGCGTCCGCGAGAGTCGCCTCGATGACGGAGGTGGCCGACGCTCTTCGCCAGCCCTCGGGCGACCGGGTGCCGCTCGGACCCTCCGTTGCGGTCCTGCCGTTCGAGAACCTCAGCGCAGATCCGGACAACGCGTGTTTCGCCGACGGCCTGGCGGAGGAGCTCCTCAACGCGTTGACACAGATCGATGGACTGCGGGTCGCCGCGCGCACCTCGTCGTTCGCGTTCACCCGCAAGAACGACATCGCCGAAGTCGGCGCGAAGCTCAACGTGACCACCGTGCTCGAGGGCAGCGTGCGGCGCGCCGGCAATCGCGTGCGGGTGACCGTGACGCTCGTGGACGTCGCCAATGGCTTTCAGCTCTGGTCAGAGCGCTACGACCGGGCGATGGCCGACATCTTCGATCTGCAGGACGACATTGCCCGTGCCGTTGCCGAGCGGCTCAAGCTGACGCTGACGGCGCTCGGCTCCGCGCGCCTCGTGAAGGTGGCGACGACCTCCGTCAACGCATACGAGCTGTATCTGCGCGGACGGGCGCTCGTGTTCAAACGCGGACGTCATGTCGCCGAAGGGATCGACTGCCTGCGGCGAGCCGTGAACCTCGATGCCGGGTTCGCCGCCGCATGGGCCGGCCTGGCGGATGTCCACTCCGTGCGCGGCTACTGGGGCATGGCGCCGCCGGGCGAGACGATGCCCAAGTCGCTGACCGCCGCGCGACGAGCCATCCTGCTCGACCCACACCTTGCCGAAGCGCACAGCGCGCTCGCCGTCGCGCTCCTGCTCTGGGAGCGCGACTACGGTGCCGCCGATGCCGCATTCCGGCGTTGTCTCGAGTTGACTCCCGCCTACACCCAGGGACGATGCTGGTACGCGCTGTTCAACCTGCAGTGCGTACAGCGTCGCTTCGAGAAGGGCGTGGCGGAAGCGAGAAAGGCACTCGCCGCGGACCCGCTCTCGGCGTACGCCATGGCGATCCTCGCACTGACGCTCGCACTCGCAGGACAGACCGCGGACGCGCTCGACCACGGGCGCCTCGCCGCACAGCGCGACCGCGATTCATTCGTCACACACTGGAGTCACGCCGTCGTCGCCCACCTCCACGGTGCGTACGAAGAATCGATCGCCGCGTTTACGACCGCCGCCGCCATCTCGGAGCGGCACCCGTTCGCTATCGCGTATGCGGCCGCCGCCTATGCGGACTGGGGGAAGACGTCCGACGCCGAGGCGATGCACGAGGAAGCGCTGGCGCGGAGTGAGTGCTCGTACGTACCGTGCGGGCTGCTCGCGGTGTCTGCCGCCGCCGTGGGGGACATCGATCTCGCGATCGAGTTCGTGCAGCAGTCGTGCGACGAGCGCGAGCCGGGCCTCGTTCTCCTTGCGCGAACGCCCTATGGGCGTCGCCTGCGGCAGCATCCGGGATTCGCCGAGATTCGGCGCCGGCTCGCGTTCCCGTAGGGCGCGCTGGTCCGGCTAAAGCCGGACACTACGCACTACTACGCACTACGCACGGCTATTTCCAGGCCGAGTACACGTGCCGTCCGACCAGGTACTCCGGGTTGGCGTCGGCCCGCGGACGGAACTTCTGCACGCCACCGCGCCCGACCGCCGCGAGATACAGATTCTGCTCCTGGTCGACGCTGATCCCGTGCACGCCCCAGAGCGAGCCCGGATGCGCGCCCAGCCCGCCCCACGCGTACATCAGCCGGCCGTCAGGATCGAAGCGCGCCAGCTTCTGCGCCACCTGGTCGTACACCCAGATCTTGCGCTCGGCATCGATGTGCACGAAATGGAGGTTGGCGCGATCCCACGAGAGCGTCCACATGCGCAGGAACGTGCCGTTCTCGTCGAAGATCTGAATCCGACGGTTCGCGCGGTCGTTCACGTACACCTCGCGCGTTTCCGGATCCACCGCGACCCCGTGCACGTTGTTGAAGTAGCCGGGACGCGTCTCCTTGCCGCTCTCGCCGCGCTCCCCCCATGCCGTCACGTAGGTGCCGTCCCTGTCGAACTTGACCACGCGCGTGTTGAGATACCCGTCGGCAACGTAGAAGCTGCCATCCGGCTGGAACGCCATGAACGTTGGCCGGTAGAAATGCTTGTCGTCGGAGGCATGGACGTTCGGCTCGCCGATCGTCTGCACCAGCTTCTTGCCGTCGTTGGTGAACTTGAAGATCGCGTGGCGGTAGTCGTCCACGAGCCACACGTGCTTCTCGGCGTCGTAGGGGCTGATGTAGACCGAGTGCGGCCGGCGCAGCATCTTGTCCCACTGCGACCACGTCTCGACGATGTTGCCGTTGCGGTCGAAGATGACGATGCAGTTGGCCCACAGGAAGTCGACGCCGGCCTGGCCCGCGTCCGAGTCGTCTCCGACCTTGCCGTTGATCTCGAGCGCGCCCGGCGGGCTCGCCTGCGTGGCGTTGCGCAACAACCCCATGACCGGGAACTGCAGGCTTGGGGCCACGTTGTTGAGCGGCACCGTCTTGACCGCCGGCAGCACCGGCAGCTGCCCGCGCTGGATGTAAATCACGCGGTCGGGGCTCTCGGCGAACACCCCCTGACCCGCGCCGTAGGTCCACTTGTCGTTGCCGGGCAGCGTGCTGATGTCCTTCGGCCAATCGGCGACATCGTACGGACCGGTCACGTCCAGCGAGCCGATGGCGGCGGGGGCTGCCGCGAAGCCGTTGGCGGCGCCCTCCTGGCCTTCCACAGCGGGCTGTCGGTTGGAGACGACGTAACCACCCAGGAACGCCACGACGAGGGCGGCCGCGATGACGAGCGAGCGTGTGGACATTGAACTCCTCCTGCTCCTGCGAGGGCTGCATAGTAGGAGATCTCACCCGATAAGTCATCCAGTGGACTGTCTCAACCGATGAAGGAGATGCGGAATCGTCCTCCGTGCAGGTCATGGTCGGCAAAAAGCGCCGTCTTTCTCGGGGTTTGTGAGCGGCACGTCTACTGCACGTGTCCGGCGTCATGGATTCCAGGCTTCGCGCGCTGAACGGCTTCGGCCTCGGCGCACGAATCGGCGAGCGGCAGCGGATCCGCGACCCGAAAGCGTGGTTGCGCGCGCAACTCGAGGGAGGCGCGCCCGTCGTGCCGCCGCCGGCGGACGCCTCGGCTGCGCAGATCGCCGAGGCACTGCGCGCGTTCCGGATGGTCGGACAGTCCAGCGAGCCCCAGCGGCAGCGAGCCCGCCAGCACGCGCGGCGCCGGCTGATTGATATCGCTGCCGCCGAGTCGCGCGCCGCCTTGGCCGAGCGCCTCACCAGCACCCGCCCGTTCGTCGAGCGGCTCGTGGCCTTCTGGTCGAATCACCTGTGCGTGTCCACGGGCGCGAAGCTGATCGTGGCGCCGCTGGCGGGCAGCTACGAACGTGAGGCGATCAGGCCGCACGTCCTCGGGCGTTTCGAGGAGATGGTGCTCGCCTCGGCGAAGCATCCCGCGATGCTCGTCTATCTGGACAACTTCCAGTCCATCGGCCCGGAATCGCGCGGCGCGCGGATGGCGGCGCGCGGGCGTGGTCAGCAACGAGGCCTCAACGAGAACTATGCCCGCGAGCTGCTCGAGCTCCACACGCTGGGGCTCGACGGCGGCTACACGCAGCAGGACGTGCAGGAGCTCGCGCGGGCGCTTACCGGGTGGACGATTCAGGGATTTGCGTCGCGCGGTGGGCGCGGCCGGATGGCGCGCCAGATCGACGCGGATAGCCCGATTGGATTTGCTTTTCTGGAGCCGCTCCACGAGCCGGGCTCGAAGACGATTCTGGGAGTGCGGTACCCGGAAGCCGGCGTCGCGGAAGGGGAACAGGCTATTCGTGCGCTCTGCCGCCACCAGGCGACATCGCGATTTGTCGCCACGAAGCTGGTGAGGCACTTCGTGAGCGATGAGCCGCCGGCTGCGGCGGTCGATCGGCTCGCCCGCGTGTTCCGCGAAACCGGCGGGGACCTGCGCGCGGTATCCGCCGCGCTCATCGAGCTGCCAGAGGCGTGGGGCACCGGCACGCACAAGTTCCGGACGCCACAGGACTGGCTCGTTGCGGCGCTGCGGGCGTTCGACGCGGAGGATGTCCCCGAGCAGGCGTCGGCGCTGCTGCGCCAGCTTCGGCATCCGCTCTGGTCACCGCAGGCTCCCAAGGGATTCGGCGATACCACACAGGAATGGGCAGACCCGGACTCGCTGATGAACCGCGCCGAGCTGTCACGCACGATCGCACGGCGGCTGCGCACGGTCGATGCGCGTACGCTTCTCGACGTCGTCGACGCAGGCGCGGGCGATCCGCTGCACGGGCTTCTCGCCGACACCTCGATACCCGCGGACGAGCGCGTGGCGCTTGCGCTGGCGGGACCGGCATTCCAATGGAGATGACCATGAACCGCCGCGGCTTCATGCGGCAGATGTGCGTGGGCGGCATCGCCACCTTCGTGCTGCCGTCCATCACCTTCGCGCAGGTCAAACATCGCGGACGACTCGTCTTCGTGCTGTTGCGAGGAGGATTCGATGGACTGGCGGCCGTCGTCCCCTACGGGGATGCCGAGTACCGCCGCCTTCGCGCCGGCTTCGCGTTCGAGGATTCGGAGCTCGTCCAGCTAACCGATCTGTTCGGCCTTGCGCCCGGTCTCGCCCCGATACGGCCTCTGTGGGATGCCGACGAGCTCGTCGTTCTGCATGCGATGGCGATTCCGTATCGAACGAGGAGTCACTTCGACGGCCAGGCCATTCTCGAAACCGGACTGGATCGTCCCGTCGGATCTTCCGATGGATGGCTGAACCGCCTGCTACAGATGATGTCCGGCACACGATCAGGAATCGCGATCGCCGCGGGCCTGCCCCGCTCGCTCGCCGGAGCATTCGAGGTGCAGACGTGGTCGCCGACGCAACTGGGCGTGGTTGACGACGCGTATCTCGAGCGGCTGGCGGCGCTCTACCGCAGCGACCACACGCTGCACGGCCGGTTCGAAGCGGCGATGCAGCAAAAGGACATCGTCGGTGAGGAGACGGCTGCACGGGGCGGAGCGCGGCGCGGGGGCATCACGCCACTCATGCAAGCGGCCGCCCGTATTCTCCGCGGGGAGACTGGACCCAACATCGCGGCAGTCGAATTCAGCGGATGGGACACGCACGCCAATCAGGGGCTTGCCGGAGGCGCGCTGGATCGATTGCTCGCACAGCTTGCGGAAGGGCTGATGGCCCTCCGCGGGGAAATGGGGACGGCGTGGTCCACCACCACCGTCGTCGTCATGACCGAATTCGGCCGAACCGCCCGGCCGAACGGGACGCGCGGAACTGATCACGGAACGGCAGGCGCCGGATTCATCATCGGCCCGGCTGTCGCGCGTTCACAGGTGTTCTCCGATTGGCCCGGCCTGAACGATCGAGACCTGTTCGAGAACCGTGATCTCAAGCCGACCCTCGATACGCGATCCGTGCTCAAGGCGGCGATCGCCGGCACGTTCGATCTGACGCCGACGCAGGCGGATCGGGTGTTCCCCAGCTCCTCCCCCGTACGGGGCAGTTACGAGGTGATGGGCTGACGTGGATCGCAGGCGCGGGCGCGCGCCAATAACTAGCGGGTCCCGCCCCGCTTCAGCTCTTCGTAGATGACGTTGAAGTTGCCGCCCGGGCCGCCTCGGCCACCAGTCAGTGTGTAGCCCTTGAACTTCTCGGGGAGCTGGAGCGTGGCCATCGCCTGCTCCGGCGTCCGACCCATCTTGAGCGACGCGCGCGCGTGCTCGAGAAAGAGCCGGTTGAACTCGCCGAAGTCGACGAAGTCCTGCCACTTCTTCACGTCGGTATGGCCGGTGATCACGGTGTCGACGTTCTTGATTGCGGCTGCCGCCTTGCCGATCGTTTCCCCGTACGTGAGACCGCTCCCGCCATTGCTGACGTCGATGAACGGCTGCGCGGTGTTCGCGAACACGTCGCCGGTGTGCAGCACACGGCGGTTCCGGAAGACGACGAACGCGTCCCCGTTGGTGTGGGCGGGGCCGAAGTAATACAAGTCGATCGCGTCGTTGCCGCCGAGCACCGTCAGGCGATCCTTGAAGGTCCGGTCGGGCATCCCGTGCTTGTTGGCGGCTTCCTGGTAGACCGGCATCTTCTCCATGTTGGCCTTCGTGCTCTCGTGAGTGACGATCTCCACGTTGGCCGGGAAGAACATGTTGCTGCCGGTGTGGTCGCCGTGCGTGTGCGTGTTGATGATCATCGTGATCGGCTTGTCGGTGACCGTCCGCACCTGATCGAGAATGCCCTGCCCGTTGTTGGCGAGCTTGGTGTCGACGAGGACGACCCCGTTGCCGGCCACGTAGACGGCCGTGGCGCCGCCCTGGCCGGGAATCCTGTAGAGACCGTCGGCCATCTTCTCGATCTTGCCGAGCGGCGGCTGCTGCGCCACTGCCGCACCGAGCGCGCCGGCCGTGAGAATGAGTCCTAGGACGAGCCTGCGACGCGTCATTTCGTCATCTCCTTGTCAGGACACCGACTGGGGCGGAGTATAGCGTAGAACGATGGGCTCGACTGGCTGAGCCATTGCCCTCCCCGACCGTACGACGATCTTCCGTTCTTTCTTCGTGCTCGTCAGGAGGGGTGTGCACGCTTTTAGGGTCTCGTTGCGCCCCTGGTCTCTGCGGCCTTTTCTCCCGCTTCTTCCGCGCGAGCGCCGGCGAGAATACCCGCCAGGCCGTAATTCCCTTCGTGGCAGGCGTACTCGTACACCTGGCCGCGGCTGGTCCTCCACACCGTCTCCACCGTCCATGGTCTCGTCCAGGTGGTTGGATCCTCGAACGTGACCTGATATCGCAGCGCGTTCGGGCCAATCCGCGTGACGCGTTCGATCATGTGCAGGCCTGTCGTCGATCCCCGGAAGTTCGTCCGGTCCGAGAATTGGTGGTGTCGATGACCAACGTGTCACCCTCCCACCGCCCGCGTGAATCGCCGAGGTACTGACGCACGCTTGGATCGAGATGGGGACGTCCGTCCAGCGGCACGATGCGTGACTCATGGATCATCTCGTAGTGAATCACCACAGGGTCGGTGCCTTGAATGATCGGCAGTGTGTCGATGAGCTCGCGCGTCAGCACCGACTGCTCACGGACGTTCGAGGTGTCGACCAGCGGGCTCGCGCCGGTCACCGTCACCGTTTCCTCCAGCGTGCCCAGCTGCAGGTCGGCGTTGATGGTGGCGGTCAAGCCGGAGGTCAGCTCGATGCTCTCGCGGCGAATCGTGCGAAAGCCGGGCAACACGAAGGTCACCGCGTAGGTGCCGGGCGAAGGTCCACGAGGCTGTACCGACCCTGGTCGTCGGTAAAGACGGTGCGGGTCTTCTCGATCAGCGCGGCACTGGCCGCTTCGACCGTAACGCCAGGCAACACCCCGCCCGACGTATCGCGGACCACGCCGGCGATGCCGCTCGACTGCTGCGCCGCAGCCGGCGCCGAGAGCAGGGGGATGAAGAAGAGGAGGGTCGTCGCGCCGAAGGCTCTCGCCACCATAGCCGATGCCTCCCGTGCTCGAAACGAGCGGCGGCGAGCCTATCACTGACCGCGGCGAACGATCACGCGTTTCGTATCAAGTGGGGGAACATCGCTCAGGATGCCCGACTGGAGGCGCTATGCGACCGACACGACGCAGAAGCTGGTTCACGCGACTCACCCACGCCACGGCACACGCCGCGGGACGACCCATCACGTTCATCGTCGCCGTCTCGTCGCTCGTACTCTGGGCGGCGTTGGGGCCGACTTTCGAGTTCAGCGACACCTGGCAGCTCGTCATCAACACGGCGACGACAATCGTCACGTTCCTGATGGTGTTCCTGATTCAGAGCACACAAAACCGCGACTCGGAGGCGATGCAGGTGAAGCTGGACGAGATCATCCGCGCGATCGCCAATGCCAAGAACGAGTTGCTCGATCTCGAAGAGCTCGAGGAGGACGACCTGGATGCGATCCGCCAGACGTATCGCGAGCTCGCGGCAAAGGCGCGAGGCCGGCGACAGCCGTAGCCCTATGCTCGCCAACCCTGGAGGAGCCCGCCGAACTTCGATGGCGGCGCGGGTGCTGCACCAGCAAACTGACAGTGCCGCAAGGCCTCGTCGCCCCATAATCGACCCACGGCAAGGAGCACCTGCATGTCCATGCGAACGGGGTCAGGAACATCGGTCCGCGTGACGATGTCGTTCAGCTGCGAATAGGTGATCTCGCTGAGTGGAACCGAGTGTCGTCCCACCCGTATGAGATGGTTCTGAAACGGGACTCTCTCGGTGACGACCTCGAACAGTCGGTCGCGCCAGCTCCGGGAGAGGCGGGGAAAGACGGAACGGAACCAGACCGTCCCGAGTAGCTTTCTCAGTTCCGTGGCATCGATCGGGACGCCGCCATCCGTGCCATTGCCGGCAAGCGCCAGGGCCGTGGCGTCACCGCGGTTTACCGCCAGCGCAAGCTCCCAGAAGCTGCCAAACGCCGGTGCCTCTCTGCTTTCCGGCACAGGCGGCTGCGCGCTGACGACTGCTGCTTGAAGCGGAGTGACGGCTGCAGCCTGAGGCGGAACCGTGCTCACAGGCACGGTGGCCGGAGATCCAACTCGCGCCTCAACGTTCCATGCGATCTCGAGAGGCGCGTGCGTGCCCGTGTCCTCGGCGAAGAGTGCGGTGATGCCCCATGGCCGGGGGGTCTGCACGGCGCGCGCGTACAGTGGGTTGTAAGGACTGTCGGCGGCACCGCGGGACACCAGGGCACTCAATCGTCCCTTGATCCGCGCATCGACCACATTGGACCAGTGACCCTGAATACAGACCAACGAGGTCCCCGCGGCGCGGTCAAACGCGTCGTACGGATTGGCCCAGCACTCTCGCACGGCCGCATCGATCTGCGCGTCGGTCGGGTCCTGGCCCGCTGGCGGATCGATCTCTGAAAATCCGAGCCGCAAGCGACCTGGCCCGGCAAAGAGCGCCGAGAGGTCGGACGGGTCGACTTGCGAGAGATCCTCCAGGACGTACAGCAAACCGCGCAGGCCACGCGCAATCGGCAGGTTCATCCGCTCCCAGACGACGAACTGCGGCAACGGATCCCCGTCGGTATAGCCGCGGTCGTTCAGGATTTCCATCAGCCGGAGCTGTGCCGCATCGAACTGCGCGATGACCTTCAGCGCATGGTCATAGCGACGCTTCTCCACCTCGTGCCGCTCGAATGAGGGACGCACGAAGATCGGAACGACCAGCTTCCTCTGCGCGCGCGCCATCTGCGCAACCGGGAATATGGTGCCGGCACCCGTTCCCTTTCCGCCCGTGCCGATCAGGATGACGGCGGAATACTGTTGCAGCAGCGCGTCGACCTCCGTCTTGGATTCCTCCAACGCCGCACGAGCCACCTCCGGGTTGTGCCGCGACCCCAGCCGGCGCGTCGTGCCAGCGCCAATCAGCAGCCGCTCCTCTGGAGGAATATCCGACAGCGAAAACTCATTCGTATCCAAGAACCGCGTCGCCACCGCGTGGCGCAGCCTTTCCGCGTACGCCGGGCCGACGCTCTCTGTCACCTGCAGATCACGCTCGAACAACGCCTTCAGCGAACGGAGAATGTTGCCGCCGCCGCCGCCCAAGCTGAGAAGAAGCACCTTCACGTGACACCTGCCTGTCGTTGACGACTCTTGAACTCGAGCGGGATGACGACCCACGGTCCTTGCTGGTGCAGCGGACCGGTACTGAGCGACTGCCCGCCGAGCACATCGAGCACTCGCGCGATGTCGTACTCGACGTTCTGCCGGTGATCGGCGAGATTCGGATAGCGGCGGCCGCCGGTGGGCGCGAGGAACACCTCGACGCGCGCGCGATCCGGTTGTACTCGGATCTGACTCTGGAGCGCTCGCTCAGACGAGCGGGGCTGAATGAGGGGCCGCTCGAATTCTCGGATGAACGCCTCACCACATCGCGTCATGCGGCCAATCGCAGCGTGCCGGTCGGTCCAGTACTGGTCCACGACGTACCACATCAACAGCATTGCTGCGATCAGGAGCGCCAGGCCTCCCAGCCGGACGGGGGGAACCGCGAGGATGTCGGCGATCTGCGACAGCGCCGCCGGTCGGCGATTCGTGGTCGCGAGGGGACCGGATCGAGAGCCGCTCGTTGTCGCTGTGAGCGATTTCGGCACGATGCACGCAAGCCACCCAGGCCGTATTTCGTCGTAGTGCGTCTTGGGGACAAGTCTGAACCCTGCCGGATCGGCAATCTGAAACCACGTACGATGGCGATTCTCGGCCTTGCCGGTGAGGTGGACTGCCACCTGCGCCGCCGTATCGCCGGCCTGTATCGCGTAACACGCCCAACGGTCGGCGAACACCGGTTCTGGACTGACCGTGAACGCGAGCATGATCACGAAGACCCATCGGCCGCCACGCGTCATTGTGCGTACGCTGCACCTCATCTGTGTTCGGAGCGTCGCGCGCACATCGCTGTCGCGAATCACACCGGTGCGAAGCGTGACGCCTGTCCCGTCAAGTCATATGCCAAAGACGCAGACATCGAAAGGGCGGCCTCCGAGACGATTGGCATCAAGGGGCATAGGCGGGCGGCATGGTTGTCCTGACGTGAGGTCACCAGCGTTGGCCGCCCGGGAGGACGAAGAGGTGAGACGGCCCTCGCGTGGGCCGCCTAGCAGGGGGGAGGTGCCGCCGCCCGCACCGCAGCGGTGTTGCGGCTGGTCTCGCTCGTATCCGGGCGAGCGAGGCGTGCGGACAGGAACTCGTGAGCGGACGTGCTCGACAGCGGTCGCGAAAAGAGATAGCCCTGCGCATGCGGACAGTCCAACGACCGGAGCTGGCGCGCCTGGGTGAGTGTTTCCACTCCCTCCGCGATGACGCCCATGCCGAGTTTCCTGGCGAGACTGACAATGCTCCCGACAATGGGCGAGTCGTTGTGCATGCCGCTCATGCGGCTGATGAACGACTGATCGATCTTCAGCGCATTCAGGCGGTATCGATGCAGGCAGCTCAGCGACGAGAAACCCGTACCGAAGTCGTCGAGGTACAGCTCCACCGGGATCGCTTTCAACTCGTCGAGTCTGCGGGTGACTGCATCGGAGTTGTTGACGAGGCAGCTCTCGGTGATCTCGAGGCGGAGCGTGCCGGGCTCGAGACCGCTGTCAGCGATCGCGTTGCGGACGTCGGCGACGAGGCTCGGCTGATCGAAGAGCTTCGTGGAGATATTGACGGCCAGCGTCAGCGGCCGGCCGAACGCTCGCTGCCATTCGGCGACCTGGTGGCAGGCGTCACGCAGCACCAACCTCGTGAGCGGTACGATCATGCCGGTCTCTTCCGCAATCGAAATGAACGCCGAGGGGTACACGATCGTGCCGTCCGGCTTGGCCCAGCGGACCAGCGCCTCGACCCCGCAGATCTTCTCGGATTCGAGTTCGACAATCGGCTGGTAGTAGACGACGATTTCGCGGCGCTCCAGCGCTCGACGCAACTGGGTCTCGAGGGTGAGACGCTCGATGGCGCGCGCGTGCATCGACGGATCGAAGGTCTGACAGCGAGAGCGGCCCTGCGCCTTCGCCCGGTACATCGCCGTATCGGCATCACGCAACAGCTCAGAGGCATTCAGATACTCGGTGTTGCCGAGGGCAATTCCGACGCTGGCCGACCCGCAGATTTCATGGCCGTCGAGCATGAACGGTTCACGCAGGGTGGCTTGGAGACGGTCGGCCAACCCCGTTGCGAGCCGCGGCTCACTCACGCCTTCGAGCAGCACGGCGAACTCGTCGCCCCCGAGCCGCGCCAACACGTCGCCTGGCCTCAGCTGGCGCCGCAGCCGTTCGGCGATCGCGATGAGGAACTGATCGCCGACGTGGTGACCGAGGCTGTCGTTGATCACCTTGAAGTGGTCGAGATCGATGAACAGGACGACGCAGAGGTGCTCTGGGGATCGATGCGCCTTCTGCAGCGCCGCGTCGAGCAGCTGGGTGAAGACGGCGCGATTGGCCAGTCCTGTCAGACTGTCGTGCATGGCCGCGTGCGCCAGTTCGTCTTGGATGCGGTGGCGGTCGGTGAGATCGGTTTGAGATCCCGCAATGCGGACTGGCCGGTCCGCATCGTCGCGGACGGCGACACCGCGGCACAGCATCCACCGATCGTGGCCGTCGGTGTGGCATATCCGGTATTCGTGCGCGAAATGGCTCGTCTCGCCCGCCACATGCCGATCCAGCGCACGGCGCAGTCCGGGGAGATCGTCCGGGTGCACGTGCCGGAACCAGTCCTCCTGGCGCGCAAGCGCGGCTTCGGCAGCGAGGCCGATCATCAGCTTCCAACGGTCTGAGGTATAGAACGCACCCGTCGTGAGATCCCAATCCCACAAGCCGTCATTCGATCCCGCGGCCGCCAACGCATAGCGCTGCTCCGACTCGCGAGCGGCTCGTAGAGCGTCCACCGCTTGCGCATGCAGACGCTGGACCTCCTCGCGATGCCGCTGCTCGAGTGCGATGCGCTCCAGGTAGATCCAGTACGAACGAAATGTCAGGTACACGGGAACGGCGGTCACGGGAATGACCCATCCCCGTCCGGCCGTCCACGCCGCTGCAGCCGCCCCGGCCGCGGCGGCGCCAATGAAATAGCTCGGTGCGGTCCAGAGGAAATTGCTGTGCCACACGCGCCAGATCGACTCGCCGGTCGACAGCCCGACGACGCCCGCGACGGCACTGGTGTTCAACACGTAATACACGAGCACGGCGCCGAACAGCGGGACGATCGCCTCGACATCCACCGTCGCCGGGCGTCCTCCCAGCAGCGTGAACGCCCAACCCGCGGCTTGAATCGTCAGTACGAGCCCGGCAATGTTGAACACCACGCGCACCGCAGGGTTGCGACGCGCGGTGTTGAACGTCGATTGCGTCAGGGCGCTCGAGGCCGTGACCAGCATGGCCAGATCGGCACCGACCAGGATCAGCGAGGCGAAATCGATGGCGTAGGAGATCGAGAGGTTGGAGGCGCTCGAGCCGAGCGGCAGGCGCAGTTTGAGCGCAGACGCAAGTGCGGAGGCGACGACCAGCGTCACGAACACGCCCATGTCCGGGATGCCGGCGGGAAAGCGCGCCACGAGCACGGCGGTCGCCACACAGACGACCGTCCCGATGAAAAGACGTGCAGGCCAGGGAAGGTTGCGCACGGTTGTCGTTGATCCGGACAGGTCCCATCAATTCACGTTCCGCCGGAGGGAACCCGTAAGTCGCGGAAAAGTAAGGCCGTCCGGGGCTTTGAGTGCGGCGGCGGTGTCGGCGGACCGACGGACCAGCCGCCGCCGCGGCCGTCCCGCCGGCCGCGGCCGCGGCGAGGGGCGGTTACTGCGCTGAACTCGCCTCGAGGCGCTGCAGACGCTCGGGCGTTGCGGGATGCGAGGACAGGTAGCCCAGCACTCCGCTCGTCCCGAGGCCGCCGCTGTCCTCTTCGAGCCGCCGCAGGATGTGGGCCAGATGTCGCAGCGGGATTCCGTTCGCGCGGAGCACGTCGACGGCGTACGCATCCGCTTCGCGCTCGAGGTCACGGGAATAGCTGGCCTGGATGAGCGCGGTCGGCGCGGCCGCGGCCAGCGCGCTCACGTCGCCGATGAACCACGCGACGGCGAGCCCGACGATGGAATCCTGGAGAATGCTGCGGAGTCCGTGACGCCGCACCACATGCCCGGCTTCGTGCGCCAGCACGCCAAGCAGCTCCCGATCGTCGCGGGCCAGTTCGACGAGACCGTCCGTCATGACGATGGTGCCCGACGGCAGCGCGAACGCATTGGCGCCGAGCACGTCGCTCTTGCGGAAGACGAGTGAATACTCGGTACCCTCGGGGGCGGGTAGTTTCAGGTCGTTGAACGCGCGGTCAATCGCGGTGCGTCGACTCTCCTCCAGCGCGGTCGTCGCAAGCAACCGACGATCGAGGACCGAGAGCGTGTCGTCGCTCAGGCGGCGAACAGCGACCACTGGTATCTGCTCGGCCAGCGCCCGCGCCGCGATCGGCACGCCGTACCAATACGCGGCCAGGAGGATGGCGACGAACGCGATCACCCCGGACACGATCCAGCGGATGCTGCCTTCCCACTGCGACACCGCCGTCGTCGGAGCGATGCCGTGCGCGGCCAGCAGACGGCCGAGCGCGTTCACGTCGCGGACTTCACACAGCGCGCCATCCTGGAACCGGATGACGCGCGGGGCGTCTCCGAGCGCGTCGCCGATCTCGATCGACGCAATCGACTCCCGCCGGTCGACACCCTCGCCGGCGACCGACGCCGTTCCGTCGACAATGTCCAACGTGACCGCGTGCGGCCGCGCGGCGCGCCCGTCGAAGTAGGTCGCCGAAACGGGAGCCATGTCCGGCGCCTAGATCGCGATGTCGATATCGAACATCTCGATCGCTTCTTCACCAGCCGCGCCGACGGCGACCGCTGTGCCCGCCACGAAATCGTCCAGGCTGCCCTCGACGACCATCGTGCACGAGTCGAGCAGATACTGCGTTACGCGGATGTCAGCGAACGGCTTGTACAGCCCGAGCGTGCAGATGATTCCCGCCATGTTCGTCAGCGTGATGAACACGAGGCGGCCCGCGGCGACCTGGGACTGGAATCGGTGCGGCCCAAGCTGCGTATGGTTCCATGCCAGATTCTGCACGCGTGCGGTGGTGAACGCCCACATGCCCACCGTGGTCAACACGTACGCGGCCGCCATCACCAACATGGCCAGAACGATGCCGAGGCCGAGTTGGGCTGACGATGCGCCGCCCGCGACGGCTGCTATCAGCAACGGTGCCGCCACGACGGCGGCTCCGAGGATCAGCAACAGCAGCACCCCGAGCGCGACGAGGTACAGACGGTAGAAGCTGCGAACCGTCGCGTCGAAGCCAAACGTCGTGCGCCCGAACCCCGCATTCGTGTGGACGTAGCGCTTCAGCCGCTGATGCCACATCGGACCGAGCAGGCCCACGGTAAGGACCGTGCCGATCGGAAACAGCAGGAACGTCGTGTACGCATCGGCCGTCGAGCCCTCGAAGCGGAACCGGAGACCCCGATAGCTGGTGTTGTAGAAACGGAAGCGGAGCGCGCGCACGATGAGCCACGGCATGACGGCGATCAGTGCCGCAAACGCGATCAGTCCGGCGACGGGGCTGACCAGGCCGGCGGCGTAATAGGCGCCGAACAGCAGCGCGCCGATCATGCGCCCTCTGAGGATGGCCCTGGGATCGCCGTGATACTCGAAGCTGGCGCCGGCCAGACGCGTATTTCGATAGAAGTACTGCGTGCGGCGGACCTTGGCCCAGGCCGAATAGATGCCGAGCGTGAGCATCGTCAGCAGGATGTTCACGATCCAGATGCGGAAGTACTCGCGGCCGCTGCCGAAAAAGAGGAAGGGCTCCTTGCGCGTGTGCACGCGGACGACCCTGCCCACCGGCGCGCCGGAAGGCATCGGCGAAACGACGGGCGCATCGGGTGGCATCGGCATGATGTCTGCGGCCATTGATCCCCCGGGGTGAATCAGTTATCGGCGGATGAATGGCTCAATCGCAGGCCGACTGCACCTCGCGCGCGAGACGAATCGTCTCGCTCTTGCTCAGGATGGCGACGCGGCTCAGGAAGGTTGGTACCGGTACGGGGATTCGAAAGGTTGGTGGGTGGTGACCTCACTTCCCGCGGGCGTCGAGGTCGTACAGGGCGATCCCCATGGCCTTCGCGGCAGCGGCCTGTCGAGCGTCGTAGGTCGCCAGTCGGATTGCAGGCTGACGCTCGCGCAGGAACTCCGTGCTGGCGAGGTGCGGCGCGTCGAGCGTGCGAACGGGTCTGGGGAACGACTCGAGCGCCCGGGTCAGCACGGGGAGACCAGCTCCAGCAGCGCGACGCGGCCAACAAGCGCGCGGGCCGCATCGCCATGACTGTGCGCAAGCTTGCGAGCGTGCACCCGGATCCAGACGTCGTACTCGAGCAGCCGGCTCGACACGAGCGTCTCGTTCCAGAAGCCTTCGCCTGGACGACGATCGTCAGCGAGCAGCTCGGCCAACGCCACCGGCGACTCCGGGGTGTGTCGTGGTTTCTCAAGGCGCGGCTCGGGCGACCGTACGCTTCCCTACCCGAAGCCTACAACTCATCATGAAACCTAGAGTCCTTTGGTACCGGTACGGTGTTACGCGACGGGGTGGAACGTGAAGTTCGCGGGAATTGCCGCCTGAGTCCACGACTGGGGGGATGACTCCTGAGCAGGACAAGGATTTGAGTCATTCAACGATTTGATCTACCCTGTCCGACATGGTCACCGACCCGTCCGACCTGCTTCGTCAGCACGGGATTCAGGTCACCGCCCAGCGCCTGGCTGTCCTGCGGGCCGTCGCAGGTCATCCCCACATTACGGCCGACGCCGTAGCCGAGGCGGTCAGGGCCGAGATCGGCGCCATCTCGCTCCAGTCGGTGTATGACGCCCTTGGCGTGCTGGTCGCCGAACGTCTCCTCCGGCGCATTCAGCCCGCCGGGTCACCAGCTCGCTTCGAGGATCGGGTCGACGACAACCATCATCATCTGATCTGCCGCGCCTGCGGCCGGATGGTCGACGTCGATTGTGCGGCCGGCTCCGCGCCCTGTCTGACGGCGGTCGACGACAGGGGCTACGAGATCGACGAGGCGGAGGTCGTCTACTGGGGTCGCTGCCCCGATTGCGTGGGCCAGTCCCGAGCGCCATCGAACTCCGATCCAGCGCCACCCCGCCGACGCCGAGGCCAGGGCAACGCGCACCGAGGGCCGGACGATCGCATCAAGAGTTCCTGAGGCAAATCCTTTGGACTGACAACCGCATTACAGGAAAGGTCAACGTCAACATGGACAACGAACAGAAGTGCCCGTTCCCGGGCAGCGCGCACCGGGGCAGGTCGAACCGCGACTGGTGGCCGAATCAGCTCGATCTGCAGGTGCTTCATCAGAACCCTCCCACGCGAGATCCCATGGGAGGAAAGTTCAACTACGCCACGGAATTCAGGACGCTCGATCTCGATGCCTTGAAGAAGGATATCGAGGCGGTGATGACGACGTCGCAGGACTGGTGGCCGGCGGACTTCGGTCACTACGGGCCGCTGTTCATCCGGATGGCGTGGCACAGTGCGGGCACATACCGCATCAGCGACGGCCGGGGCGGTGCGGGATCCGGCGATCAGCGCTTCGCGCCCCTGAACAGCTGGCCAGACAACGTGAACCTGGACAGGGCGCGACGGCTGCTCTGGCCGATCAAGAAGAAGTACGGCCGGAAGATCTCGTGGGCGGACCTGATGGTCTTCGCCGGCAACTGCGCCCTGGAGTCGATGGGGTTCAAGACGTTCGGCTTCGGCGGTGGACGGGAGGATGTCTGGGAACCCACGCAGGTCAATTGGGGGACGGAGGACACGTGGCTCGCTGACGCGCGCTACAGCGGCGACCGGGAGCTCGCCAATCCGCTCGCCGCCGTGCAGATGGGCCTCATCTACGTGAACCCCGAAGGGCCGAACGGCAAACCGGATCCGATCGCCGCCGCCAGGGACATTCGCGAGACCTTCCGCCGCATGGCGATGAACGACGAGGAGACGGTCGCGCTCATCGCCGGCGGCCACACGTTCGGCAAGACCCACGGCGCCGGTCCTGCCTCCCACGTGGGACCGGAGCCCGAAGCCGCCCCCCTCGAAGAGCAAGGCCTGGGTTGGAGGAGCAGCTTCCGCACCGGCAAGGGCGGGGACGCGATCGGCAGCGGCCTGGAAGTCACCTGGACACCCACACCGACCAAATGGAGCAACAACTTCTTCGAGAACCTGTTCGGCTACGAATGGGAACTGACGAAGAGCCCGGCGGGCGCGCATCAGTGGATTGCGAAGGGCGGCGCGGGCGCCGGCACGATCCCGGATGCCCACGACCCATCCAAGCGCCACGCACCCACGATGCTGACCACCGACCTCTCGCTGCGATTCGACCCGGTCTACGAAAAGATCTCGAGGCGCTTCTACGAGAACCCGGAGGCGCTCGCCGACGCCTTTGCCAGGGCGTGGTTCAAGCTGACGCACCGCGACATGGGTCCGATCTCGCGGTATCTGGGCCCACTGGTTCCTGCGGAGCCGCAGTTGTGGCAGGACCCGGTCCCCGCCGTCACCCACGCACTGATCGGAGCAGAGGACATCGCGGGGCTCAAGGCCAAGGTCCTGGCATCAGGACTGTCAATCTCCCAGCTGGTCTCGACCGCCTGGGCATCGACGGCGACGTTCCGCGGCACCGACAAGCGCGGCGGCGCCAACGGGGCCCGCATTCGCCTTGCGCCGCAGAAGGATTGGAAGGTCAACAATCCACCGGCGCTGGCCCAGGTCCTCCGGACCCTGGAGGGGATCCAGCAGGCGTTCAACGACTCACCGGCCGGCCGGACGAAGAGGGTTTCGCTTGCCGACCTGATCGTGCTGGGCGGGTGTGCAGCCGTTGAACACGCCGCTCGGAACGCCCGCTACGAGGTGCAGGTGCCCTTCACGCCGGGACGCACGGATGCGTCGCAGGAGCAGACCGACGTGGAGTCATTTGCCGTGCTCGAGCCGACGGCAGACGGGTTCCGCAACTATCTCGGCAACGGACACCAGGTGCCAGCCGAGCATCTGCTGATCGAGCGCGCGTACATGCTGACACTGAGCGCTCCCGAAATGACCGCGCTCGTCGGCGGCATGCGTGTCCTGAATGCGCACTCCGGGCAGTCGAACCGCGGCGTCCTCACCAAGCAACCCGGGACGTTGACCAACGATTTCTTCGTGAACCTGCTCGACATGGACACGGATTGGAAGCCGACATCCGAGGCCTCGGACACGTTCGAGGGCCGCGACCGCCGGAACGGCACGGTCAAGTGGACAGCCAGCCGCGTCGATCTCGTCTTCGGTTCCAATTCCGAGCTCCGTGCCCTCGCGGAGGTCTACGGGTGCGACGACGCACGGGAGACATTCGTGCGCGACTTCATTGCCGCGTGGAACAAGGTCATGAATCTCGATCGATTCGACGTGCTCGATCGCGGCGCGCAGGTCGCCCTGCGGACCGCAGCCGTGGGTGTCTGAATCATCGGTTGACGTCTAACCGGTGACGGTCGTCATGCACAAGGCGGGCGTGGGGAGACCACGCCCGCCGTCGGCGCGCTCACGTGCCTCTTGTCATTGAGCTAACGCACCGCTGTCGTCAATTCGAACTCGCGTCGCGCACCCGCCAACCGGATTTGGTACGTCGATCCAGCACTCACTGAAATCTGCACGCGCGGGGATCCAGATAGGTACGGGTATCCGTCGTACGCAGCGAACGTGCCATCCCACGCGACGATGTCTATATCGAAATCGGTCATCGCCGCCGACACGTTCACCTCGAGAGTGCCTGATGTGGGTACGGTGAGGGCGAACCGCTGACAGGCGGCTCGCTGCCCGTACCACCCGCCGTATCCCAGGCCGGCACACTCCGTGTCACCGATCTGTCCGCGTATGACCTCGCCGACACGAATGTGCCTCAATGGATCGAGTCGGAGATCCAAGTCGGCATCCTTCGGGAAATCCAACCACCACTTGAAATCGGCGAAGTGACCCGGTGCGGACGCGCCGACCAACAACCAACCAATGGCGTCGGGGCCTGCATAGGCTCGCACCTCGGGCATGGTGTAGACGCCGTCCCCATCTGTGACGGCCGAGGCTTCGACTGTGGAACCGCCATACCATCCAACCGCCAACGCCACGACTCTCACGCCGCCCATCGGAACGTGGTTGTCGCTTCGCACCGTGCCCACCAAGGCGCGTGTGGTACCCGGCGGCGCGGGTGGCGGGAACGGCGCGTTGGCTGCCGCCGACGCGGTGGCGATGACAGAAGTTGGAGCCGTAGGCGTGATCGGTGAGTCGTTGCACGCACAGAGCAGAGCGACGATGCCGAAGCAGGCGCACACAGGTTTCACACAGGGTGCCCCTTTCGTGATCTGCCGCCTCGATCGGTGATACGTCTACGAAGGACGACGCGATTAGGGAACGACCGTGGGGAATGTGAGGCCTTTCGAGGCCAAGTATACGTCCAATGGTCGAGCTCTTAACGGACATGCACGGGCCACGTGGGGGCGCTGTCCTCTGTCGAGGCCTTCGGCGGAACGCCGAGAATGTCATCAAACGACGGCGGTTGTTCAGCGTTCACGGTTCTGTTCCCGAGACTCATTGATGTGATGCGCCCAGCTCCCCGCCTACACCAGGAACCAGAACCCCGATAACGTGGTCCTACTCGACCTCGACCCGCTACGTCACTGAGTTATGAGAGGTTGGGAAGTTGGTACCGGTACGGGGATTCGAACCCCGGTCCCGTGGCTGAGAAACGCAGCCGGAGACGTCGGCGGTCTCCGGTTGCGTCGGTTTTCTTCGGAAATTCGCACCGACGCTTGGGCCGTCTCCGGTCGGGACGGCCCTTTTCGTGCGCAAAGTTTCAAGTTTTTTTCAAGTGGTGCAAGCCTCAAGTAACAGCCGCCTCTGCATCGAGTCCCGCCTCACCCGCCGCCGCGCGAAAGCTGTTCCAGTCTGTGATCAGCTGACCAGTTTGAACAGCCTCTTCTTGAGCGATCGTCCACGCCCCCTGGTGCTGTCGACGCAGAATCTTGATTTCATGGTCCGCGGCGCGAATAATCCCAACCTGAATGATCGGGCTGACGGAATCCATTGGCTCTTGTTCCAGAGTGTGAGCGACCGAGTGAGCGACCATCGCTGCGGAGCCGCCCGGATTCATAACCTCGCCATGGGCAAAAACTGTCATGAAGGCGTTGTTGTCGGCAAAGTGAGGTGCCCAGTTGTGCTTGGCGCCAGAGCCGATCGATCCCCATGTGCCGCCGGGTTTGATGAAGTTGGGAGTGAAGTCCGGCGCCCGCATCGAGAGGGCGTGGGAGTGAAAACCGAAGGCGTGCTGGAACGGAGAAACACCCGCGATCATGAGTTCGCAACCGTAGGGCTTAACGCTCGACGGAATCACCGTCCCGTAGAACCAGCGCGCAAAGCGGTACCAGTGCCCCGCCATGTAGGGCACTCGGTACAGCTCGCCAACGTCCGCGCGCCATTGCCGCCGCATTGCTGCCAGCATCCAGAAGCCAACCCAGACAGAGCCCGCGAAGCCTGCCATCAGGCCAGCACCGATCGGATAAATCTTCTGAAAGCCGTCCAAGTGTCGTCCATCAGGCCAAGTCACACGGACATCGGAAATGAGCGCGCCGTACCCGAAGGGAACACCCGATCCGAGAACCCAAGTCATGGCGCGGGAGAATGCTTCGGCTACAGACTGGGCCCACGTCTTCGACGCGCACCCCAAATCGAATGGATTTCGACGATGTCGCGGTTCAGGTCGTGGAAGTAGTACACGTGGCAGCGAGTCTTGGGCATCAGGACGCGCTGAATCAGCTTGCCTCGGGCGCGCCGGTACCGCTGGCCGATGGCGGGCGCGACGGCGAGTTGCCGTAGCACTTCCTGGAACTCCGTTACGAAGAGCTCTTTTGCGTCACGGTGTTCGCGCCACCAGCGATCTTCGGCTTCGAACCGTTCTTGGGCCTCATCGAGCAGGACGATCTTCACGACGCGCCCGATACCGCTCCAAGAACTCCCACGCGTCTATCCCTCGACCCGCCTCCGAGTCGTCCGAGGCGCGATCCAAAGACGCGTGCAACTCGGCGCGCTCCTCGGCCGATAACTCGTCGTCGATCAGCAGGACCTCGACCTCCGCTCCATCCGGCAAGTCCGTGGGTTCGTCCAGGACCAACCTTCCGTTCCTCACCTGGGCCTTGCGGGTATGCATGCCATCGATCGTATCGCGTCTGAAGCGCCGTTGAGAATGGTTTCTGCAGCCAGGCCGCCCCGCCGATTCTGGCGGCATGCCGTCCATCAAGACTACGCCAGCGCCAGCCTGGATAACGCGCGCGTTTCCCTGTCGTGGAGAGCGACGAGCGGCAGCAATGAAGGGTGCACGTCTCCGTTTCCGACCGCTAAGAGTTCGCAGGTCGCCTTCTGAGCACATGCAGCGGCATAACTAGCTTGCCAGTCGATGAACTGCCGCTCGTCATCCGCGTTAATTAAGGAATGGCCATCGACCTGGCGGACGGGACATACCGCAACGCCATGGTTTAGGCGTGAGCCTTGCGCGAAAAACACTCATATGTGGAGCACAAACGAATGTAATCCGCATCAGCACCCATGAACTCGAATGCCTCCTGAGAGCCCGTCCACAAATGCCTTCTGCTCGGCGAGATACTGTGCTTCCTCCGGGCTGACGTTCGACCATGCGCAACGAGAACAGCCTCTATACTCGGCCCTCGCCCAATAACGTGGAATCCTCATTCGAGACTTCCTCAGCGTGTTTTGTGCAGCAGCCCGCGCGAGCGCCTCATGTGTGCGGGCTTGACGCGGCATCGTATCTGGCGTTGTCGCCTGTGATATCTGAACACTGGAGGCGGAGTGTGGGAGAAAAGGAAGGCGCTCCTCCCGAGACGACTCCACATGGCCAGCTGATTGGGTTGGCCGCAATCCCGCCAGCCTCTCAAGGGCTCTGATCACGTTGACCACGCCGAGAGTGTCATTCGTGCAGTAGTTCAGTAGCGACTCGCGGAGACGGACCCGCTCGTCGCTCGTCACGGTGTCTGCATCTAGCAAGAGACGCGTCAAGTAGATGCCTGCGAGTTCGCCGTCAGTGACCGCTGACGGTTGGTGTTCCACATCTGGGACGAGGGCCGGCAGGACCGCTTTCAGGCTAAAGCTTCCGTTGAAGTCAGGGTGATAAACGTAGTCGCGCACAAGTGGAAGCACATCGACTACCGAAGCCTCTAGACATCTCCAAAGGGAGACATCGTAACGGTTGAAGCAAGTTTTTCAGGCGACAAGGGCGGCCTCCTCGTGCAATCTGGCGATTTCGCGATCGAGTTGTTCCAGGGCGGCGCGAAGTGGG
>Ga0187893_10001806_pt1 | contig 49381 bp, 43 predicted proteins | sample MA1701074metaG_FD_139574 | JGI IMG/M metagenome (GOLD analysis project Ga0187893, IMG submission 139574) | White microbial mat communities from a basaltic lava cave in the Kipuka Kanohina Cave System on the Island of Hawaii, USA - MA170107-4 metaG ... | reverse complement strand
GCTCGCGCATCTTCTCGTCGAGGACGATGGCCCTCGCGGGATCGGACCCCCGCCGGCTTCGCACTTCCTCGAGGAACCGGCGCGCCTCGCTCCGGAAGGGCTCCGCGTCCTTCTTGCCGAAGAGATCGTTCGTCTCGCCGGGGTCCTGAGAACGATCGTAGAGCTCCTCTCTCACGAGGCGGGAGACGAACTCGGGATCTCCGATCTCCCCTTCGAACGTCGCCACGTACTTGAGCGGGCCCTTGCGGATCGCGACCTTCATCGCCGGGCCCTTGCTCTCGTTCCCCTCCCACGTGATCTCGGTGAGCGCCGTCGCGTCCTCTGTTCTCTCGTGTGCAGTTTCGAGCCCCGCCGCCCGCAGGATCGTGGGAAAAATGTGGAGCTGGTCGGCAACTCGGCTCTCGCGGCCTCGGGGGGAGTTTCCCGGCCACTTCACGATGAGCGGGATCTGCGACACTTCGGAATAGATGACTTCGCTGTGCTGCCAGAAACCGTGCTCGTAGAAGCCCTCGCCGTGATCCGCCGTCGCGACGATGAGGGCGGAGTCGTACCGTCCCGCGGCCCTCAGGGAGTCGAAGAACCGGCCGAGCTCGCGATCGACCTCGAAAATCTCGGCGTCGTAGAGCGTCTCGAGCCCTTGGATCTCCTCCGGCCCCGAGGGCGGGCGGCGGTCGATGACTTTCTTCAGAAGGTCGGAGATGTCCTTCGGACGCTCGCCGAAGCGGGCGATGAGCTCGGGCTCTGGGTCATACGGCCAGTGGGCGTCGAAGAGGTGTAAGAAGAGAAACTGGCTCCGGACCTCGGATCTCGCCATTTCTCGAATCGCCTTATCAACGAGAGTGGAAGCTGGCGCGTCCACGAGAGCGTGATAGCGATCGAAGCCCTCGTCGAACCCGAACGTCGGCGTGAGGAGAAGGCTCGAGACGATCCCGACCGTCTCGTAGCCGTTTCCCCCGAGAAGCTCCGGAAGATAAGGTGTCGAAGGGAACCTCTTCTGATCGTGCCTCAATCCGTGCCGCGTCGGCAGAAGGCCCGTCAGCATCGACATGTGCGTCGGGAGAGTCCAGCTCGAAACGCTCACCGCGTCCTCGAAGACGACTCCGTTCTTCGCGAGAGCGTCGAGGTTCGGCGTGGTCTCGCGGCCGTAACCGTACGCGCTCACGTGATCGGCCCGCAGGCAGTCGACGGAGATCAGGATGAGGTCGGGTCTGGCGCCAGCCTGTCGCTCATCCAGGAGCACGGGATCGGACCACGCGGGTAGAAACGCCTCGCCTGAAGCGGCGAGAGCGTTTTTCATCCCCGTGAACTCGGTCTCGCGATACCGGGTCTCGAAGGCGAGCTTCACTCGCCTCCCCGCCCAGGGGCGGAGGTCGACGTCGGGCTCGAACCACCGGTTCGCGAACCTGCGACGCACCGTCTCTTCGAAGACGACCTTTTCATCGACGTACACGCGGAAGTCGATGGGCGCGGGAAGGGCGTCGTCATCGAAGCTGGAAACTCCATACGCGAATTGGAGCCGAGGCTCCTCCGGAACCGTCACCTCATAGTTGAAGCGCGAAGGCACGGGCGGAACGAGAGCGAATCGGGTCTCGACCCCGTCCATCGAGACCTGGGCGGTGAGGCGGCCATCCTTGCGGAACGAGCGGAAACGCGCTCGGTCGAACTCCGCCTCGGCCCGATCCACCTCGCGGGTGAATGAGAACGTGGGCGGCGGCAGTTCGTTACGACAGGCGGCGAAAGCGAGCGCCCACGAGAGGGCCGACGACCCCAGAGCGAGTCTCCTCATTCGATGGCAGGAGCGTAGTGTAGGCCTGGGGTCTGCGCAACCTGGGTCGTTCCGTCGTTACGGGAAGTTTCAAGGGCATCTCGTGTACGCCAAGGAGCCCTAGGGAGGCTCGACTTCGCGCGCGAGACCGCGCCGCACGCCCAGTTTCTCCATTCGCGAGCGTAGGGTGCTCGGCTTCAGGCCCAGTTGCTCGGCGGCGCCGCCTCTGCCCGCGATGCGCCATCGGGTCTTCTCGAGGACCTGGAGGATGTGTCGCCTTTCGACGTCGGCGAGAGTGCCTTCTTCGACCACGGCCCCAACCCCCTCGGCGTTGAGAAGGGCCGAATCCTGAGCTTCCGGGACCAGCCACGCCGGGTCGAACGCCAGAGCGCTCCCCGTCGTGAGAATCACCGCTCTTTCGATGACGTTCTCCAGCTCCCGCACGTTCCCCGGCCAGGAATAGGTCATCAGGATTTCCATCGCCTCTGCGGGAAACGCGGGAACGGGCTTTCCCAGCTTTCTCGCGAAACGAGCCGCGAAAAAGGAAACGAGCAGAGGGATGTCCTCCCTCCGGGCCCGGAGCGGCGGCGCCTCGATCGGAAAAACGTGCAGCCGGTAATACAGGTCCCGGCGGAAATGACCTTCCCCCACCCCTTGCAAAAGGTCGCGGTTGGTGGCGGCGATGATTCGGGTGTCGACGCGAGTGGTGGCCGAGCTCCCCACCCGTTCCAGCTCGCCATCCTGGAGCACCCGCAGCAGCTTCGCCTGGACTTCGAGCGGGAGCTCGCCCACCTCGTCGAGAAACAGAGTCCCCCCGTTCGCGACCTCGAACCGACCCCGGCGCTGCGCGGTGGCTCCGGTGAAGGCGCCTTTCTCGTGGCCGAAGAGCTCGCTCTCGACGAGACTCGCGGGCAGCGACGCGCAGTTGACCTTGACCAGAGGGCGGTCGCGTCTCGCGCTCGAGCGGTGCACGGCGCGGGCGACCAGCTCCTTCCCCGTTCCCGTCTCTCCGAGGATGAGCACGGTCGCGTCGGTTCCCGCCACCTGCCGGACCTGTTCGCGCAAGCGCTCGAGGGCGGCGCTCGTCCCCACCATCTCGTCGGTGTGATGGGTGTCGTCGATCTCGGCCTGGAGGTACTGGTTCTCGACCTCGAGCCGCTCCTTGAGCTTCTGTAGCGCCGCCTCCGCCGCATGCTTCTGGTCGCGAAGCTCCTTTTCCGCGATCGCCCTCGTCACCGCCGGCCCGAGCCGGGTCAATCGGTCCTTCAAGAGATAGTCGCTCGCTCCCTCGCGCATGCACTCCACGGCGCGCTCCTCGCCAATGGTGCCGGTGACCACGAGGAAAGGAATGTCGAGCCCCCGCTCTTTCAGTAGGCGAAGGGCCTCGAGGGCATCGAACCGAGGAAGGGTGTAGTCGGCAAGAATGACGTCTGGTCGCCAGTCGAGACACTCGAGGTAGTCGGCGCGACTCTCGACGCGAGACCATTCCGGCTCGAAGTCGTGACGGCTGAGCTCGCGCACCAGGAGCACGGCATCGTCCACCCGATCTTCCAGGATCAACACCCGTATTGGCGACGACATGCGCCGGCCGGAATTCAGCTCGACGTCGTGCGGTTGAGCTCGAGCCAGTAGGCGCCCAGGCGGGCGATCGCCTTCTCGAACTCGGAGCTTTCGACCGGCTTGACCACGTAGCTGTTGGTTCCGCTCCGGTAGCATTCGTCGAGATCGCCCGACTCCGACGACGACGTAAGCACCACTACCGGGATGTGTCTGGTGCGCTCGTCGGTCCGAATCCGTCGCAGCACCTCGACCCCGCTCAGCCGGGGCAGGTTGAGATCGAGCAGCACCACGCGCGGCTTCGGCTCCCTCGCACGGCTTTCGTAAGCACCGGTGCCGAAAAGATAGGCGATGGCCTCCGCCCCGTCGCGTACCACCGCGACGCGGTCGGCAAGTCGGTGCTTGCGGAGCGCGCGCAGCGTAAGCTCGAGGTCGTCGGCATCGTCTTCGACAACGAGAATTTCCGCTGATGGCGGCACCGGGAACGCCCTCGCCTTCTGTGAGTCCATTGGTTCCGAACGAAATGTAGGACATCCGAGGGGGACTTCGCAATCGTGTATACTGCGGAACGCCGAGCGTGGTTGAGGTTGTGGATCCGTTTCCGGAAGGAACGAGGCACGAGAACGGGGCGGAGATCAGACGCCGCCGGTTCCTCTCCGCCCTCAACCAGGGGTGGCTCGGCATGGGCGCCCTCGCGCTCGTCGCGCTTCCGTTCTACCCTCGGGAGTCGCTCCTCCTGAGTGTCATCCTCGGAGCCACTCTGTCGACGTTCTTGGCAGTGCGCTGGCTCGACGGGCGAGGCCGGTTCCGCGAGGCCGGAATCCTCTTCGTCCTTCTCGTGGACCTCGGCCTGTTCGCGATTTTCGCCGTTCAAGCGAGCGAAATCGGCCTCGCGGCCGCGCTCGACACGCAAACGCCCACTCTCATGATGATGGGCCTCGCCGTGCTGTTCGCCGGCGCACTGGTGGAGCCACGGACGCCTTTTCTCATCGCTCTCTTGAACAGCCTCCTTCTGGGAGCGCTGGTCTTCAAAGCGTCCGGTGGGGAGCCCCGATTCAGCATCCACGTCTTCTGGTGGCTCCTGGCGCTCGTCGCCTGGCTCTACGAGCGGACTCTGGAGGACGCCTTCGGAAGCCTTTCGGCCGCGCAGCGCGATCTCCAGATCCTGGTCGATCGGCGCACCGGCGAGCTTCGCCAGACCGTGACCCGGCTCTCGGACGCGATGAGCGCCCTCGAGGCCACCAACCGCGAGCTCGACGCCTTCACCAGCGCGGTCTCGCACGACCTGCGGGGGCCGGTGCGGAGCGTCATCGGTTTTTCCGACGCGTTGTACGACGAGCACTCGATCGAGCTGAGCCCTCCGGGAATCGAGCACCTCAACCGGGTCCGGAACGCGGGGCGGAGAATGAACTCCCTCATCGAGGACCTTCTCTATTTGTCCCGCGTCAGCCGGCCCGAGCTCAATCGAGTACAGGTGGATCTCGGCGACCTCGCCCGTCTCATCGTCGATGAGCTCCATCGCGGCGAACCGGCACGAAAGCTCGACTATCGGGCGCCGGACCTCATCGAGGTGTTGGGCGATCCGCGGCTTCTACGGGTGCTGCTCGAGAACCTCCTGGGAAACGCGTGGAAGTTCACCCGGCCGCGCGACGTCGCCCACATCGAGCTCGGGGAGACGAAGCTCGAGGGGGAGAGAGTTTGTTTCGTGCGGGATAACGGCGTCGGTTTCGACATGGCATACGCTGGCAAGCTGTTCCGCCCCTTCCAGAGGCTCCACTCCGCGGCGGAGTTCGACGGCACCGGCATCGGCCTCGCTACCGCGGAGCGGATCGTTCACCGGCACGGTGGTCGCATCTGGGCGGAAGGCAAGGAGGAGCAGGGAGCGTCTTTCTTCTTCACTCTCGAGCCCGCCCCTCGAAAGATCCTGGAAGAAGAACCGCGCGGAAGCTCGGTCGCGAGCCGTTAGGGATCGCTCGCTCGGCTCGAATGCCCCAGCAGGGCGCCGACCTTGCGCACCAGGTCCTCCGATTGGAACGGCTTGCGGATGAGCTCGCGGTACCCGGGTCTCAGCGGCACCGCCGCCTGGCGCTCCACGTACCCCGACGCGTAAAGGACCCGCACGTCCGGATAGCGGGCTTCGAGAAGCTGGGCGAACTCGACCCCGCTCATTCCCGGCATCACCAGATCGGTGACCACCAGGTCGACCTTGCCCTCCGCCCGCTCGATGACGCCGAAGGCTTCGCGGCCGCCCGCCGACTCCAGCACCTGATATCCGGAGAGCTGCAGGATTTCCCGGGCGAGCTCTCGGACCGCGGCATCATCCTCCACCAGCAGGACCGTGCCTTGTCCACGGGCTGGTGGCGGTTCCTCGAAAACCTGATCCAGGGGCTCGTCCACCCTAGGCAGCAGAACTTCGAACGTAGAGCCTTGGCCGGGCGCGCTCGAAACCTCGATGAATCCCTCGCTCTGCTTCACGATTCCGTAGACCGTCGACAACCCCAGGCCGGTTCCCCTTCCCAGCTCTTTGGTGGTGAAAAAGGGCTCGAACAGCCGGGACAAGATTTCTTCGCTCATGCCTTCGCCGCGGTCGGTAACGCCGACCATGACGTAAGAGCCGGGCTTGAGGCCGGCGGTTCTCCGCGCTCGGACCTCATCGACCTCGACATTCGCCGTACTGAGGGTGAGCTTTCCCCCTCGCGGCATGGCGTCTCGTGCATTCATGACCAGATTGACGACCACCTGCTCGATCTGGCCTCGATCGGCTTTCACCCGCCCGAGGCCCGGCGCGAGCGAGCATTCGATGACGACGTCCTCTTCGATGACGCGAGCGAGCATGCCTTTCATGTCCCGAAGGACCTGGTTCAGCTCGAGGACGGACGGCTGCAGAACCTGGCGCCGGCCAAAGGCGAGAAGCTGTCGGGTCAGAGATGCGGCTCGCCCCGCCGCCCGATCGATCTCTTCGATGCGAGCTCGAAGGGCCGAGTGGAGGGACCCCCGGTTCAGGAGCAGGTGACATTGGCCGCTGATGACGGTGACGACGTTGTTGAAATCGTGCGCGATGCCGCTCGCGAGGAGGCCGACGGCCTCCATTCTCTGCGCCTGGCGCAGGCGGTTCTCCAGAAGACACCGTTCCTCGTCCAATTGTCGCTGCTCTTCGCGGCGCCGCTTGTCGGTCAGAGCGCGCGACACCGCAGGTCCGAGCCGCGCGAGCCGGTCCTTCAGCAGGTAGTCGGTCGCGCCCTCGCGCATGCATTCGACGACGCGGTCCTCCCCCACGTTTCCCGTGACGACGATGAAGGGAATGTCCAGACCGAGGGCCTGCAGCCGTCGGAGCGCAGAAAGAGCGTCGAACTTCGGAAGAGTGTAGTCCGCGAGAATGACGTCAGGTCTGGTGCTTATGGCCTCGAGGTACGCCTCCTCGGTGTCCACGCGACGGCCGAGCACGTCGAAACCGGCCCGGGTCAGCTCGAGCCGGAGAATCTCGGCGTCGTCCTCCGAATCCTCGACGATCAGTAGGCGCAAGCACCGACTGGTCGGCAAAACTTCTCCACCGTCCTCGAAAACTTCTTTCAAAATCCCTCCCTCTCGTCGGCTCACGAGGGGAGAGCAATAGCAAATCGGATGCCAGTCGGTTTGACGCTTTTTTCGGCGGAAGAAAGCCCTTCGTTCGGGGAGACCGCATCGGACCTCGCGAAATATCGTGCGCGCTCGCGAAATACCGCGTTCGTTGCGACAGATCTCGGGCGGCGGTTCGATGCCTCACGGTTGAGGCGAGTCCCCTACGTAGATTGCGGGCGGCCGGGTTCGTCACGACCGGCGGCGAAAGCGAGCGCCCACGAGAGGGCCGACGACCCCAGAGCGAGTGTACTCTTTCGATGGCGGGAGCGTAGTGTAGGTCTGGGGTCCGCGCAGCCTGCGTCGCTCGGTCGCTACGTGGCCGTCGGCGCCGAAAGCTCCGGCATCGGCGCCGCTCGAAACAAGCGCTGGCAGGGCTTCGCGATCCACTTCGCGACCGCGGTCGCCCGCTGGATCCGGGCGCTATCGGTCGCGATTCCCGTGTTGGCGTACATCTGCCGGTAGAGCTTCGAGATCAGCACGAACGCGAGGCGGGAGCGCAGCGTGGGAGTACAGCGGGAGCGCTTCCAAACCGAGCGCAGGCTGTAGAAGCGGTCCCAAACTTTCTGGGTTCGGGCCTTGATCTCATCGAGTGACAGAACAGGATGGGCGGTATAGAGCTTCGGGCGCAGTTGCTGGGGAATGAGCCAATGGCGCGTCAAGGGAATCCCGGCGATGCGCGTGGGATCCGCCTCCATCGAGGCTTCCCAGTCCTGGAAATCCAGCGTGCCGGGAAATGGCGTCAGCATCACGAACTGGGCGAAGGTCAGCTCCGCCTCCTCCGCGAGGGCGGCGGTGGCGTCGAAGGACTCGGCGCGGTCCGTGGGAAGGCCGAAGATGAACGAGCCGAGGACGTGCACTCCGTGGCGGCGTATCGTCCGAAGCCGCTCGACGAGCTCGCCTCCCGCTGCGTTGAAATTCTTGTGGACCGCTTTCAGGCCTTCTGCGGTCACCGACTCGACTCCCACCAGAGCGCCCTTGATGCGGGCGGAGCGCATCGCGTCGAGGAAATCGGGGTCCTCGGCCACTTCCATCGTAATCTGCGTGAAGAACACCATGTCGGAGGGAAGCTTCGCCATGAGCCTCATCAGCTCGAATCTCTCCTGGCGTTGTGCCGTCAGCTCTTCGAGACGCTCTTTGTTCTCCCGCCTCGCCGCGGCCTTCAAATCCGAGAGCGTGACGGGGTAGAAGTTGTCGTCGGCGAGGGCGATGAACCGGAACCCGATCCTGCGCAGGGTGACGATCTCTTCGATGACGCTCTCGGCCACGCGCTGTCGCGGCTTCTGGCCGTCCGTCCGCCACACGGAGCAGAACGAGCAGTGCTTGGGGCAGCCTCGCACCGTCTGCACCGAGGCCCACATATACCGGTTGGGGGGAAGGAGATCCCACCGCGCCGGCTGGAACTCGTCGGCGGGGATCCTTCCCGCCTCGTAGATTCTCTGCGGTCGTCCCTTCGCACAGTCCTCGAGCACCGTCCTCCAGATGACGTCTCCGTCACCCCTGACCACCGCGCTCGCGCCACCGAGCTCGAGCGCCTCCTCGGGATAGAGGCCCGCGTGAATGCCCCCATAGACCACGTGGGCTCCTCGCTCTCGAGCCATCCTCCCCACCTCGTAACCCCGAAGGGCGTTTCCGGTATGGATGCCGATCCCGACGACGTCGCCAGCTCCCACCCTCGAAATGTCGATGGCCTCGAGAGTCTCGTCGACGAGGACGGGCTGGCCGTAGTCGCGCGGCGTCGCGCCCGCGAGAACGAAGAGCCAACGCGGCGTGATGACACCAGTTCCAAAGGAAAGGTGGCTGGGGTTGACGAGCGTAACGGTCATAGCACTCCTGCGGGTTCAGGGACGCAGATCGGAACGGACGGGGAAACGAGAAAAGCCTCGGGTCTCCATTCTGGACGAGCGGATCCCCGAGGCCGAATCAGAATTGAAAGAGGGATGAGGGTCCTTACCAGCGCCGGCCGCCTCCTCCACCGCTGCCGCGTCCGCCGCCGAAGCCTCCGCGGCCGCCACCGCCGCCACCGCTCTCCCGCGGCCGCGCTTCGTTGACGTTCAGCGTGCGGCCACCGAGCTCGGTGCCATTGACTCCGCGGATCGCGGCTTGCGCCGCTCCCGAATCGGACATCTCGACGAAGGCGAAGCCTCGGGGCCGGCCCGTGTCGCGATCGGTGATGACGCTGACGCTATTCACCTCGCCATAAGCCGAGAAGACGTCGCGGAGCTGCTGCTCGGTGACGTCGAAAGAACAATTGCCTACATAAAGCTTGGACATGACATGACTCCTAACGGATAGGCCTAAGCGAGGGCTAACGAAGGTGTGGCGGAAATCACCAGCAAAATAGACCACGAAGCCATCGGGTATGCCAGGCGCACCATACTCGGCTATTCGGGTGCGATTGTCAAATGCCGCCACGATAAGGACGACGCGCGCGCGGAGAATCGGCGATAATGGCGCTCGACCTCTCGAGCTCTCTCTTCGAGGACTCCGCAATCGGGCGGCGTCCTGTCTCGGCTGCCGGTCGCACGCGACCCGGCGGCGTCGGTGAGCGACCGCAATCATGGCTCCGTCACTCGTCGAGAGTCTTCTCCGACGCCGTCCCCGGCCGAGGGGCGAGGCACCTCTGCGCGACGAGCTTCTGAGCATCGAGCGGCTCGAGGATCGGGCGAAGTCCCTCGCGGCACGATTCACCGTCGACCCGATCTCCCGGCGAGGGTCGCGGAGCGTCTTCCCGCGCTTCGAGGACAACGCCCGTCTTCTCGAGCAGGCGTACCGCACGCTGGCGGGGGACGTTCACGAGGGGGAATTCGTCTCCCCCGCCGCGGAATGGGTGCTCGATAACTACTATCTCGTGGCCTCCGAGATTCGGAACGTTCAACAGAACCTTCCCCGAAGCTACTACCGCGAGCTTCCGAAGCTCGCGGCCCGAGAGCTCTCCGGCGACGCCCGAGTCTACGCGATGGCGGTGGAGCTCATCCGGCACAGCGACAGCCGCCTCGATCGACAGAAGCTCCTCCGCTTCATCAACAGCTTTCAGACCGTGGCGCCCCTGACGATCGGGGAGCTCTGGGCCTGGCCGACGATGCTGAAGCTCGCGCTCGTCGAGAACCTGAGGCGGCTCGCGGAGGAGATCCTCGAGGCGCGCGAGGCGCGGAGGACGGCGGATGCCTACGTCGCAAGAATCGACGGCGCGGGCGAAGGGCGCCCTCCTCCCCTGCCGGCTACACTGCATTCCGCTTTCGTGCTCCAGCTTCTGCAACGCGTCCGCGAGTACGGCCCGCGCCTCACGGAAGCTCGTTCCGCCGTGGAAGAACACCTCGCGTCCGAGCAGTTGACGTCCGAGGAGGCCATCCGGATCGAGCATCAACGGCAGGCGGCCGCTCAGGTCTCGGTGGCGAACGCGATCGTGAGCCTCCGTCTCTGCGCCAATCTCGACTGGAGCCAGTACTTCGAGGCCGTGAGCCTGGTGGAGCGTGTCCTCGGACGCGATCCCGCCGGTCTCTACGGGAGGATGGACTTCCTCAGTCGAGATCGCTATCGGCAGGCGGCGGAGGAGCTCGCCGAGCCTACAGGCGAGGCCCAAGTGCGCGTCGCTCTCCGCGCGGTCGAGAGCGCCAGGCTCGCCTCTGAAGGCTCGTCGCCGGACGAGCGCGCCGCCCACGTGGGGTATCACCTCATCGGGAAAGGCCGCCGGGACCTCGAGACGGACATGGCCTACCGGCCGGGTTTCGGCGCGCGAGTGCGCCGATTCGTTTTCGCGCACGCGCCGGCCGCCTACCTGGGAGCCATCGCCCTTCTGACGGCATCTCTCTCGGGACTCGGCGTCGCCTACGTCCGCGCGCAGGGCGGCTCGCCCTGGATGCAGGCGGCCGCCGCACTTCTCACTCTCCTTCCCGCAAGCGAGGTCGCGATCGCCTTCCTCCAGAGCCTGGCCGCCCGCCTCGCGCCCCCGAGGCGCCTCGTGCGCCTGGACTACACGGCGGAAATCCCCGAGACGGCGCGCACGCTCGTGGTGGTGCCCACCATCCTCACGAGCGTCCCCGACGCGAACGAGAGGATCGAGCACCTCGAAATGCTGGCTCTCGGAAACCTAGACCCCCGGATCCACTTCGCCATTCTCGGTGACTTCCGGGACGCGCAAGCGGCCGAGACACCGGATGACGATGCGATCCTGGAGGCGGCGCGCGCGGGGATCGACGCTCTGAACGCCCGCTACGGCGCGGGACGGTTCTTCCTGTTTCATCGGAGGCGGCAGTGGAACGCCGGCGAAGGTTCCTGGATGGGGTGGGAACGCAAGCGCGGGAAGATCGCGGAGCTCAACCGTCTTCTCCGCGGCGCCACGGACACGAGCTACGAGGTCCAGGTCGGCGACGTCGAGATCCTCCCGAAGGTGCGCTACTGCATCACCCTCGACTCCGATACCCACCTGCCGCGGGACGCCGCCCGGAAGCTCCTGTCGATCATCGCCCATCCCCTGAACCGTGCTCGCTTCGACCCGCGCCTCGGCCGCGTCGTCGAGGGCTACGGAATCCTGCAGCCTCGGGTCAGCGTGAACCTGACGAGCGCGGGAGGCTCCCTCTTCGCCAGTCTCTACGCCGGCCACACCGGAGTGGATCCCTACACCACCGCGGTGTCCAACACGTACCAGGACCTCTTCGGCGAAGGGATCTTCACCGGAAAGGGACTCTACGACGTCGATGCCTTCATCAAGTCTCTCGACGGACGGGTGCCCGACAACGCCCTCCTGTCGCACGATCTCTTCGAGGGTCTCTACGCCCGGACCGCTCTCGTGAGCGACGTCGAGGTAGTCGACGATTATCCCTCGAGCGTTCTCGCCCATGCGCGGCGCCAGCACCGCTGGGTCCGGGGCGACTGGCAGATCTTCTGGTGGCTTCTCCCCATCGTTCCCGCGCGATCGGGCTTTGCCAGGAATCGGCTCTCCCTCATCTCGCGATTCAAGATCTTCGACAATCTGCGGCGAAGCCTTCTCGCTCCCGCGACCATAGCCCTTCTCCTCGCCGGCTGGACCTTCCTGCCCGGAAAGCCGGGCGCATGGACGCTCGCGGTCCTGCTCGCGATCGCTTTTCCGCTCTATCCCCTCCTCCTGAAAGCACTCGAAGGGCCGGCGCCGCAGCAGCCTTTCCCGGCATACGCGCGGTCGGTGTGGGAGGACGCAAGGATCGCTCTCGCTCGGGCCTTGCTGCAGCTCGCGTTTCTGGCCAACCAGGCTTTCGAGATGGCGCACGCCATCGCCGTCACCCTTCTGCGTCTCGCGGTCACCCAGCGCCGACTCCTCGAGTGGGAGACGGCCGCGGCTGCTGCGGCCCGGGCTCAGGACGCACGGTCGTTTCTGGTCAAGATGGTCGCGAGCCCCTCGATCGCGCTTGCGATTCTCATCCTCGTTTTGGCGCTTCGTCCCGAGGCTCTCCTCACGGCTGGTCCCATCCTGATCCTGTGGGCGGCCGCGCCGTTCATCGCGTACGCTTTGAGCCTCCCCGCGAGCAGGCGAAGGTCGGAAGTCTCCGAAAAGGATCGGGAGCTTCTCCGCGGCATCGCTCGGGGCACATGGCGTTATTTCGAGGCCTTCACCGGTCCCTCGGATCACTTCCTTCCTCCGGACAACCTTCAGGAAACGCCCGAGCGCAAGCTGGCTCACCGCACGTCGCCCACCAACATGGGGATGGGCCTTCTCGCGACCCTCGCCGCGCGCGACCTTGGCTTCATCGAAACGAACGAGATGGCCGAGAGGGTCGACCGCACGCTTTCGATCCTCGAAGGCCTGGAACGCTACGAGGGGCACTTCCTCAACTGGTACGCTACCGAGAGCCTCGCTCCTCTCGCTCCGCGCTACGTCTCCGCCGTTGACAGCGGCAACCTCGCGGGCGCCCTGATAACGCTCGCGCAAGGACTCCGAGAATCGGGACGGGACGATCTGGCGGCGCGCTCCCTCGCGCTCGCCGACGAGATGCGGTTCCAGCTTCTGTACGACCGCGAGCGCCGGATCCTCTCCATCGGCTACCGCCTCGCGGACGCGGACGGCCCGGGCCGTCTCGATCTCTCTTATTACGACCTCCTGGCCTCCGAAGCGCGCCTCGCGAGCTTCATCGCCATCGCCAAAGGCGATCTCCCCGAGACGCACTGGTTCCACCTCGGGCGTCTCGTCACGAGCGTCGAGGGGACGCCCACGCTTCTGTCGTGGAGCGCGACGATGTTCGAGTACCTGATGCCGCTCCTCCTGATGAGGAGCTATCCCGATACGCTCCTCGAGCGTTCGTGCGCCATGGCGGTCCGCCGACAGAAGAGCTACGCCGCCGGGCGAGGAGTGCCGTGGGGCCTCTCGGAATCCGCCTACCTGCTCGTCGACCGGCACGACAACTACCAGTACAAGGCGTTCGGTGTGCCCGGCCTCGGACTGAAACGAGGCCTGGGAGACGAGCTGGTCGTCGCTCCTTATGCCACCGCGCTCGCGGCGATGCTCGACCCGGGAGACGCCGCCCGGAACTTCCGGCGCCTTGCCGCTCTCGGGCTCGAAGGCGAGTACGGCTTTTACGAGTCGATCGACTATTCCCATGACGGCAGCAAAGGATCTCCGGTGCGCGCCTACTTCGCCCATCACCAGGGGATGACGCTCGTCGCGCTCGCGAACGTCCTGAAGGGCGACGTGATGGTGAACCGCTTTCACGCCGACCCCCGCGTGAAGGCGACGGAGCTGCTCCTGCAGGAGCGGGTGCCGCGGCGGGCGCCGATGACGAAGCCTCGCCCGGTCGAGGAAACGCGAGCGGCGTCCGCACCCTCGCCGGGAGTCCGTCGCTTCCGGTCGCCGCATACGGAGTTTCCGCACGCGCAGTTCCTGTCCAACGGAAACTACACCACCGTGCTGACCAATGCCGGAGGAGGCGCGAGCTTCTGCCGGGGCCTTTCCGTGACGAGGTACCGCGAGGATCCTACGCGGGACGCGGGAGGTCAGTTCTTGTACCTGCGGGACGTGCGAAGTGGTGCGGTTTGGTCCGCCACTTTTCGGCCCACGACGAAGGAGCCGGAGGACTACCTCGTCACCTTCCTGCCCGAGAAGGCGACGTTCCAGCGGCGGGATGACGACATCGCGACCGAGCTCGACGTCGCGGTCTCGACCGAGGACGACGCGGAGGTGCGGAGGCTCGCGGTGACCAACAAAGGGGATCGCCCCCGGGAGATCGAGGTCACGAGCTACGCCGAGATGGCGCTCTCGGCGCCCGCCGACGACCTGGCCCATCCAGCCTTCGGGAAGCTCTTCATCGAGACGGAGTACCTTCCGGAGAGCGCGGCCCTTCTCTGCCGGCGGCGACCCCGCTCTCCGGAGGAGGCCGGCGCCTGGGCGTTTCACGCGATGAGCATCGAAGGCCGCCCGCAGGGTCAGATCGAGTGGGAGTGCGATCGGAAGCAGTTCCTCGGCCGCGGGCGCGGTCCCGAGGACCCCCAGGCTCTCGACGGCCGCTCGCTTTCGGGCGCGACCGGAGCGCTCCTCGACCCCATCATGAGCTTGCGCCAGCGCCTCCGTCTCGCGCCGGGGGGCTCCGTGAGAGTCTCGTTCGCGACCGGAACGGCTTTTTCGCGCGAGTCCGCCGTTGCTCTCGCCCAGAAGTACCGCGATCCCGGCGCGACGGCGCGCACCTTCGCGCTCGCGTTCGCGCACGCGCGGAGCAGCTTGCGTCACCTGGGCATCTCCAGCGAGGAGGCGGTTCTCTTCGAGCGTCTCGCTTCCCGCGTCCTCTACGCCGATCGGTCCCTGCGAGCGCGCCCGGATCGGAAGGCGGGAAACGCGCTCGGTCAGGAAGGCCTCTGGCCTCACGGCATCTCGGGCGACCTTCCCATCCTCCTCGTGCGCGTGGTCGAGGAGAACGATCTCCCGCTGGTGCGCCAGGTGCTCCAGGCGCAGGAGTACTGGCGCCTCAAGGGATTGAGCGCCGACGTCGTGATCCTCAATGAGCATCCCGTGAGCTACCTCGACGAGATGCACTCCGCTCTCGCGGCCCTTCTCGACAACGAGCCCTGGAGGACGTGGAAGCATCGGCCCGGCGGAGCGTACCTTCTGCGCGGCGACCGCATGCCCGAAGCCGAGCGCATCCTGCTCGCGGCGGTGGCGCGCGCCATCCTGAGCGGCGAGAAAGGAGAGCTGTCCCAGCAGCTCGAGGCTTTCTCATCCGCGTGGCCGGAGCCGGAAGAGCTTCTGCCCTCCCTCGTCCGCTCGCCGTCGTATCCCCCTTCGTCCGATCTCGCGGCGCCCCCTCTCGCTCTCGCGAACGGCATCGGCGGTTTCGCGGACGGCGGCCGCGAGTACGTGATGGTCCTCGAGGGGGAGCAGGAAACGCCGCTCCCGTGGGCCAACGTGATCGCGAGCCCCGAGATCGGAACGGTGGTCACGGCCTCGGGGTCAGCCCACACCTGGTCTCTGAACAGCCGCGAGAACCGCCTCACGCCCTTCGCGAACGACCAGGTCGAAGACCCCACGGCCGAGGCGCTCTTCGTCCGCGACGAGGAGACGGGAGAGGTGTCGTCGCCGACACCGGGCCCGATGCCTCGCACCGCGTCGAGCGGGCGATTCGTCGTCCGCCATTCGGCGGGGATCACGCGCTTCGCGCGGGTCGCGAGCGGCATCCGCCACCGGCTCGACGTGTTCGTCTCCGAGAAAGACGCGGTGAAGTTCTCGCTCCTCGAGCTCACGAACGAAAGCGGAGCGCCGCGCAGCCTGAGCCTCTTCGCTTACAACGAGTGGGTCCTGGGGCCGCCGCGCGCCGGCCAGGGCCTTCACGTCCGAACCGAGCTCGATCGAGAAACGGGGGCGGTCCTGGCCCGAAATCCGTTCAACCAGGAGCTCCCGGGACGAGTGGCCTTCGCCCACGCGAGCGAAGAGCTCTCGTCGGCGACGGGCGATCGTGCATCGTTCATCGGTAGGAACGGCTCGCTCCGCCGACCGGCGGCTCTGCGTCAGAAATCACTCTCTGGACGCTTCGGCGCGGGACTCGATCCCTGCGCGGCGCTTCACGTCTCCCTCCGCCTCGCTCCCGGGGAGAGCCGGCGCATCGCGTTTCTGCTGGGGCAGGGAAGAGATCTGGATCATGCCCGGGAGCTCCTCGACCGATACGGCAGCGTCAGCGCCGCCGAGGCCGCGCGCGAGAGCGTGCGCCTTCGGTGGGACGAGATCCTGGAGGCGGTCCAGGTCCAGACCCCCGACGACTCCTTCGATCTGATGATGAACCGATGGCTCCTCTATCAGGACGTGAGCTCTCGATTGTGGGCGCGCTCGGGCTACTTCCAGCCGGGAGGTGCGTTTGGATTTCGGGATCAGTTGCAGGACGTGATGGCGCTCACGCTCGCGAGGCCCGATCTCACGAGGGAGCACCTGCTGCGGGCCGCGAGCCGGCAGTTCGTCGAGGGCGACGTCCAGCACTGGTGGCACGAGCCGAGCGGCCGGGGGATTCGCACCCGATGTTCGGACGACATGCTCTGGCTTCCTCACGCGGTGGCGCACTATGTGCGGACGACGGGAGATGCGGCGGTCCTCGAGGAGGGCGTGCCGTTTCTCGAAGGACCTCTCCTCACTCCCGAGCAGCAGGAGTCTTACTTCCATCCCCGCGTTTCTTCGGAATCGGGGTCGCTCCTCGAGCATTGCCTTCGCGCCATCGACAAAGGGACGACTTCGGGTGCCCACGGCCTTCCCCTCTTCGGAAGCGGGGACTGGAACGACGGCATGAACCGGGTTGGACGAGAGGGCCGCGGCGAGAGCACGTGGCTCGGATTCTTCCTCTACACGGTGCTGATGGAGTTCGCTCCCCTGTGCGACGAAGCGCGGGGAGAGAGATACCGCGCGGAGGCGAGCCGATTGGGCACGCGGCTCGAGCAGACCTGGGATTCCGAGTGGTATCGGCGCGGCTACTACGACGACGGGACTCCGCTGGGTTCAGCCCAGAACGACGAGTGCCGCATCGACTCCATCTGCCAGTCCTGGGCGGTGCTCTCGGGAGCGGTTCCCTCGCGCTTCGCCGACCGCGCCATGGACTCCGTCCGCACCCACCTGGTTCGCAGGGGTCCTCAGGTCCTCTTGCTCCTCGACCCACCCTTCGACCAGTCCGCGCAGCAGCCCGGCTATATAAAAGGATATCCGCCGGGGGTCCGGGAGAACGGGGGGCAGTACACCCACGCCGCTTTGTGGGTGGTGATGGCGATGGCGCGGCTCGGAAGCGGTGATGAGGCGGTCGAGCTCTTCCACATGCTGAATCCCTTGAACCACACCCGCACCGCGGGAGACGTCGAGCACTTCCAGGTCGAGCCCTACGTCGTTCCGGGAGACGTTTCGGCTCTGCCCGGCCATGCGGGCCGCGGTGGCTGGAGCTGGTACACCGGCTCCGCGGGCTGGATGTACCGAGCGGGCCTCGAGAGCATCCTCGGCCTACGTCGTCGGGGCTCGCATTTCGAGATCGACCCTTGTATCCCTTCCTCCTGGCCCGAGTACACGATCTTCTGGCGGATCGGGGGGACGCGCTACGAGATCACGGTTCAGAATCCCGAGGGCCGATGCCGCGGCGTCGGAGAGGCGACGCTCGACGGAGTCGCGGTCGATGCGGGGGAGATCCCGATCGTCGATGACGGCGGCGTGCACGAAGTCGTCGTGAAGCTGGGGGACGGAGTGAATCCGACCTAAGGCGCGCCGCGCCTCTCGCGCTCGCTTTCGAACTCGAGGCGGCTCAGTTGGGAAAGCCGTAGAGCCTCCGTCATGGTGATGCGGCGGAGCTCGCGAAGGCGAATCGCGACGTCGATCCGACAATCGGTTTCCGTCATTCCTGCCCTCACGAGGATATCGTCTGGAACGGTCAGTTTCGCGCTCACGATGGGATTTCCCTGATCGATGGTCGATTCAGCGGCTCGCCCGAGGGTGCCCTGTCGCGCGGTCGAAAATGGATGGGATCTCTCAGGTTCTGGAGCTCCCGGTAAAAGTAGAGCGGTGTCGGCCGTCTTCCGGGGATGCGGAGCTTCCTCAGAACCTCGACTTCCTCTGCGGTCGCGTCGCCGCTGAGCGTGGGGTCACGCAGGAACTCGTGAAGTCCGGGCTCTTCGCGCGGCTCGGCTTCCGCCTCCCGTTCCACAAAACCGAATCTCCTCACTGCCACGGAGACCAGCGCGGGGTTCAGAACCACCTCGATGTCGAACGTCTGAAGGTCGATGCTCCAGGCTTCGATCAGCGGATCCAGGAAGTCGATACATTGCTCCGCCGACACGTGGAAGACGTCGGTATCGAGGAACTCGAGGGCGGTGACTCGCACCTGCTCGTAGCTCTTCTCGCCGAGCTTCGCCACTTTGCGGAGCCAGTCCTCGTTCTGCAGCTCCGCTTTGACGGCCACCTTCACCACGTCAAGGAGCTTCTGCGTGATCAGACGCTCGAGCTCCCCGAAGGGCTGCCTTTCGAAAACGGTCCGAATCTCAGAGACGTTCTCCGAACGGCACTTGCGGAGGATGGACTCCCGAACTTCCTTGAAGAGCGGCACCAGAGGCTGCTCGAGCTGCCTCTGCAACGTCTCCCGGCGCTGAAGGTCCGCGAGCGTCGAGAGCCTTCCCACCGGGAGGCGCAAGAACCTCTCCATCTTCTGGTAGATGTCGGTCCGGTTCGGCGCGGGCGGCGCTTTCTTGCGGGTCAGGAGCTGCGAGATATAGGAGTCCGTTACCTGGGCGGCTCTCGCCAGGTCTCGCTGTTCTATTTTGAGCTGCTCCAGGCGCCGCTTCACGACGTAGGAAACATCCATTCGAGCACTCTCCCAATCAGGATATGAATCGACAAACCGGCGTTCATGAAGTTGGAATTCGGGCAGGCGGGCCAGCCGACCCCGGCGGCATCGCGCGGTGGTACACGGCGAAACGATCCCGACCCTTCGCTTTGGCCTCGTACATCGCGAGATCCGCGTGGGCCAACGGCTCCCCCGGACTGAAGCCTTCCAGGAGCGCCACCCCGACGCTCGCGGTGATCCGGACGGAACGCCCGCACACGACGGTGACATGCTCGTGCAAGGCGTCCACGATGCCACTCGCGACGAACCGCGCCTGTTCCGCGCCGGTCTGAGGGAGGAGGACTGCGAACTCATCGCCCCCCAGTCGAGCCAGGACGTCGGTTTGGCGCATCCGATCCCGGAGCGCGTCGGCCACACCCTTGAGCAGAACGTCGCCCGACCGATGGCCGAGGGCGTCGTTGACGTCCTTGAAGTGCTCCAGATCGATCAGGAGCACGGCACTCGTTGAGCCGTAGCGCAAGCCTCGCCGGGCCTCCTTGACCAGTTCCCGCTCGAAACGGCGTCGATTCACGAGCCCGGTCAGGAAGTCGTGGTCGACGAGATACTCCAGGCGTTCCGACGTCTCTTTGCGTCCCGAGATGTCCTGGAGCTGTGAGATGACGTAGAGGGGCCGCCCCTTCTCGTCGCGCACCATCGACACGGTGACCAGCACCCAGACGTAGTGGCCCAACCCGTGACGGATGCGCTTCTCGATCTGGTAGCTCGGGATCCCTCCGTTGAGCAGGTCTCGATTCATCTGGGCGTCGAGGTCGACGTCGTCAGGGTGAAACAGCGAGCGAAGCGTCACCGCCTCGAGCTCCCCCCGGGAGTAACCGATGATTCGGCAGAACGCGGCGTTGACCTCTATCGGGAGACCGTTTCGATCGGCGAGAGCCATGCCAATCGGGGCGTTGGTGAAAGCGCTCTCGAACCGCGAAGGAACCCTTTGACGGGCGGGCTGCCGATTGACGCGCTCCGCCGTCCGGTGGGATCTCCATCGCTTGCTCTCGGAGGTCGAGATTCGCCGGGCCACGACTTTACGGGTCGATCGAAGAACAAGACATCTGCGATCGCCGATAGCCTGGATCGCAGTTCCAGTCGTTTCCGGAGGACGTGAGGTGAGCGTTCGCCGGAACATCGAGGACCGCGCAGGCGCCGTTCGATTTCTTGTAGCTTCGAAGGCAGTCCCAATCGGCACCGGAAGCCTTCAGATATCCGTTCGCGGGAACTTCGACCGGGACGCAGGACTCCCCTTTCTCGCGGAAGCCATGATCACATTCCCAGTCGTTGCCGGAATGGGAAAGAAAACCGTTCGGCGGTACCGCGACCCCGACGCACCGATCGCCGGTCTGCCGGAAGCCCCGGTCGCATTTCCAGCGATCCCCGTTGCGATCGAGATAGGCATTCGCCGGGATCTCGATGAGCACACACGACGGGCCGGCCTTCTGGTAGCCGCGAACGCAGTCCCACGCGTCGCCCTGTGAATCCAGGAAGGCATTCGCCGGTACTTCCACGGCAACGCATGCACCCTTGACGGACCGGAAGCCCCGGTCGCACTCCCATCCATCGCCGGAGTAGTCCAGAAAGGCGTTCCCGGGGATCGCGAGCGCGACACAGGACGGACCGACGGCCCGATACCCCCGCGTGCACTCCCACCCGTGGCCGCTGGAATTCAGGAAGCCGTAAGGCGGAATCAGCACTTCCTCGCATCCCTCAGCAACTTCGCGGAAGCCGCGATCGCACTCCCAGCCACCCCCGTCAGATTCGAGAAAGGCGTTCGCCGGAACCTGGATCGGGACGCACTCCCGTCCGCTCCGCTCGTAACCGCGATCGCAATCCCAGCCGCTCCCGTAGAGCTTGGCACGAGCGTGCGGAGGCAGATCGGAAGGAGCGCTCTGCGCTGCGGCAAGCCCCGGCGCGATCGCCGCAAACGCGAACGACGCCAACGAAAAGCAGGTCGGGGTTTTTCGTTCCATTGTCTTAACTCCTCGTTAAGGCCGGGCCACCCGGATGTAACCAGTATCAGTTAATTAACTATCGATGTCAATCACACTGCGCGCCAGGGAAACAAAATTGACAAAAATGGTAAATTGAGGCATTATGCTTGTGAAGTGGATCACCGACCGAAGTGGTCGGACAGCCCGCTCCGAAAGAGAAACCACGAAAATGTACACAGCCAACACAATCGCGAGACGGCGACTCGACGGATGGGCGGATCGACGTCGCTACTTCCGCCGCTTGCGCGAGATGGCCCGCACCAGAGTGGAAAAGCCCATGCACAAACTCCCGGAGGGGGAGCTTGTCCGCGAGAAGGAGTAGCGCGCTACCGCTTTCGCGTTTCCCGACTCTGCCGCATCCGGAGAATGCCCGGGAGGCAGGGCCCGTGGATCGGCTTGCCAACTTCTTCAAACGCGAGTTGGACGAAGACCTGGTCGTTCGCGGCGACGCCTGGCTCAAGGAGAGTGGCACGCAGCAGCAACTCGAGTTCGAGGGCTACCAGCTTCGTTGGGCGCCCGCGAACCGCCTCACGGTCAACATCGCGGACGGCTGGCAGTATGTCCTGGTTTCCCGCTACCTGTTGTGGAAGAGGCGGGTTCGGCGCCGTCACGGACCTCAGAACCAGTACCTTCTCAAGCGCGTGAGGTCGTTCCGAGCGATGGGCGCGTAGAACCGCTTACGTGGCCTGAGGTTTTGCCGTCTCCGGAATCGGGTACCGGGGCCGGGGTTTGCCAGGTCGCGGAGCGTGGCTCTCGCGGTACTCCTCGAGCTCGCTTGCGGTAACCGTCAGTCGAGTGCCCTGTAGCCCCGCGTGCGCGGCGAGAGCGCGCTGGAGCTTCAGAAAGCAGACGTCGGGCGCGTCCTGGTACCGCACTTGGCGAGCGAGAAACGCCTTGTTCGGGATGGCCACCGTGAAGTTCCGCGCCTCTTCGCCCATCGACGTTACCCGAAGGCGGTACTCGCGCGAGACCTCGGTGACGGTGAACCCTACGTATTCCGAACGGTAACTGTCTGCCATGAGCTCCCCTTCCCCCGATGTCCCCGATGGCCACACGATGGTGCGGCCTTTTGATTCTAGCTCGCCTTCGATCGGAAATCAACGGAATGACAATGCACTGACATTCTTTGCGCCATGAAAGGCGGGGCGGAAACTGCGGGCTCCGCCCGCCCGCCACGGCCCGCCGAGCAGCCTCACCTTCTCTTGGGACAGGGGGGTCGTGGACAGAATCGCAATCTCCCCCGATCTCCGCTGAGTCGCCACCCCCGGTGAGGACAACACTCTCCGTCTCTGGTCCATGCCCGACCTCTCGAAGCCGCCCCTCCACACGCTTCCGCACGACGAGCTCCTTGCGAAGCTCCGGTCCCTGACGAACTTTCGCGCCGTCCGAGACTCCGCGTCGTCGACAGGATGGAAGATTGAGATCGGCCCCTTCCCGGTATGGAAGAACGTGCCGATCTGGTGATTCGAACGCTCAGTGACGACGGGCCACCTTCGGACGTGCGGCGCGGAACGCCCTTCGCGCAGCCCGGTGCAGAACTCGATCCGCGGAGGAGAAGAGTACGTCCTCGCTCGCGAACTCCCGCACGACGAGCAAGTAGGAAGCGAGGTGCAGGGCGTCGAAGCCCCGGAGCCTGTGTCGTTCCGCGAGGTCGCCCGCGCTCCTCGACAAGGCCTCCCCGACTTCGAGCGTCAAGAGGGAATCCCAATCCGCGTCGAGCGCGGCCTTCGCACGACGGAACCCCGCCGGGGTCAGATACTTCTCACGGCGCCTTCGCGCGAGCGCCGCGCGCGACTCCGCGTACGCCACGACCGAGGTGGTGACCAGCTCGGCTCGGCCAACCAGCCCCTGAACCTCCTCGGTGCCAGATTCTTCGACGTAAAGCTTCACCAGGCTGCTGGTGTCCAGATAGAGAATCACCGGCGGTCTTGGATTACCGCGGCCGAAACCGGTCCGCCCTTCGAGCGCGGGGGGCGAAGGAGGCCCTTGGGCTTGCCTCCACTCCAGCGCCCCAGTCCCTGGCGAACGAGCCGGAGAGCCACTTCGATCGTCTTGCGCCCTTCGGCCGGGCTAAGCTCACCAATCGGTTTCCCGCGGTCAGTGATGACTAGCGCTTCGCCCCTCCGAACTCGCCTCAAGTAGTCGCTCAGATGGTCTCGCAGCTCGCGAACGCCAACGGTTGCCAAGGTCCGAAACCTCCCTTTGTGGCGACTAGTGTACCATGGATGTGGCTACAAAGAAGGGGCCTCAGGGAAGCTCGAGCTCCTGACAGAGCCGAATGAAGGGCAACACCGTCACCTTGCCCGTCGTAAAGGAGCGCTCGCCGGACCCACCTGGGAGAAATGGACCGTACTCCACTTTACTCATGAGTGGAGTGGACTATGGTCTATTTTACTCATGACGCCCTCCGGCCGCCGCGGAGATCTCCGCCGTTCTGCTACACTTCTGGGCGGAATCGAGGGATGCGCGGATTTCTCCTTCTCGCGGCCGCGGTCTTCTTGACCTCGTGCGAGCGCAAGACAGCCGAGCGGCGGGACTCCGCGCTATCGCTCGCGAGGGAAGTGGAAAGCGCCCGAGCCGAGTACGACGGCGTCGCCTTCAAGTCGATCCGAAACGATGGCCGGCTCGCGGACCAGGTCACGATGGAGGGCCGCACGCTCTACTCCCTCACTCCCCCCGTGCCCTCCTCGATCGATTTCGATATCGATGTCCCGGGTGATCCCGTGCTTCGGTTCTCGACCGGCGCCCCGTCGCTCGGGGACGAGAAGCTTCGCTCCTCGATCGAGTTCGAGGTCACAGTCGAGGACGAGGGGGCGTCCTCCGTCGTCTTCTCCGATCTCCTGAGGCGCCGCGCCCCGAACCAGTGGCGGGATCACGAAGTCGACCTGACGCCGTGGGCGGGAAAGAATATCACTCTTCGCCTGGCGAACCGCTTCAGCCAGGAGCGCGGGGGGGCTCGGGCGGCGCTCGCTTCATGGGGCGACCCGGTCGTGGCTGACCGGAAGGCGAAATCGGATCGCCCGACTCTCGTTCTCGTCTCCATCGACTGCCTCCGGGCCGACCACGTCGGGGTCTACGGCTATCCGCTCCCGACGACACCCGCGATCGACGCTCTCGCCTCCGAGGCGACGCTGTTCGAGAGCGCGTTTGCGACCGCGTCCTGGACCCTCCCCTCCCACATGTCCATGCTCACTGGGCTCGTCCCTTCGCTCCACGGGGCGACGAAATGGGAGAAGCTCTCGACCGGGCTCGACTACCTTCCCCTGCTCCTGAGTCGCTCCGGGTACCGCGCGGCCGGCGTCGTCTCCTGGGTCTACCTCTCGCAGATCTACGGATTCGAGCGCGGCTTCGACTCGTATCGGGTCCTCGATCAGCCGCAGGGCAGCACGATCGTCGACCTCGCGATCGAAGAGCTCCATCGCGGCCGCGGCCAGCCGCTCTTCCTCTTCGTCCACCTCTGGGACCCTCACTGGCCCTACGCGGGCGCTCCCGAGGACCTCGCGCGCCTGGGAGGCCGGCCCCGCGACATCTCGTCGCTTCACGAGCTCCTCGAAAAGCGCGGACCGCCCCGCGATGACCTACAGCGGGAAGAGGTCGTCCGCCTGTACGACGCCGCCATCGCCTCCGCCGACCGGGAGCTCGGGCGTTTTTTCGCCGAGATGAAGTCGATGGACCTCTGGGAGAGCTCGCTCCTCGCGATCACTTCGGATCACGGCGAGGCGTTCCGCGAGCACGGGCACTGGCAGCACAGCCAGACGCTGTACGACGAGCTCACACGTGTTCCCCTCATCGTGAAATGGCCCGGCCAGGCCGAGCCCGCCCGCGAGAAGGCGCCCGTCAGTCTCGTGGACCTCTTCGTGACATTCGCGGAGGCCGCGGGCGTCGAGGTCGAAGCGGGGGGCTCGGGCGCGACCGCACGCCGCTCTCTCACCGCCCCACCCGACGAGAAGCGCACCGTCCTGAGCGAGGTGAGCTGGCGCTCTCCCTCGGGATCCTTCATGAAGGTCGCGCTTCGCGATCGCAGCCGGAAGTACATCGCGACCTTATCCGGGCCGCCGGGAGACGACCTGGGAGTGACCGAGGTCGAAAGCGAAGAGATCTACGACCTGCTCGAAGACCCGGGCGAGAGGGAGAACATCCTCGATCGGGAGGCCGAGTCCCTCGGCCGGTTCCGCGCCGAGCTCCGCTCGTTTTTCGAGGCGGCGCGGACGGCGCGCTCTCTCCGGAAAGGCGAGGCCGTCGAGCTCGACAACGAGACTCTGGAAAAACTCAAGAGCCTGGGGTACACGCACTGAGACTACTCGACGTATCCTAGAGCGCGCAGCCGCTCGCGGAGCTTCTCCTCCACGGGTCTTCCCGCGCCGCCGGGCCCGCGCGCGCTCGCGACGAAGCGGGAGAGCCGCCGGGCGAGCTCCTGTCCGATCTCCGGGTGCGCCGTCCACACGTTTTCTTTCTCGGCCGGATCCTTCGCGAGCGCGAACAGTTCTTTCCCGCCGGTGTCCAGATCGAGTACGAGCTTGAAGTCATCCTTGCGCGCGGACTTCAGGCTTCCGAGCTCGGAGAAGAGGACTCGGTCCGAATCGTCGGGCTCGCCGTCGAGCCAGGAGACGAGACTCTGGCCGGATCCGGAATTGGACGAGCCGACACCAATGAGCTCGAGGATGGTGGGAGTGACGTCGATCATGCTGGCCGCCGCCGAGATCCGCTTCGGGGCGAGCTTCGCGGGATAGTGAAAAAGGAGAAAGCTCCCGACGAGCTCCTCGTAGAGAGTCGTCCCGTGGCCGAGCCCGCCGTGCTCCGCGAACTCGTCGCCGTGATCCGACAGGACGACGAGGAGCGTTCGCTCGCGCGAAGAGTAGCGTTCGAGCCCCTCGAGAAAACTCTCGAGGTTGCCGTCGACGCGGAGGACACCTTCATCATAGAGAGCCTTCATGTACTCGAGGTCTCTCGGCCGGAGCTGGGGGGGAACGGGACCGTTGCGGTACCGGTCGATTCCACGCTTCTCGACGAAGATCCGCTCGGTGATTCCCTTCTTGCGATAGGGATTGTGAACGTCCATGAAGTGGAGGTAGAGGAAGAACGGAGTGCGGGAGGTGTCTTTCGAAACCCACGATAGCCCCTCGCGGACGACGTCCTTTCCGTCGCATTCGTCGCCGCAGTCGAGAGAGACGTAGCTCTCGAAGCCCTGGTCGAATCCGAACTCGGGCTTGAGCCAGGGATTGCTCACGACGGCGGCCGTTCGGTATCCGGCGCCCGCGAGCCTCTCCGCGAGCGAGGTGAGAGACGAGTCGAAGTGCGGGCCCACCTCGCTCCACGGACGCTCGCCGTCGAAGGAGCTCTTCTTTCCGTAGTACTGGAGGGAGGTCTCCGAAGGGTAGAGCCCCGTGAGCAGGCTCGCAACCGCGGGCACGGTCTGAGACGACGAGCTCACGAGGTTCTCGAACAGAACGCCGTCGCCGATCAGCCGATCGAGATTTGGACTCGTCCGCCTCTCGTGCCCGAATCCGCTCAGATGGTCGCGCCTCAGCGTGTCGATCACGACGAGAACGACGTTGGGGCGCTCGGGCTTGCGGCAACCCGCGAGCGAGGCCAGAGTCACGAGGACGAAAGCGCTTCGTTTCAATGAGGGTCTCCGTGCGATTCTAGTCGCACGTCCTGGAGCGATCAATGCGGGGCGGATATGATGCCCCCCACTTCGATGAAGCGGTACCTCTCTCTCCTCGCGGCAACACTGTTCTCCGGCTGCGGGCCTCCGCGAACGACCGAGGATCTGGTGAAGCTCTTCCCCGAAGCGCGCTTCGAAGCCGAGACGGCTCACCTGGACTTCGGGACGCGGGAGGCGCGCTCTCACCTCGTCTCCGGATGGTCCGACGAAGAGATCGCGACCGACGGCACCACGTTCGTGTGGGCCAAGGGAGCCTCGTCGAGCCTGCGCCTCTTCATCGCCGAGCCTCGTCCTCTCGAGATGCGCTTCCGATCGTGGCCGTTCCGATTCCCGGGAGCTCCGGCCCAGGTCCTGAAGCTCTCGCTCAACGGTACTCCGTTCTCGGAGCTCACTCTCGAGGACGTGCCCGCGGAATACCGGGTCGCGGTTCCGGCAACCCATCAGGTCGAGGGCGACAACACCCTCGACATCGACTACGCCTACCATCGGTCTCCGGGAGCCTCCGATCCGCGGAGCCTTTCCGCGGGATGGGACTGGCTCCGCATCGAAGGCGCCCTCCCCACTCCAGGATCGATCGCTCGCGGCGATGCCCTCGCGCTTCCCTACGGGGCGCGCGTCGAGTACCTCCTCGATCTTCCCGCTGGAGGCCGCCTTGCCATCGATGGCGTTCGTCCCTGGGGGTCGGAAGGTGCGAACCCGCATCTCGCGCTTTCCCTCCAGACAGTCTCACGGCGAGAGAATCGGGACGTCGCCGGATCTTCGCGCGGGATCGAGATCTCGCTCGATGAGGGGCTGGTGGCGCTTTCGCTTCAGGCGCGGACGGGCGGCGGGCGCTTCGACGGGGAAGGCGGGCTCCTCGTGCGGAGGCCCGTCGTGTCCCACGAAGGTTCGCCCACGCCAAGATCCGCTTCCCCGGGCGCTCGACCGAACGTCATTCTCATCGTGATCGACACCCTTCGCGCGGACCATCTGGGCGCCTATGGCTACGAGAAAAGAACGAGCCCGAACATCGACCTCTTCGGCAAGGATTCCACCGTCTTCGAGAACGCTTTCGCTCAGTCGTCGTGGACGAAGCCCTCGGTCGCATCGCTCCTCACTGGTCTTCTTCCTCGATCGCACACCGCGAACCGGCGCGAGGACGCTCTTCCCGACGAGGCGCTGTCGCTCGCCGAGAGGCTTCTGGCGCTCGGCTATCGCACGGTGGGCTTCGTCACCAACACCAACGTCGCCTCGGAGTTCGGATTCGCGCAGGGGTTCGAAACCTACGAGCTTCTCCTCGACCCGGACGAGAGGCTCGGCTACGCGCGAGCCGGGGTCCTCGTTTCGCGGGCGCTCGCGTGGCTCGCGGACGAACGGCGGGGGCCGTTCTTTCTCTACCTCCATGCGACCGACCCCCACGATCCCTACACGTTCACTCCAGGGGGGAAGGAAACGGTCGGAAGCACGGATTTCATGGAGGCCCTCGAGGCCTTCGACACCCCGTCGACCCCGGCGCTCCAGAAGGAGCTTCTTGATCTGTACGACGAGAAGATTCGGTACGCCGACGGCGAGCTGGGAAAGCTCTTCGACAAGCTGCGCGACTCGGGCCTCTATGAGCGCTCGCTCATCGTCCTGGTCTCGGACCACGGAGAGGAGTTCTTCGAGCATGGCTGGTGGCGGCACGGGAAGACTCTGTACCAGGAGCAGCTCCACGTTCCGTTCGTCGTGAAATGGCCGCAAGGAACGAAGGCAAGGGGAAGAATGAGTGCCGTTGTCCAGCACGTCGACCTCGTTCCGACGGTTCTCGACGTCCTCGGCGAGCCCAAGGCATCCGATCTGCCGGGGAGAAGTCTCGCCGCTTCAGCGGACGGCGATCCCATCGTGTGGAGCTACCTTCGCTCCGACGGCCGCGAAGTGGAGAGCGTCATCTACCGCGGGCGGAAGCTCCTGCGCACGTTCGTCTACGATCGCGAGGCGCCCGCCTTCGCTCTCTTCGACCTGACGAGAGACAGCGGAGAGACCAGGAACGTCCTCGAGACGGAACGGCCTGCGTTCGATCTCCTCGATGCCCTGCTGCGGCGTCCGGTGGAAGGACTCACGCCGGTCCCGGCGGCGATCGACGAGACCACCCGGCGAAGGCTCGAGGCCCTGGGCTACATCCGCTGAGGGTCGAACCTCCAGCGCCCGCGGCGCGTCGGCTTCCGGAGCGCGCGGCGAAGCTCCTCGAGATAGCGTGACCGGGATAGCGATCTGGCTCCGAAGCGCGCGAGGTGAGCGGTCCTCACCTGGCAGTCGATGAGATCGATCTTCCACTTCACGAGCTGTTCGACGAGAGCGACGAACGCGATCTTGGAGGCGTCACTTCGTCTCGCGAACATCGACTCGCCGAAGAACGCTCCCCCAAGAGAGACGCCGTAGAGCCCTCCCGCGAGCTCCCCCTCGCTCCAGGCCTCGATCGAGTGGGCGAATCCGAGCCGGTGGATCTCGGCATAGGCGGTCTTCATCTCCGTCGTGATCCACGTCCCCGGCTGGCCGGGGCGCGGCGCCCGCGAGCAGGCGTCGATCACGTCGTCGAAAGCTTTGTCCATCGTGAGCCGCAGCTCCGTCTTCACCCGCCGAGTCCGTTCGAACCGTTTCGGAACGCGGAACCAGCCGGGCTTCAGCACGAACCGGGGATCGGGCGAGTGCCACAGGATGGGCTCTCCCTCGGAGTACCAGGGAAAGATGCCATGGGAGTACGCCGCGAGGAGCCTCTCGGGGCTGAGGTCTCCGCCCACCGCGAGAAGGCCGTTCTCGGCTTCTTCGGCGGGAGGAAACAGGATCTCGTCGCCGAGAAGGTAAACAGGCATGAAGCGGAATCAGACGTCTGCGGGCTCGGGCTCCTTCGAGGGCGCGCTCGCGGGATCGACCTCGAACGTGAGTTTCTCTCCCTCTCCCTCCAAACCGATGGTCACCGTCCCGCCGTTCTCGAGCTTCCCGAAGAGGATCTCGTCGGTGAGGGGATCGCGCACGTCGGTCTGGATGAGCCGCGAGAGAGGCCGCGCGCCATACTTGGGATCGTAGCCCTTCTTCGCGAGATGGGCCCTGGCCTCGGAAGTGAGGGTGAAGGCGACGCGTCGTTCGCGGAGCTGGGCTTCGAGCTCGAGGACGAACTTCTCGACGATGGTCTCCATGACCTCGAGCGTGAGAGCGTCGAAGTTCACGATGGCATCGAGCCGGTTCCGGAACTCGGGGCTGAAGAGCTGCTCGATCGCTTTCTTCCCCCGCTGGGGAGCGTCCTTTGCCGTGTCGCTCGCGAAGCCGATTCCGAGGGCGCTCATCTCCCGGGAGCCCGCGTTCGAGGTCATGATCACGATCGCCTGGCGGAAGTCCGCCTTCCTTCCCGTGTTGTCGGTCAGCGTCGCGTGGTCCATCACCTGAAGGAGGATGTTGAAGAAATCCGGATGCGCCTTCTCGATCTCGTCGAGGAGCACGACGCAGTAGGGATGCTGACGCACGGCGTCGACGAGGAGCCCGCCCTGGTCGAACCCGACGTAGCCCGGAGGGGCTCCGATGAGCCGGGCGACGGCGTGCTTCTCCATGTACTCGCTCATATCGTAACGGAGGAACTCGTTTCCCAGGTGCCGCGCGAGCTGCCGGGCGAGCTCCGTTTTTCCCACGCCCGTCGGGCCGGTGAAGAGAAAGCAGCCCGCGGGGTGATCGGGATGGCCGAGGCCCGCGCGCGCGCGCCGGATGGCGCGGGCCACCGTCTCGACCGCGGACTTCTGGCCGAACACGACGCGGTTGAGGGACTCCTCGAGCGTCCTCAGGCGCTCGCGGTCCGAAGCGGAAGCCTGCTTTTCCGGAATGCGGGCGATGCGGGCGACGATTCGCTCGATCTCGGGAATGTCGATCGTGGGCTCGGTGTCGGCGTCGGCCTGGAGCCTCATCATCGAGCCCGCCTCGTCGATCACGTCGACGGCGCTGTCGGGAAGCCGGTACTCTCTCAAGTGGCGCTGCGCGAGCCGGACCGCGGTCTCGAGAGCGCCCTGGGTGTAGGCCACTCGGTGATGCTCCTCGTAGCGGGAGCGAAGCCCCTCGAGGATCTTGACCGCGTCCTCGAACGACGGCTCGTCCACGGCGATCTTCTGGAGCCGGCGGTGGAGAGCGCGGTCTTTCTCGAGGTGCTTGAACTCCTCGAACGTCGTCGAGCCGACGAGACGCACCCGGCCCTCCGTCAGGATGGGCTTCACCAGGTTCGCGAGATCCATCGTGCCGCCGGTGGTGGCGCCCGCGCCCACCATGGTGTGGAGCTCGTCGATGAACAGGATGGGCTTCTCCCGCTTTTCGAGAGCGGCGATGACCGCTTTGAAGCGCTCTTCGAAGTCGCCACGATACCGCGTCCCCGCGAGAAGCGCCCCCGAGTCGAGGGCGAAGATTTCGGCGCCCCTCAGAACCTTGGGCACATCGTCGGAAATGAGCCTCTGCGCGAGGCCTTCGACGAGAGCGGTCTTCCCGACGCCGGCGTCGCCCACGAAGACGGGGTTGTTCTTGCGGCGCCGGCAGAGGACCTCGAGAGCGCGCCGGATCTCGGAGGTCCGGCCGATGAGGGGGTCGAGGAGCCCCTTCCGCGCGCGCTCCGTCAGGTTCACCGCGAACGCCGAAAGCGGGTCCGCCCCCGCTCGCGGAGCTTCTTCGTCCCCCTCGCCCGCGGGCGCCGGGCCCCCCGCAGGAACCCGGGGTACTTTCGAGATCCCGTGCGAGATGTAATTCAGGATGTCGAGGCGGCTCACGTTCTGCGCTTCGAGGAGCTTCGCCGCCTGAGAGCGCCGTTCCTGGAGGAGCGCTGCCAGAGCGTCGCCGACGTCGGCGTCCGTTTTCCCCGAGCTCTGCACGTGGAGAACGGTCTTCTGGAGCACCCGCTGGAACGCGAGAGTCTGGATGGGCTCGTGGCCGGAGTCCTTCGCGAGAAGCTCGACTCCGCTCTCGAGATGCCGTTTCAGCTCCCTTCGAAGCCTTTCGAGATCGACGCCGCAAGCGGAGAGGATTTCCTCCCCCTTGGCGTCGTGGGCGATCGCGAACAGAAGGTGCTCCAGCGTGAGGTGGGCGTGCCGGCGCGAATCCGCTTCTCGGTACGCCAAACTCAAAACCAGTTCAAGGTTGGTCGTGAACATCACTCGGGCTCCATGCTGCACTGCAGCGGGTGACCGGCTTCTTTGGCCCGTTCCAGGACCATCGCGACCTTGGTCTCCGCCACCTCGAAGGGATAGACGCCGGCGATTCCGACCCCCTGCGTGTGGACGTGCATCATGACCCGGAACGCCTCGGCGGGTGATTTGCCGAACACCGACTCGAGGATTTCGATGACGAACTCCATCGTCGTGTAGTCGTCGTTGTGGAGGAGGACTTTGTAGAGCTTGGGCTGCTCGGTCCGGGGCCGCGTCTTCTCCGCGACCCCACCCTCTCGCTTGTGGTCGGCGTCACCCACTCCCCCATTCTAGCAGGGGCGGGTGCGGCTAGCGCGAGGAGCGCTCAGGAAGCGCTCGTGGAGCCTGCGGGGCTGGCGGCGGCCGCCGCCATCGCCTTCTGGCCCTTGAGGATAGCGCACCAGTCCTTGTGCTGCTCGACCGGCATCCCGCACTCGACGCAGACGCGGATTCTCTTCTTCGGCTCCGGCTTCTGTCCGAACAGCTTTCCAAGGAACGACATCGCGCTTTCCTCCCGTTGTTATAGACGATACGGGGGTCTCGAAGGTTTTGTTCAAAAGTCCTGGAGAACTAGAATTCCAGCATATGGGCGTGACCGGGCCCGGACGCGACGTCGCCGAGGCCGCCTTCTCGGCCTACTTCCGCGTGGACGAGGAGACGTTCCTCCCGGGAATCGAGATGATGACGCGCTTCGCTCTCGACTTTCCCGGCTCTCAGTCCCGGTAGTCTGGCTCTTCCCGATCCAGGATCCTCAGAAGTGCTGCGTGTGAAGGACCGCCCCAGCGTCCGACCTCGCTTTCAGTATCGTCGAGTGGATGAAGAATGCCGAGGATTCGATAGCACCCTTCCCTTTGCGGACCTTCCCCTTCGGGTCCACGAGGAGGAGCCGGCTCGCCGTGACCTCGCTGAAGTGGAGGCCTTCGGGAATCACCAGGAAGTTCTTGCCTGCCCGCGCCGTGAAATGGTTCGAGATCCCCTCGTTGAGGCCGAACCGCGCCGCGAGCCGATAGGCGGCGGCGAGATCGACGCGGACGCGCCGCGTCTCCTTCATGAGCCCTCAGGCTCCTGAGCGAACAGGCTTCGGTACTCCTTTTCGAGCGCCTTCGCCCGTTTGGATGAGACCCCGCCGAGGATCTCGATCGCGTGCCGGAGACGGACGCGCACCAGGTCGAGACCCAGAATCTCCATCGAGCGAAACAGCGGCGTCGAAGCCTCCGCTCCCGTCAGCGCCACGTAGAAGGGGCGCGTCAGATCCCGGAGCTTGACCTCGAGCTTCTCCGAGAGACCCCGGAACGCGCTCTCGATCGCATCGTTGGTGAAATCCGGATTCGACTCGAAGAGCCAGATCGCCATCTGGAAGATGCCGGCGAGCTCCTCGCCGCTCTTCCCTTTGAGCGCGAGTTTCGCGGGATCGACGGGCACGCGGTCCGCGAAGAAGAACGCCGTGAGGAATCCCCAGTCGGAGAGCGTTTCGAGTCGCGGCTGCGCGAGAGGAATGATGCGGAGGAGATTCTCGTCCCCGAGCGCCCATGCGCGGAGCTCCGCGAGGAGCCCCGGGGCGTCGTAGCTCTCGCGGACGTAGCGCGCGTTGAGCCAGCGGAGCTTCTCGACGTCGAACACCGGCCCTCCGAGCGCGAGCTTTTCGAGCTCGAAGTGCGCGATGAACTCCTCGAGAGTGAACTTCTCGTCCCCCTCGGCGCGGGTCCAGCCAAAGAGCCCCATGAAGTTCAGCATCGCCTCGGGAAGAAACCCCGCGCGGCGGTAATAGCGAATGGACGTCGGGTTCTTGCGCTTCGAGAGCTTGGTCTTGTTCGGATCGTTGTTCCGCAGAAGCGGGAGGTGGCAGAAGGTCGGTGGCTCCCAGCCGAAGTACTCGTAGAGCTTCACGTGCTTGGGGACCGAGCTCAGCCACTCCTCGCCCCGGATGACATGGCTTATCCCCATGAGCCGGTCGTCGACCACGTTCGCCAGGTGATAGGTGGGAAACCCGTCGGATTTGAGGATCACCTGATCGTCGACGGAGGCAAAGTCCTTGCGGATCTCGCCGCGAAGGAGGTCCTGGAAGACAGACTCCCCTTCGACCGGAATCTTCATCCGAACCACGTGGCTCTCGCCGGCGCGGGCTCCCGCCTCCGCCTCCTCGACGGGAATCGCCCGGCAGAGGCGGTCGTAGCCGGGAAAAACCTTCGATTCGATGTGCTCGGCCCGCATCGTCTCGAGCCTCTCCCGGGTGCAGAAGCACCGGTAGGCGTGGCCTCGTTTCAGAAGCTCCTCCACGTGCTCGCGGTAGATGGGAAGCCTCTCGCTCTGCCGGTACGGAGCGTGCGGACCACCGATGTCGGGCCCTTCGTCCCAGGAGAGCCCGAGCCAACGGAGAGATTCGAGAATCGCCTCCTCCGACTGACGCGTCGAGCGGGCGCGGTCGGTATCCTCGATTCGGAGAAGGAACTGGCCTCCGTGCTTGCGAGCGAAGGCGTAGTTGAAGAGCGCCTGGTACGCCGTCCCTACGTGAGGGTCCCCGGTGGGAGAGGGTGCAACGCGAACGCGGACGGGTCGTTGGGCCATTGCGTTGAGATTCTAGCTCCAAAGGCGCGGAACCTGCCCGACTTGACAAAGTCTAACATTAGACATAGTCTAAGTACATGCAGGCGAGCGCCGACGCGCTGAAGAGCCACGGCATCCTTCCGTCCGCGCAGAGGGTGGCGGTGGCCCGCTACGTTCTCTCGACGGCCGACCATCCGTCCGCGGACGAGGTCTTCGCGCGCGTTCGGCGGAAGTTCCCTCTGCTCTCGCGCGCGACGGTCTACAACACCTTGAATCTCTTCGTGACCAAGGGACTCTTGAAACAGTACGTTCTGACCGGCGGCCGCGTCGTGTTCGACCCGAACGTCGAGCGCCATCACCACTTTATCGATCTCGACACCGGAAAGATCGAAGACGTCCCATGGGAGGCGGTGTCCGTCTCCGACGTCTCGAAGCTGAAGGATTTCGAGATAAGCGAGTACCAGGTGGTGATGCGCGGCCGAAAGATCAAGTGAAAGGAGATAGAATCATGTCACGCTTTCATCCGACCCGAAATGACCTTCCCGAAAAGGCGCGAAAGGAGATCGTTCCCCTGCTGAACGCCCAGCTCGCTGACGGGCTCGATCTCGCGCTTCAGGCGAAGCAGGCCCATTGGAACGTCAAAGGGCCTCGCTTTCTCCCGCTCCACGAGCTCTTCGACAAGCTCCATGCGGAAGCGGCGGAGTGGAACGATTCGGTGGCCGAGCGCGCGGTGCAGCTCGGAGGCGTTGCCGAGGGAACGCTCCAGGTCGTCTCGGGGAAGACGCGGCTCCTCCCGTATCCGATCGATCTCACGAGCGGCCGCGACCACCTGGAAGCGCTGGTGGACGCTCTCGCCGCTTACGGGCGAACGACGCGCGAGGCCATCGATCGCGCGGCCGGCGCGGGCGACGCCGACACCGCGGACCTCTTCACGGAGATCTCACGAGCGTCCGACAAGATGCTGTGGTTTCTCGAATCGCATTTGCTCGGCGCAGAGTAATTTTTCAGACCGTAAGTCTGCGGTGGTACGTCCACCACTCCAGGAGAAGGAGAGCGAGGGCGAAGAGAACGAGGCCGACCCATAGCTCTCCTTTTCCAGCCGTCCTCGCGGATTCCCCGGGGATCCTTCCGGGCTCGGCGCCTTCGAGCACGGAGGCGTTGACGGCCGTGATGCGCGGGCTCAAGAGGTTCGCGGAGACCATGAGCGTTCCCCCCTCCCCCCGCACCGAGTAGAGACCCGGCCCCTCCGGAGAGAACGACGTCCGTCCTCCCGATGTCCGCGAGGGAACGTCCTCCCCCTCGATGCTCCTCACGACGCCGCTCGCGACCGGAACGGCGACCGTCGAGAGGCTCGAGGCCACGACTTCGGTCGAAGCGAGCCAGCTCACCGCGTTCGCGAGAAAGACGGGAAAGCTCGACTGGAAAGGAAAGTTCGAATCCTCGAGCGCGAAGGTCAGCATCGCGAACCGCAGCGGCGTCTCGGAGACGAGAATGAGAGGCTCTTCGTCGCTTCCCGCGACCACGCGGTTGGTTCCGCGCGAGACGAGAGCGGCCGTCTCGACGGCGACGTCGTCGAGGGCTACGTGCTCCATCAACGGATGCTCGCGGGCGGTCCCGGCGAGCGAGAGCTTCGTGAGCTCCTGGCCCGTCGGAGCCGGAAGCCACGCGGCAGCACCTGGACGGATGAGAAGTGCCGGAGCGGCCGGAGGCTTCTCGGGAGCGACGCGATCGAAGATGTAGAGGTCCGGCGGAAGCTCCGTCGCCGAATCACCCGGTGCTCTCAGCTCCAGAGAGACGCGCGGATCGAGGCGGAGAAGGGTTTCGAGGGTATCGCTTCCCGCGCTCACCAGAACGACTCGGGCGAGCTTCGGAGATCCGAGATACGCATAGGCGACGTTATCGAGCTCGAAGCCGTCTCCGGGAGCGTCGATGAGGACCCGAACGGGACCCGCCGAGAACCGATCGAGCTCGACGCTCTCTCCCAGGACCTGCCGGGGAGAGAGGGGGACGGCGCGTTCCATCGCCTCACCGCCGACGCCGTCGATCCGGAGCGCGACCCGCTTCGGCTCCGAGGACTGGTTCGAGATCTCGAGAAACGCCTCGAACCGGTTGGGCTCGGCGGGCACGGGGCGCAAGTCGAAAGCGGTGACGCCCACGTTGTCGACGGGCTCGAAGACCGAGATCACCCGGACCCTCGAAGGCGCTTCTCTCACCACGACTCCGTCCGTGATGAAGAAGACCTCGGTCTCGGGATCGGAGTAGAGGCTCGGGTCCCCCGCCGGGAAGGCCGCCGCTTCGTGGAGCGACAGCCGGAGCCCGTCGAGCCGTTCGAGCGCCGTTCGACGGGAGCCGAACTCCGTCCCCGCGAGCCGTCCGGCGGTGTCGGTCACGAGAAACTCGCTCGAGGCGCTTCCCTCCATGAGGAGATCGCGGGCGATTCCGATCGCTCGCTCAAAACGTGTTTCTCCGGAGGGCGTCGAGGCACCCATCGTGGGCGAATCGTCGACCACGACCACGATGCGGCGCGCCTTCCCCGAGAGGGCCTCGATCTCCGGCTTAGCGAGCGCCGCGGCGAGCGCGAGCCCGACGGCGAGCGCGACCAGGAGCGAGACGAGCCAACGCCAGAAGTCCGAGCGTCGCTTCCGCTCCTTCAACACCCGGTGCCATAGAAATGTCGACGGAACGACGATCCTCTGCGGTGGGGGGCGGAGCCAGTAGAGGAACACGATGACACAAGCGGTCAGGCCGAGAAGCAAGGCCACGATGGGGCCGGCGAGCGCTCCGAAGCTCATCGCAGAAACCGATCCTGCCGGAAGATCTGAATCACCAGGTCCTCGAAAGGAATCGAGGTCTCGGTGCGGACGTACCCCCAGCCGTATCTCGCGCAATAGGCTTCGATGCCCGACTGATGCTTCCTCAGCTCTTCATCATAGGCGGCGAGCAACGTCGGCGACATGTGAAGCCGGTGCGAGGTTCCGCTTTCGGAGTCCACCAGCATCGCCTCGTCCGGGAACTGCGGCTTCATTTCCTCGGGGCTCAGGATCTGGACGTTGAAGACGTCGTGCCTCTGGAAGCGCAGGAAGTCGAACGCGGGCTCGAGCCCCGCCGGGTCCATGAAATCCGAGGCGACGACGACGAGCCCGCGCCTCCGCTTCGAGCCGAAGTACGTCCGAAACGTCCTGTGGAGCGACGTCTCCCCGCTCAGCGTCATGCGGTCGAGGAAGTTGAAGATGCGCCAGATCTGGTTCCGGCCGCGCCTGGAGGCGATCTGCTCCGAGACCCCGTTCGCATAGCCGATGACGCTCACCCGATCGAGGTTCAGAAGGCCGATGTACGCGAGGGCCGCCGCCACCTTCCGGGCATAGTCGAACTTCCGCGGCTCGCCGAAGTCCATCGAGAGGCTCGAGTCCACGAAGAGGTAAATCGGGAGGTCCGCCTCCTCATCGAAGATGCGCAGGATGAGCTTGTCGAGCCGGAGGTAGGCCTTCCAATCGACGTCCTTGGTGTCGTCGCCGCTCACGTAAGGGCGATAGTCTGCGAACTCGACCCCGGTCCCCTTCTTCCGTGCGCGGTGCTCGCCCCGCATATGGCCCGGCAGCATGCGGCTCGAGACGAGCTTCAGGTACTCGAGCTTTTTCAGGAACTCCTCGTCGAAGAGCGTGCTGACGGCCGAAGCGGTAGCCATGCGCGGCCCGCATTATAGACGAAGGCCCGGTTGGGATAAGATCAGCGGCCTTTGTGAAGGCCGCAGCCTGATTTATGAGCACACTTCCCATGCACCAGCACGGCTTTGGAGCGACGTCGCGGCGAGATGGTTGGTGGGTCCAGCCGCTTCTCACGTTCCTCGGGCTCTCCGCCTTCATCGTGTACGCTACTTGGGCCGCGTTCCAGGGCGATCACTACACCTACGGCAGCTACCTCTCGCCGTTCTACTCTCCCGAGATCTTCGGCGAGTCTCCCCATAGCTGGTTCGGACCGAAGCCGGCGTTCTGGCCCGCGTTCCTGCCCTTCTCTCCGGCTCTGCTGATCCTCTGGGCGATGGGGGTGGGCTACTGCAACATCACCAAGTGCTGCACCAAGGTGTGCCCCGTGCACATCGCCATCACGGATAATGCGATAATCCCCTTGAAGGAGCGGGTGGTGGACGAGTTCTACGACCCGGTGAAGAAGCTCTTCCGGCTCTTCGCGGGTCGATAGCCTGAAGCGGCCATGACGGAGTTCCCTCTCAAGTCGATCCAGAAGGACGCCATCCGGTCGGCGCTCGACAAGGCCGTCTGGTACCGTGCCTTGAACGAGCCACTGGAGGCGGAGAGCATCTGCCGCGACGTCCTCGCGATCGACCCCGAGAACCAGGAAGCGCTCGCCGCTCTCCTTCTCGCTCTCACGGACCAATTCCACCGCGGTCTCAAGAAACGCTACCGCGAAGCGAAGGAGCTGGCGGAGCGGCTCACGAGCGAATACGACCAGCAGTATTACCTGGGGATCGTGAGCGAGCGCCGCGCCAAGGTCCAGTACCAGCAGGGGACTCCCGGATCGGGGCACGTTGCGTACGAGGGGATCCGGGCGGCGATGGCGCATTACGAGAAGGCGGAGAAAGTGAGGCCGGCGGGAAACGACGACTCCCTTCTTCGCTGGAACGCCTGCGCCCGGCTTCTCATGCACTCGCCGGATATCCGGCCCGAGCCGCACGCGACCCCCGAGCCCGTGGAGCTGGAGTGATCCGAGCCCTAGAGCCCGGAGATCCGCCGCGCATTCTCTCCTCGAGCCCGATTGCGGACGTCGCTCGCGAGAGCGTCCACTCGCGAGCCGCACGATGCCCGTTGGCACTCACGCGACTTCACGCGTCACGATATGCGACACCTTCGGCTTCACGCGCCGCTGCCCGGCAAAGGCTGCGCCGAACCCGGCGACGCGGTATCTTGGTGTGTGTCTCTACCGAGCAAGACTAAGCTCGATGCCCTTGGCGAACGCTTGAGGAAAGGCGACGCCACCGTTGACGACTTCACTCTCTTGGATGCGTTCCGCGGCTATCGTGCCGTTCACCTCGTGGCTGTCAAGAACGGAAACCCATTGAAATTCAGGTGCGTACCGTCCTTCAACACTTGTGGGCGGAGTTCTCGGAGAAGATGGCGGACGTCATCGACCCGGCGATAAAACATGGAGGTGGGCCGGAAAAGGCCAAGAACCTCCTCGCTGAATGCTCTGATCTCGTGAAGCAGATGGAGGAACTCGAATTGATGCCGGCGGGCACCGATCGCCAAAAGCTAGAGTCAATCCAGCACAGGTTTCGTGAATTCTTGGAGTTGATGATTGTCTCATTCTCAAAAGGTCGTTCGCAGAGGTGACACATGCTCTTCCTGGTCGAGTACGATCGTTCAAAGGGTTCCCTTAGCCAGATCATTGCCTACGCGGATTCCGAAAGAGATCTCGCCGATAGAGCCCGACTATCCTTGGAACTGAGCCTGCATCGAAAGGGCATCAAGAGGGAGGTCGTGCTTTTGGAAGCGGCTTCCGAGGAGGCCTTGCGCAAAACTCATCGAAGGTATTTCGAGGATCTCGCAGAACTCGCCAGATTGGCGCTGTCGAGCACGTAGCTCTTCACTTCGATCTGCGCGGCAGGACACGCGCTGTCCCGGTAACCTTCTGGAAGCCTTTAGCTCGCGAATGCCAGCGGTCATCTCGGGAAAGTATAGCTACATCCGGCCACAACGACATCCGGGCGCTCACCGGATTAGATTCCGAAAATCCGGCGCGCATTCCCGCCCCGCACGCGGTTCCGCACGTCGCTCGAAAGAGCATCGACCCGCGAGAGGCAGCCCGCCATGTCCCCGATGTTGTGGGGATAGTCCGAGCCGTAGAGCACGTTTTCGGGTCCCGCGACCGCCACCGCGAGCTCGAGAGCTTCCTGCCGGAAGACGACGGTATCGAGATAGATCCGCCGCATGTACTCGTGAGGCGGAACTCCCGTTCGGGCTCGACACGTCGGGATCCTTTCGTGGCAGATGTCGAGCCGGCCGACGAGGTACGGCAGCGCGCCTCCGCCGTGGGCGGCGATGATCTTGAGATTCGGGTAGCGGTCCAGGAAGCCGTCGTAGAACATGCGGGCGAGGGCGAGCGTGGTATCGAAGACGAATCCCACCGGAGGAACGAGGTTCAACGCCGACATATCCATCTCGCGAACGCCCGGAGGCGCCGTCGGATGAACGAGCACCGGAAGCGCGGCCTCGTCAATCGCTTTCCAGATCGAGGAGAACGCGGGGTCCGTCAGGGATCTGCCGTCGATGTTCGCGAGCACCATCACCCCGACCGCACCTTCCCGGCGGGAACGCGCGAGCTCCTCGAGAGCGAGCGCTTCATGCTGCCACGGAAGGGACGCGAACCACCGGATTCGATCGGGATAGGTCCTCTGGGCCGATGCCATGTCGTCGTTGAGGATGCGAGCCGCCTCGAGGCTCGTGGCCGCGTCTCCCCAGAACACGTTGGGGCAGGTGAGCGAGACGACGGCGACGTCCACGTTCGCCCGGTCCATGTTCCGGATGCGCAGCTCGTAGTCGAACATCTCGGGAAGAGGCGTCATGAACGGTGCCCCATCCATGTGGATGACATCGGGGAGCGCTCCTACAGGGGCGACGCGGTAGCGCGGTCCTCCCTTTCGCTTCAAAAGCTCGAGCCAGTCCCGGTGGAGCATGTGAGTGTGGACATCGATGGCCTGGCTTGTCATGTCAGTGGCGGAAGGCGATCTTTCCGTCGACCACCGTCATCTCGCAGCGCAGACCGAGAATGTGGTCGGGGGAGATACTCAACGGATCCTCCGAGATCACCACCAGGTCGGCGAGCTTTCCCACTTCGATGCTTCCTTTGATCTTTTCCTCGAAGCCCGACTCCGCGGCCCAGATCGTGTGCATGCGGATTCCGTCCATGACCGAGATGGCCTCTTCGGGATCGACTTCCGTCCCGTCGCGTGCGATGCGGAGGACCGCCCGGCTGATCGGAAACCACGGATTGATGGATTGGGTCATGGTACCGAGAGTGTCGGAGTTTCCGGGGGGATGGAATCCGCGCTCGATGAGAGATTTGATCGCGTAGGAGGTGACGCCGGGCCGCGGGCGCCTCCCCCCGGTCGACGCCCAGAGAAACGAGGCCTCGGGAACGGGGATGATCTTCGAGCGTGCCATGCGCTCGTATCTTTCTTCGGCCGTCTTCAGAACGACCGCGTTTCCGAAATGCTCGATGCGGTGACGCGCATCGGCGCGCGGGGCTAGTTTCAACGCCGCCTCGAACGCATCGAGGGCGATGTCCTGCGCGCGGTCCCCGATGGCGTGGATCCAGATCTGCCAACCGGCCTTGTGCGCGGCGAGAACCTGTGTCGCCAGTAGCTCGGGGCTGCGCGAAAGAGTGCCGCGATGGTTCCTGGTTCCCGGGTGCGGATCGTAAGTCGCGGCGCTCACTCCCGCCCCGTCGAGGATGACCTTGACGGCGCCGACCTTGAGCCAGTCATCCCCGAACCCGGTGCGGAGACCCGTCCTCAGCAGGTCGTCGAGCTCGAAGGCATAGCCCGGCCCGATGAAGTAGCTGATCGAAAGCCTCACCGGAAGCTCACCGGAGTCCCGGAGCTCCTGGTAGATGCGGACGGGCCGCGTGCGGCATTTCGTAGACCGTCGTGACGCCTTGCGCGAGAAACAGATCGCGAAGCGACTCCCGGATCGCGTTCCGCATCTCAGCGTAGGTGGGCGCGGGGACCTTGGCGAGACGGGTCGCGGTCTCTCGCAGGAGGAACGGCTCGCCGTCGGCTCCACGCTCGATCGTTCCGCCTTCGGGGTTGGGCGTGTCCCGGGTGATTCCGGACGCCTCGGCCGCCCGCCGGTTGATCAGGAAGTCATGGGCGCTCCAGCGGAGGAGCACAGGATGATCGGGAACCTCCCGGTCGAGATCGGAACGTTCGGGCATCGGCTGGGCGTAGGTCCCCTGCCCCACGATCCAGGTTCCTTTCGGACTTTCGGCAGCGCGCGCCTTGAGCTTCGCGAGGATCTCCTCCGGCCCCTTGAGCGGAGGCGCCTGGATCTGCACCCGAAAGTGCTCGTTCTCCGCCGTGCCGTCGACGTGGGTGTGCGCGTCGATGAATCCCGGAAGGAGCGCGCGTCCCGACAGGTCCACCACTTCCGTCCCCGGACCGATCCACCGAGAGATCTCCTCGTCGCTGCCGACGGCGGCGATGCGGTTGCCCTTTACGGCGACGGCGGACGTGATGCTGTTCCTCGCGTCCACGGTGATGACCTTCCCGCCGCGCAGAACGAGATCGGCGGGGCCCAACTGCGTTTGAAGAGAGAAGAACGCGGACAAAAGGAAGGAAGCCATGGCGCGAGAGTATACTCCCCCGGCCCCATGACCCGCCCCGTCCGCAGCAAAGTCCTTGGCTTCGCCGTCGCTCTCTCGGTCATCACCTACCTCGACCGGGTCTGCATCTCGACCGCGGCCCCGTACATCACGAAGGAGCTCGGGCTCACCATGCTCCAGATGAGCGTGGTATTCAGCGCCTTCACCCTCGCGTACTCCCTCTTCGAGATTCCATCGGGATGGCTCGCCGATACCCGCGGCGCGCGATCGGTCGTGACCCGCATCGTGCTCTGGTGGTCCGCGTTCACGATGGCGACGGGTGCGGCCTGGAGCTACGGGTCTCTCGTAGCGACGCGCTTCCTCTTCGGTGCCGGCGAAGCCGGGGCGTTCCCCGGAGTGTCCCGCGCGTTCTCGCGCTGGTTTCCCGTTCGCGAGCGCGGCCGCGCGAACGGTTTCCTGTTCCTTGGATCGCGCGCCGGTGGCGCTCTGGCACCCGCCCTCTCGCTCCTCTTGATTCATCAGTGGGGCTGGCGGTGGAGCTTCGCCGCCTTCGGAAGCATCGGCCTCGCGTGGGCGTTTCTCTGGTATCGGTTCTTCCGCGACGAGCCGGAGGAGCACCCGGAGGTCGGCGCCGCCGAGCTCGAGTGGATCCAGCAGGACGGACCTCGGGAGAAAAGCCATGCCCCCGTCCCCTGGCGAAAGCTCCTCGAGAGCCGAAACCTCTACGCGATCTGCGGGATGTACTTCGCGTTCGGATACGGCCTCTACTTCTACTTCACCTGGCTTCCGACCTACCTCATCCAGGTCCTCGGGTTCTCCGCTTTCGCCGGCGGCGCTCTCGCTGGCCTCCCCTTCGTTCTCGCCGGCGGCGCCGATCTCCTCGGCGGACTCCTCACCGATCGCCTCTCCGCGATTCGCGGACTCAAGGTAGGCCGATCGCTCCTTGGATTCTGCGCGTTCTCCGGATCGGCGCTTCTCCTCCTCGGATCGACGGCGGTCGATGAGAGGCTTCCAAAGGCGATTCTCATCGCTCTCGCTCTTGCCTCCGCCGACCTCGGCCTCGCCGCAGCCTGGGCGGTCTGCCTCGACGTCGGACGCCGCCACGCGGGTGTGGTGACCGGGGCGATGAACACCTTCGGAAACCTCGGCGGCATGTTCGCGCCTCTCGTGGTCGGAACTGTGGTCCAGAGGTTCGGTTCCTGGACCGTCGCGTTCCAGGTCTCGGCGGCAATCTATGCGATGGGCGCGCTGCTGTGGCTCCTGATCGACCCCACCCGCCGGCTCAGCGGAGAGGGGTCATGAACGCCCGCAGCACCGCGTGGTATCGATGGCTTCTTCTCGCTCTGGCGCTCACCTGCATCGCCGCCGCGCTCTGGTGGATCGCAGCGCCACTGCTCGATGGCGATCCGGACGAAGCGAGCTGGAGGGCCGTGCCTCTCTCTTTGTTGACCGGCCTGTCGATAGATTCTCACGCTCTCTATGTGTTGCACCTCGTTTTCTTCTTCGCGACGCTCGCCCTGACGCAGTGGATGTTCCTTCGTCCCCGGCGCGGGTGGGCGGTGCGCCTGGCGGAGACCGGCCGTCCTTTGAAGTCTGCGGTGCTGGCCGCTGCGTTTCTGGCCGCGATGCTCTCGCTCGCCTGGATTGCGACTCTCCTCGAGCTCGTCGGTCTGTGGGATGACGCCATCGATGAAAGCCGATGGCTCGCCATCCCGGTCGTGGTGTGGATGGCATGGCTGCTCTGGGCGGGGCTGTTCTATGCGTACTGGAGGAAAGGCACTCGGCTCGAGCAGTTGAGCCGGATGGCCCATGGACTCATCGTCGGAAGCCTCCTCGAGCTCGTCGTGGCAACGGGAGTGCTCGTCTTTCGGACGGACGAGGAAAACTGTTACTGCGCCCGCGGTTCCTATACCGGCCTCGTCTTCGGCGCTACCGTCATGATCTGGGCCTTCGGGCCCGGGCTCGTCTTCCTCTTCCTTCACGAGGCGCGGTACAAACGACACCGAAGCTGCACGGACGACGACCGGGCGGGCTTCTCCGGTTAGAATCCTCCGGAGCCGAGGACGAAACATCGTGGTCCCGTTCACGGAACTCTTCGGCGAGTAGCGGCAATCGGACCGAACCTTTGCACTCGTTTTCTTTCCGATGTTAGAGTCCCACCTCTAATCGAAGGAAGTTGCCATGGCCACCACAAAGCCCGCACTCGATCTCGACCTCGAAGCCTTCTGGATGCCCTTCACCGCCAACCGGCAGTTCAAGGCGAACCCGCGCCTTCTCGTCGCGGCCGAAGGCATGTACTACACCGCCGACGACGGGCGCAGGGTCCTCGACGGAACCGCCGGGCTCTGGTGCGTCAACGCCGGCCACGGACGGAAGAAGATCGCCGAGGCGATCCAGAAACAGTCGACGGAGCTCGACTACGCTCCCGGCTTCCAGATGGGACACCCGGGTGCATTCCGACTCGCTCATCGACTGGCGGAGATGGCCCCCGCGCCCCTCAAGCGCGTCTTCTTCACGAACTCGGGATCGGAGTCCGTCGATACCGCCCTCAAGATCGCCCTCGCCTACCACCGGGTCCGAGGCGAGGGCGCGCGGCAGAGGCTCATCGGACGCGAGCGCGGCTACCACGGCGTTGGCTTCGGCGGAATTTCCGTCGGCGGGATCGCGAACAACAGGAAGTTCTTCGGAAGTCTTCTCGCGGGAGTCGACCACCTTCCGCACACCCACGATCTCTCGACAAACGCGTTCAGCCGGGGCGAGCCCGAGTGGGGCGCTCATTTCGCGGACGCCCTCGATTCTCTCGTCGCTCTCCACGACAAGTCGACGATCGCCGCCGTCATCGTCGAGCCCATCGCCGGTTCGACGGGGGTTCTCATCCCGCCGAAGGGCTATCTCAAGAGACTTCGCGAGATCTGCGACAAGCACGATCTCCTCCTCATCTTCGACGAGGTGATCACGGGCTTCGGACGGCTGGGCGCTTCCTTCGCGAGCCAGTACTTCGACGTCGTCCCCGACATGGTGACGCTCGCGAAGGGGCTCACGAACGCCGCCGTCCCCATGGGCGCGGTCCTGGTGCGCGAGGAGATCTACGACGCGTTCATGAAAGGTCCTGAGGGAATCGAGCTCTTCCACGGATACACCTACTCGGGACATCCCCTCGCGTGCGCGGCCGGAAACGCCGCCCTCGACGTCTACGAGGAAGAGGGGCTCTTCGCGCGCGCCGCCGAGCTCGCGCCCTACTGGGAGGACGCTCTCCACCAGCTCCGCGATCTCCCGAACGTCATCGACATCCGGAACCTCGGACTGGTGGGCGCCATCGAGCTCGAGCCCATCGCGGGAAGCCCGACCAAGCGCGCGCTCGCCGCCTTCGGCGCCGCTTTCGACAAGGGCGTTCTCATCCGCACCACCGGCGACACCATCGCCCTCTCGCCCCCACTCATCGTGGAGAAGAGCCAGATCGATCAGATTGCCGAGACGCTGCGCGCGGTCCTGAGGACCGTCTAGCCGAAACGCTCGCGCGCCCGGGCCCGCGCTTTCTCCGCTTCGACCGCCCGGTCCCGCGGCGGCGCGGTGGTCTCGAGGCTCTCGATGAGCTTGCGCGCGACCGCCGCCACCTCCTCGACCGCCCGCTGGAAGCTCTCCTCGTTCGCCTTCGAGGGTTTGGTGAACCCGGAGAGCTTGCGAACGAACTGAAGGGAGGCGGCGCGAATCTCTTCCTCCGTCGCCGGAGGCTCGAAGTTGAAGAGCGTCTTGATGCTTCGACACATGGTATCCGATGCTATGCCGCGACCCGCGACCGTGCAAGACGCGAATCGAGTACACTACGCCGCTGAGTCATGAACGCGAGGCGAGTCGGCTTTCTATTGTCCGCGACGGTGACCCTCCTCTTTTTTGCCCTGGTCCTGGTCATGGCGTTCCGCCCAAATGCGGTCTTCGGCTCGCGCGGGCTCATCTATTCCCTCGCTTTCATCCTGCTCACGCTCGTCGTGATGGGAGGTTACTCCTTCTGGCGGATTGCGAAGCTCGATGAGTGAGACCTTCGCGTCTTCCTCCTTCGTCGTGGCCTCGACGTTTCTCCTCTTCCTCGCGTCGACCCTCACCATCACCTGGTGGGCGGCCCGGCACACGAGGGGCACGAGGGACTTCTACGCCGCCTCCGGCCGCATCACCGGATTCCAGAACGGCCTCGCGATCGCGGGAGACTTCATGTCCGCCGCGACGTTTCTCGGCATTACCGGGCTCACCTACCTCGCGGGGCTCGATGCCACGATCTACGTCCTCGCCCCCATGGTCGGATTCTGCATCCTTCTCACGCTCCTGGTCGAGCCCTTCCGGAAGCTCGGCCGCTTCACCGTCTCGGACGTCGCCGCCCACAGGTTCGAGAAAAAACCCGTGCGGGTCTTCGCCGCCCTCACGTCGCTCGTCGTCGTCCTCCTCTATCTCGTCGCCCAGATGGTGGGGGCGGGGGCGCTCGTCGAGCTTCTCTTCGGGCTCTCCTACGGGAAGGCGGTCGTCGTCATCGGCGTCCTGATGGTCGTCTACGTCTCGGCCGGCGGGATGATGGCGACGACCTGGGTGCAGATCATCAAAGCGGTCCTGATGATCTTCGGGATTACCGTCCTCGCGGGCGCGACCCTCCACTCCTTCGGCTTCGATCTCTCCCGCCTCTATCGCGAGGCGGCCGAAGCACACCGGTTGGGGCCCGGCATCTTCGCTCCCGGAGGCCTCCTCGAAGACCCCCTGTCCACGGTCTCGCTCGCTCTCGCTCTCGTCTTCGGCTTCGTCGGCCTGCCCCACATCGTGATGCGCCTCTACACCGTGCCCGACGAGAAAGCCGCCTACCAGTCCGTTCTCTTCGCGAGCCTTCTCATCGGCTTCGTGTTCATCCTGGTGTTCTTCGTGATCGGCTATGGCGCGATGCCCCGCCTGAACGAGCACCCCGAGCTCTTCGGACCGACGGGAGCGCTCATCGGGGGAAGCAACATGGTGGCGGTCCACCTGTCCCGCGTCGTCGCCGGCGACGTCTTCGTCGGATTCATCGGGGCGGTGGTCTTCGCGACCATCCTTGCCGTCGTCTCCGGACTCACGCTCGCGGGTGCTTCAGCCCTCTCCCACGACCTCTTCGCGAGGGCTCTCCGCAACGGAAGGGCGACGGAAACCGAGGAGCTTCGCGTTACGCGCATCGCCGCTGTCGCGCTCGGCCTCGTCGCCATCGTGCTCGCGATCTTCTTCGAGGGCCAGAACATCGTCTACATGGCGAGCATGGTGTTCGCGATCTCGGCGAGCGCGAACTTCCCGCTTCTGATTCTCTCCGTCTACTGGCCGGGGCTCACCGCCCGGGGAGCGATCGCCGGCGGAACGGTCGGCCTCGCTCTCTCCGTCGGGCTCATGATCCTCGGCCCCACGATCTGGGTGGACATCCTGGAGAACGCGGCGCCGATATTCCCCTACAAGTATCCCGCGCTCTTCTCCATGCCCGCGGCGTTTCTCGTCAGCTGGGCCGTCAGTAGCCGAGAGCGCAGCCGTCCTTCCGCGGGTCCGAGCCTCCGATGAGGACCCCGTTCTCCCAGTCGATCTCGATCGCCTGGTATCCCCCGTAGACCGCCATGCGCGTCGCGGGACGGTGTCCCTTCCGGATGAGCGCCTGAAGGACGTCGATCGAGACCCCGGACTCGAAGGCGACCGCGCCCTCGGAGAGATGGCGGAACCGCGCGGCCTCCCCTGCCTGCTGCACGTTCATCCCGAAGTCGATGAGGTTCAAGAGAACCTGAACGTGTCCCGGAGGCTGCATGTCGCCCCCCATCACCCCGAAGCTCAGCCAGGGCTTGCCGTTCTTGAACGCCATCCCCGGCATGTTGGTGTGGAGCGCTCTCTTCCCCGGAGCCATCTCGTTCGGATGTCCGGAGTCGAGGGAGAAGCCCGCTCCCCGGTTCTGGAGCGCGATTCCCGTTCCCGGGACGACGCGGCCGGAGCCGAAGTCGTCGAAGACGCTGTAGATGAAGGACACGACGTTGCGCTTCTCGTCGACGACCGTAAGGTACACGGTCTCCGTCGTGTCGATGAGGCCCGGCGGGACCTCGGTGGCCGCATGGTCCCTGTCGATGAGACGGCGCCTTTCGGCCGCGTACTCCTTCGAGAGGAGCTTCTCGAGGGGGACGCGCGCCTTCTCCGGATCGGCGAGATAGCGGTCGCGATCGGCGAACGCGAGCTTCTTCGCCTCGATGAGGAGGTGAAGGTACTCGGCGGAGTTGTGGCCGAGCTTCGCGACGTCGAATCCCTCGAGGATGTTGAGCATCTCGAGGGCGACGAATCCCTGGGAGTTCGGCGGAATCTGGTAGACGGTCACACCGCGGTACGTCGTCGAGATGGGCTCGACCCAATCGCCGTGGTGGCTCGCGAGGTCCTCATAGGTGAGAAGCCCGCCCTGCGCCTGGACGAAGTCCGCGATGCGGTGGGCGAGCTCACCGCGATAGAAGACGTCCGGTCCCTTCTCGGCGATGAGTCGGAAGGTGCGCGCGAGATCGGGGCTCTTGAAGATCTCGCCGTGCCGGGGCGCTCTTCCCTCGACGAGATAGGCCGATGCGGAGTCGGGATTGCGGGCGAGCTTGGGAGCGCTCACCTCCCAGTCCGTCGCGATGATCTCCGAGACGGGAAATCCCGACTCGGCGTAGAAGATGGCGGGCTCGAGAAGCTCCGCGAGGGGACGGCTCCCGAAGCGGGAGCGGAGCATCTCCCATCCGTCGAGAGCGCCGGGGACGGTGACCGCGAGAATGTCGTCGTAGGGAATGCGGGTGAGCCCGCGCTCGCGAAGCTTCGACGCCGAAGCGAGGGCGCCCGCGCGCCCGGTCCCGTTGAGGCCGTAGAGCTTCCGCGAGTCCGCGTCGTAGACGAGGGCAAAGAGGTCGCCGCCGATCCCCGCCATCATGGGCTCGACCACGTTCAGG
>Ga0187893_10001804_pt1 | contig 49406 bp, 58 predicted proteins | sample MA1701074metaG_FD_139574 | JGI IMG/M metagenome (GOLD analysis project Ga0187893, IMG submission 139574) | White microbial mat communities from a basaltic lava cave in the Kipuka Kanohina Cave System on the Island of Hawaii, USA - MA170107-4 metaG ... | reverse complement strand
GTGTTGGCTTTATGAATAGAACTTTACTATTGGCAAGCAAGCATCAATAATTCGAAGCATCTCGGAACGAACTACTTTTTTATCTATTGAAACCCAAACCCTATTCTTATTTACTTTAAACGAAATGGTTTGAACTTTTTTTCGTTCCTCCCATACAAACTGAGTTGCGCCAAGCTCCTTATCAAAAACTGCATCAAGACCGGTGCTAATTGCAATGTTTGAAAATTGATTGAGTGTCTTTGTTGCATTTAGCAATGGCTTAAAGTTTGGCCTTCTATAGTATGCTAACAATTCTCCTTTAGTTCCAATAACACCGACAAATCTGATAAAAGGACTAATTCTAGAGATTTTCTGACAGATCATCTGATATTCTTTTTTTACCAATACAATTCGCTTCAAATTATGATATTTTAATGATTTAGATTCAAAAAACAACCTTGTATGTTATTTTTCCAATTTTTAGGGTTAAATAGCGCCAGTAAAATTATTGGTTTGTGGATTTTACTGTTTTTTCACAAATTTTATTTCCTTTTGAATCTGAGGTAGGTTACATTGCTCTTAGTCTTGTGAGTTTTTTTGGTTCACTGATTCCATTTGTTCCTATCCCATCGTTTGTGTTACTAGCAACTATGGCAGTTGGTGATCAATTTAATCTCCATATTTTAGCTATTTTCTCCGCCGTTATGGCTACCGTTGCAAAACAGATAATTTTCTATGTAAGTTATGGCGGTGGACGTATTATTTCTGAAAAGACAAGAAAAAGAATGAAACCTTTTGAAAGATTAGTAAAAAGATATGGAGGCGCGGCAATATTTGTAGCAGCAGCTACTCCAATACCAGATGATCTGGTGTATATTCCACTAGGCTTGGCAAAATACAACCCTAGACGATTTTTTGTGGCTACTTTAACTGGAAAAATCATTTTAAGCTACATAATAGTACTGGCATCCCATTTTGTTGGTATTTCACTACTTGACCCATTACTTGAAAATATTCATGATGCTAGCACAATCTACATAGGAATGATTGTGTTTGGGGCATCATTAACTATTGTAATATTTTTACTTCTTCGCTTAGATTGGGAAAAGATTCTTGGAAGATTTGCTCCATGGACACTTGAAGAAGAAAAGAAGGATTAGATTTCTATTTTAAAATTCCAAAGCATGTCTGCCCCATTTTTTATTCCTATTCTAGGATTAGCTCCAATTTTTCTAATCTTAATTCCTTCAGTGATGTACAGAGTAGCTGATGAAGTGAGATCCTCGCCATATTGTTTTTTAGTTATTCTCATGGCTTGAGTAAGCTTTGCTGGACCATTTGTTAAATTATTAAAAGAATTAATTTTTCTATTTTTGAACATCTCCTTTATTCCAAGTTCTGGTTTTAATGCACGAATTAAAACTGCTCCAGCATCATAATGACTATTTCTTGCTACAGCGTTGAAACAATAATGCATTCCATATGTAAAGTAGATATATGCTATTCCAACCTGACCAAACATGACCTTATTTCTTTCAGTTACCCCTCCAAACGCATGACTTGCAGGATCATCTTTGTAGCGATATGCTTCTGTCTCTGTAATTATTCCAGAAATTGTTCTATTTCCTATTTTTCTAACTAGTTTTTTTCCAAGAAGATCTCTTGCAACCTTTACTGTATCCCTTGAGTAAAATGATCTTGGCAAAACTTTCATTAATGGTTTCACTTATTTCTCATAATTTTTGATACCTTTTACTAATTCTTTAATATCTTTTTCAAGTGAATCCAAAAGTTGTTGATTATAAATTACTGCAGCAGGATGTATTGTTAAAAAATACAATTTGCCATCTTTTTTGATAAATTTTCCACGATCCTTTGTAATGTTATTTCCTCCCAGTATGGATTGATATGCTGTGTTTCCCATTATACAAATGACTTTGGGTTTGATTAATACAATCTCAGATTCTAGATATTTTTCACATGATTTTTTTTCCTCTTGAGTTGGAACTCTGTTATTTGGCGGTCTACATTTTACTACATTTGTAATGTAAACAGATTCTCTTGAGATTCCAGCTTTTTCTAGAGCAACTGAAAGTTTTTTTCCAGCAGCCCCAACAAATGGTTCCCCTGCATTATCTTCACTTCTACCAGGTGCTTCCCCCACAAACATTATTTCAGATTCTAGATTTCCCTTTCCAGGAACTGCATTTTTTCTAGTTTTACAAAGATCACATTTTGTGCAATTTACAACTTGACTTCTTAACTCTTCATAAGAGTCGATTTTCATCTAGACGCTCCGAATGGTAGCAACTGCCCTAATGGAAGGTCCGCCATTTCCCATAATCATCGACTGCATTGGGTCTCCCTTACCACAATTTGTGATTGGTCTAACTGCAAAGTCTTTCCCACAAGCATCAATTGAGTTAAAGAAATCTGGGGCAGTACCCAATACAATCACATCTCTTAGCAAATCAGTGATTTCACCGTTTTCAATTTTTTGAGCAAATTGGCACGAAATACTCCAATTGTATCTTTTCATATCAATTGAAGGAATTTTCATATTAGAAATCAAATATCCATTTTTAACATCTTTGATCATCTCATCAGGTGCCCAATCGCCTCTGTCAATACATGTACATGCCATTCTAATGAGTGGCATAAATCGATAGGAGGACGCTCGCATGTTTGCACTTGGGGTTGTGTGAAAAATTTCTGCTGTTTCACGACTTTGCATGTGGTTTGAGAGTATTCCCTTATCGATAAGCTTAGTTCTACTGGCCCTATTCCCTTCATCATCAAACCAATACCATCCTAGGGTTCCTTCAATTGTTGGGTCATCAAATACATTGAGATTATCAGAACTAATCTTTTCGCCTAACTTTCCAGCCCACCATGCTCCTCCCGCCCAAGCCATCTCTTTTCCAAGAACTCTGTCTGCCTCAGAAGGATGACCAAGTATCTCATGCGTTAACAGGGAAACAAAATCTGGATTCATAATTACGGTGGCTTTTTCTTCTTTTGCAGGTTTTGCATCTATTAGCTGCGATGCCTTTTCTGAGATGAACTCTGAAGTATCTCTAATATCTATTTCAGAAGATAGTTTCTCAATTCCTCCCCTTCCACCTTCGGTAATGTTTACTGACTGGGTTAAACTATTATCATGCGCAGTAGCTGAAAGATCAGCTACTACATCAGTAAAATTTTGATTAATTTTAGAGCCTTCACTATTAATAAAAAACTTTGATACTATGCTGTATCCTAAACTGATCTGGGACTTTGTGATTCTCTTATTTTGTAGGATTATTTTGCTACAGTCATTGCCAATTTCTATCAATTCATCAATTGTTGGAACAATTTTAACAGGAAAATCTATTTTTTGAACAATTGCAGGACAACTTGCAAGAATTATCTTTTTTTTCTTTTTTAAAGAATAGTAAAGTGCTGCTTTTGTAGCATCTTGAATTCCTTTTTTGATTTCACTAAATTCTAAGGGGTTTGAAATTGAAAAAAACCCCCAGGCACCATTATTTAAAACTCTAATGCCTAGACCCTGATCATTTATTTCAGTAGAATTTTCTATTTCATTATTTTCTAACGTTATTCCTTTTTTTGATATGATTTCTGCTCTAGCATCACAGTATTGGCACCCCTCAGCTAAGGCATAACTTACAGCTTTTTGAGCAAAATCTTCTAAGTTTGTCTCCACAACTACAATTATCCTATGGTATTGCTAAATCTTATGCAGTACCAGAAATTGCAGGCATTGTGAAGTAAAACTCGTCTTCAAAACCATAATCCGTTTTTCCTTGCTTTTGCAAGGCGTCAAGATATGCCTTGCAATTAGAGTAGAAATCCCGGTTCCAGTCTTCTATTATCTCCAAGCTTTCCATTGCCATATGAGATGCTAGCAAAAATCTCATGTCTAGGCATATGTTTTATAATTTTCAGTTTTTAGATCGTAATGATTCACTATACTGGCTGGTGGCTTTTTGGGAGAGTAAAAGTAAAAGTAGAGCCTATGCCAGGTGTGCTTTCTGCTAAAATTGTACCACCATGCTCTTCTATTAATCCCTTGCAGATGGCGAGTCCTAGTCCACTACCTCCAACCTCTCTTGTTAATGAAGTATCAACTTGATAGAATTTTTTGAAAAGATTTTCCTGTTTATCTATAGGTATTCCTGGTCCATTGTCTTTTACACTAATCTTAATTTCCTTTGCAGAATCCTCTACAAAAATTTCTATTAGACCAGAATTTGGCTCGACAACATCCAGACTATTTTTAACCAAATTTGTTAACACCTGTCTTATTCTTTCTGGATCATGTGGTATGATAATTTCTTTGTTTAAGTGTTGTTTTATTGTAACTTTATTTTCTAATGTACGTGGCTGTAATGACTCGACTGCCTTATCAATAGTATCTTTGATATCATGATTTTCTTTTTTAACAACCAATTTTCCAAGCTCAAGTTTTTGTGCATCCAAAAGATCTGAAATAATTCGTAACAATGACTCAGAGCTTGTTTTAATAATTTTCAAACGCTCTTTTTGTTTTTCAGTAAGAGTTCCCAAATGTTCGCCTAATAGAATATCTACATATCCTTGAATAGGAACAAGTGGAGTTTTTAATTCGTGTGTAATCATGGATAAAAATTCATCTTTTGCAATGTCGGTCGCTTTGGCTTCTTCAGTTTTTTGTTTTATTGTATCTGACATTATGTTAAAAGTATTGACAAGCTCACCAATTTCATCAGCGGATTTATAATTAATTTTTTCGCCATAGATTCCTTCCTTGACTCTTGAGAGTCCTCTTGTAATTATCTCAAGTGGGTTAAGCGATTGTCTAACTACAACTATTACAAGGAAAAAAATTGCAATATCTACTACCAAAAGTGTTTGAACAACTGTTCCTCGTTGTGAGCTCCTTGACTGAAGTTCTTGATTCCATGAATCAAGTAAATTATCTAGTGTTCCAATTAACACCAATCTTTCTTCTTTTAGCTTGCTAAACGCAGTACCAAATTCAGTAGATAGTAATGGATTTTTTTCAAGGATTGCAACTCTTAGCTGAACAGCTTCCCACAATGGGTCTAATTCTCTTAGTGCGTTAGAATTTTCCCTTGGAATAGGTATCAAATTTTCTGGGCTTTCGCCAATACTGGTCAAATCCAAGTCATCTGTAGAGACTTGCAGTAATTTTCTAATTCCTGCCTCAAATGCTAATCTATCTTTATGAAGTTTATCGTGAACTCCTTCTTCTTCGCCTATTGAAATCAATAATGCGTTTTGCCCGATGCTTTTTGCTAGTTCATTCAGTTGGAGTGCAATTTCCTTGTGTCTATTATAGTCTCTATCAAGTGGTTCTAGCTCTCTAACTAGCGAATCAGTTGTCAATGCCATTTGGCCATTTTTTTCTAAAATGTAATTTAATGAATTTACCGATTCTTGATTAAATACTGCCGTAGTCTGAATTTGTTCAGCACTTTGCCTGTAAATATTCCAAGAATCTATCACTTTGTTATACTCCTCTAAAATGTTTTCAGGAATCGTAACAACTGACTGTCCTCTTATGGTTCCACCTGTTTTTAATATGTTAAGAACTGATTCAAACTCACTCATTTCATCTTTTAGAGTTTGACGATCTACTTCATTGCCACTTGCAATTGAATTTGCAAGACTAGCTAGCGTTTCAACTTTTGCTTTTAGATCAGCTGCACGAATAATTGTATATGATTCATCAGTGCTTTCTTGTTGAGCTTGATACAATAAAACTAGATTAACAGCTGCTGCTGCAATAAGAATCCCAACCAGAAAGTAGGCTTTTTGGATAATCTTCAATACTTAACCTGTAAATTTCCACAGACTATAAAAATCCCTCCTAAAATCTTTTAGATGTAGATTAGATGTCTGACGAATTCATTAAGGTTGCAACTAAAGAAATTAAAGACGAGATCGCCTCAATTCAGAAAATTTTAGAATCTTGCAAGAATGATTCAGATATTTCTAAAAAATGTGAATTAATTGAAAAACATTTTCATAAAATTAAGGGTCTTGCCCCTATGATGGGGAAAAAAGATATTGGTGAGATTTCTGCGCTAAATGACATTTTACTTAACGATATCATGGAAGGAAAAAATCTTGGGGGAATTTATTCAATATTGCGTGAATCTACTGTTTTTATTGATAGTTCAATGCAAGGCTCAAAAAATAATCCAAGAGAAATTATACAAAAGATTAAAACCAAATATTCGAAATATTTGGACTAGGCTCTCTCTTAAGTAACAGCTCCGCCATTAAACTATGACCAAAGTCCTAATTGCAGATGATTCAGACGCAATTAGGATGGTTTTGCAAGATATCCTCTCTATAGGAAAATATGAGTTGGCTGGAGAAGCAATAGATGGCAATGAGGCAGTTGAAAAATTCATTCAACTTCAGCCTGACCTCATGTTACTAGATCTTGCTATGCCAAAAAAAGACGGGCTAACTGTTGTTAAAGAAATAATGGAATTTTATCCTGGCGCTAAAATTGTTTTAATTACAGCAAGTGACAATCAAGCAATAATAAAACAATGCCTTGATGTGGGAGCTCTTGCCTCAATTACAAAGCCATTTGACTTTGATAAGGTCTTAAAAGTCATTTCCGACGCACTTTCTCTCTAGTCTTTGTTTTTACTTTTTTTATTTTCTCCTTAGTTATGAATAAAAGTGGCATGGTATTGCTTGAAGCATTGTCAAAAATTGTAGTTGATACTAGTGTGATAGTTAGTGGTAACATTACTAAACTAATGGAATCTGGAACAATTAAGAACTCTGAGATTATAATCCCAGTCGCAGTTCTTGATGAATTACAATCGCAAGCTTCTCAAAAAAAAGAACAAGGCTTTACGGGTTTAAATGAAATCAAAAAACTACAAGATGTCTCAAAAACCTCTGGCAATATAATAAAATTTGAAGGGCTTAGGCCTAGTTTTGAGGATGTGAGACTATCTGATCGTGGCAGAATTGATGCAATCATCAAAGACATTGCCAAACAAAATGATGCAGTATTGTATACATCCGATTATGTTCAAATGTTGGTTGCTCAAGCAGAAGGAGTTGAGGTAAATTATCAAAAATCAGAGCTAAATCAGGAGGATTTAGAATTTCTAAGGTTTTTTGATGATCAAACTATGAGTGTTCATCTAAAAGAAGGATTGCCCCCAATGGCAAAAAAAGGAAAACCAGGCTCATTTAGTCTACAAGTAATCGAAGATAAAATCTTGACACGCGACTATCTTCGTAGTATGGCAACAGAGATCTTAGATGTTGCCAAACTCAACAATAAAAGTAATTTAGAAATCTCAAAACCAGGTGCAATAGTAGTTCAGCATAGAGATTATCGCATTGCAATTACTTTTCAACCCTTTTCAGAAAGTTATGAGATTACTATCGTACATCCAATTGTTCGCTTATCAATAGACGAATATGCATTATCTGACAAACTAAAAATAAGATTTTCAGAGAGAGCAGAGGGAATATTAATTTCTGGGCCTCCTGGCTCTGGGAAAAGTACATTGGCTTCAAGTCTTGCAGATTTTTATCATAAGAAAGGAAAAATTGTAAAGACCTTTGAATCCCCTCGTGATTTACAAGTAGATTCCGCTATTACTCAATACACTAGACTAGATGGAAGTTTTGAAAATTCTGCTGATATTTTACTTTTGGTTAGACCTGATTATACTATATTTGATGAGGTGAGACGACGTGAAGACTTTCAAACGTTCTCAGAACTAAGATTAGCTGGAGTAGGCATGGTTGGAGTCATTCATGCAAATTCACCAATTGATGCAATTCAACGTTTTATTGGCAAAATCGAGTTGGGCATTATTCCAAGCGTAATTGACACTGTAGTCTTTGTCAAAGATGGAAAAATCAAAAAAGTGTATGAATTGCAGCTCAAAGTAAAGATCCCATCAGGAATGTTTGAGCAGGATTTAGCTAGACCAGTCATTGAAATTCGTGATTTTGAGGACAATACTCTGGAATATGAAATCTACACATTTGGTGAAGAAAATGTAATTGTTCCTGTTCCAAAAAAGACAGCAAGAGTTGGAATTGAAAAATTAGCTGAAGATAAAGTTAGGGATACATTTAGAAGATTTGATCCTAATGCCGAAGTCGAAATTTTGTCTGCTAATAGTGTCAAGGTAAAGGTGGCAAAACAGTTTATTCCATCAGTCATCGGCAGAGGTGGTGCAACAATTAATGATCTAGAAAAAATGTTAAAGGTTCACATAGATGTAGTCCCAAAAGAGTCTTCTAGCCATGTATCTGGAGGCTATGAATTGCCTTTTGATTTTTCTGAATCAAGTAGTTCACTATTGTTTACCGTTGGAAAGGATAATGCTGGTAGTTATACTGACATTTATTTGAATGATGATTATCTTGAATCATCACGTGTTACTAGAAAAGGTCAAATTAAAATCCCAAAACGTTCTCCAGCAGGAATTAAACTAATGAAACATGCCACGTCACGAGACTCGATTCAAATCTTTATCAAAAACTAGATTCAAAATTTGAGAATTTTAAAGATTATTAAAGTTCTGAATTATTTTTGGATTTGATTTTAAAAATGTAATGAATTTTCTTAACTGCCTAATTGTTTTTGGATTAAGATGATGTTCGATTCCTTCTGCATCTTGGTTAGCCGTTTCATGCCCTATTCCTAAAATCTCAAAAAATTCAAGCAAGATACCATGTTTTTGTCGTATGGCATCAGCTAACTGGTTTCCCTTTTGTGTTAGTTTTATGCCATGGTACTTTTCATATTCCAGATAACTACTCTCATCTAGTCTTTGCAGCATTTTTGTTACACTTGGAGCACTAACATTCATGTACCTTGAAATATCCAGAGTTGTCGCATATCCTTTTAGCTCTACTAATTCTAAAATTACTTCAAGATAATCTTCCATTCTACTAGAACCAGTTTTGGCAGATTCATGTGCAGCCTTTATTGATTCTAGCCGCTTTGCATCCTTATTTTTCAAGTTCCTACTCATTAGAAACTCTTAGATATAATTTAGTCTCTTAGTTTAGGCCAGCGCTCTGAATTCAGATCTTACTAATATTGACAATAAGGTAATCAATCTTGATCTTTGATTATTATCTAATTTTACCAAGATAAGAGGTGGAATATGGATCACTACCTTAATGGAAAATTAAAAAAACTAAAAACAATCTCCGAATCAGCAAGAAGAAGGGCAAGCCTATATTCGGATTTATCCAAAGTTGATGATAAAAGAACAGCGCAATCCTTGCGAGCGTTGCACAAAGCTCCTGACCCGGGTAGAAAGATAAAAAAAGTTGGGTTTATCATATTTTGGATACCAGAACCAACAGGAATTACCAATGCAATTGGTGCGCCTATGATATTGGCAGGAAAATATCTTGAAAAGGTATACAACGGTTCAACAATACACGACATTGCAACTCAAACAAGAAACACAACCTCCTCAATTCATGATTTTAAACGATCTGTGTTTTGATAATCTCTTTTAGTATTTATGAAGAAACTTTCACCCTACCTATATGGCTACAAGACTCCAAGTTTTGATTCCAATTACTATCGCAGCTGTAATTGTGGGGATGGCAGGAATTTTATCACTTCCAAGTGATGTAAAACTAGAGTCTGTAGAATTTCCAAGGGGTACTGTAAAACTTGATAATGTTGTATTAGAAGTTCAGATAGCAGATACTGACACTCAAAAAACCAGAGGGTTGATGTTCCAAGACATACTTCCATTTGATCAGGGAATGTTATTTGTCTGGGATGAGCCTGGTAAACATTCAATCTGGATGCTTAATATGCAATTTTCCTTAGATATAATTTGGATAGATGAAAATGGAAATGTAGTATATATCGAAAAAAACATTCCTCCATGTAAGGGAGCTTTAGAAACTGCCACTTGTCAATCTTACAAGGGTGGAGACAAAGATGCTCAATATGTTTTAGAAGTCACCGCTGGTTTCGTTGACAAATTTAATATCAATACAGAGTCAAAATTAGAAATTATTTCCATATAGGTTATTTGCAAAGGCTTATCTTAGTTAAACAAAAAATCTGAAAAATGCACACAAAGAATTTTTTATACATTGGAATAGTCATAGTCGTTTTTGTGATTTTAGTCAGTCTTAGTTTTGGTATGTCTAGTGATGTAATTTTGCAAGAATCATTTCCGGAATTAGAATTTACATACACAGATGCTAACTCGAAATTAAAAGAAAGCTTATCTTCTCATGGGGTTTCAATGTCTTCTCCTATAAAATTAGATACGATAAAAGATATTACAAAATTCTGTTCTTTTTTTGATAATGAGAATAAACAAACTCAAGTCGAATATTGTACATCAACTGAACTTCGAAATTCCGAAGGAGAATTTTTGGGCAATATCCATATGGTAGGTTCTAGACAAATGCCAAAGATAGTTTTGGTCTTGATTCAAACCAATCCATTCATGAAAGACATTGATGAAATAAAATCTGTTTTTGGAGTTGTAATTGAGGATTTAGTATGCGATTGTTGGGAGGAAGTAAAACCTGGGCAAATTGAAACAGTAGGAAGCTGGATTGATATGCAAAGGGAATTTCATACTAGTGATACAAAACCTACAAGCAAGTCAAATCTTAGCCTTGAGGGACACGAACTTCAAGTGGAATTGACTACTAACCAAGAAGGGTATCTTTGGAAATTAATAATCTCTAAATGAATTTCTAGATTGAAAGCGATTTAACGAAATTGTCGTCATTTATGATCAAAACAAACTAAGCATAGAAGTATCATTTTCTAGTTCAGTCTAAAATGTTAGAAGAACTATGGTTAATCCCGCTAGGTTTTGTAGCTGGCTTGTTGGGCTCTATAATTGGCCTGGGAGGCGGAATTATCATTGTTCCAGTGCTTACGTTTTTTGGATATGCTCCAGCCTTGGTCTCAAGTAACAGTATATTTGCAGTTTTTAGCAATGCTGTAGCATCATCTATTTCCTATGCAAAACAAAGAAGAATTGAATATTCTCTTGGATTAAAACTAGGTTTACTATCAATACCTGGAACTATACTAGGAGCATACATTTCATCAGATATTACGCCATCAGTATTCAAAATTTTATTTGGATTGATTTTGATTTCTGCTAGCCTTTATATTTTCTCAAAAAGAAAAATTGAACCAAAAAGCCATAATCTCTCAAAACAAGTAATACTTCTTGCAATAGGTGCCAGCTTTTTAGCAGGAATAATCTCCGGGTTGTTTGGAGTTGGAGGAGGAATAATCTTTGTTCCGTTGATGGTAATTGCAATGGGATTGTCTATGAAGAACGCGGCTCCAACGTCTCAATTCATTTTGTTATTTGCGTCTGCATCAGCACTCGTAACCCACACTGTATTAGGACATCCTGACTTTTACGACGCTCTTTTATTGGCAACAGGCTCATTTGTTGGAGGACTAGTTGGTGCTAGACTTTCTCTTGAAATTAAAGAAGGAGGCTTGAAAATTCTTATTTCTATAGTACTGATTGCAACTGCAGTAAAGCTTTTTATTGATTCCTTGGAGGTTCCTTTTTGATTCTGTATAGATTTCTTTTTGATACTACTACAGCATCACCATTCTGTTTTGTTCCCTCATAGTCTACAGCAATTTTACCAAATTCGTCATCAATGTCTTCTTTTGCGGAAATTGTAAATTTTATTTTCAACACTTCGTCAGTGAAAAGGGGCTTGAGAAATCTAGTGTTTCGATTATTCCAACTAGGGTCTCCATCTGTACCAATAAAGATTAAGGCGTTACCATAAATTTGACTTAATCTTGTGAACTCACCTTCTATCCTTGATAGTATTGCTCTGCCAGACACTAGTTTGTTTTTTTTTGCAGGCTCATCTAATAAAATGTTTTTTACTCGTGAAAAATTTAGGTACTCTTCCAGTTCCTTTTCTGAAATACTGCACGTAGACTGAAACTGCTCTCCTACATTTAGCTCTGAAAATTTTTTCATTCTATCTTACTTCATCCACACAGAAAATTACTTCCCCAGACGCTGGAGCATTTTCAGATGTGAAAAAGTTCAAGGCTTGAGATATTCTTTCATTTTCAGGGGTTCCTCCATCAACTGTTCCTGGCAATACCAAAAATGACCTGACTTTGGACTTTAGAACGTCACTTAACTCTTGATTAACTGTTGTTGTAAATGGCCTCAGCGCCCCGCGAAATACCTCTACTTTTGCCCTGTCTAATCCTGAAATCTTTTTTCCTACCGGCAAGTCAGGTCCTATGGTCATAATTACTCCGCTTTTATCCTTATACAACCTTGGATCTTTTCCTCCACCTGGAACAAAATGCTCTAATGATCTTTGTATGACAGTTGCAGGAGTGTTAATGAATTTGTCAACCAAATCATCCCACTGTTTTCTTGATAACTCAATTAGCTTTGAAAATTCAGGAACCTTTCCTGTAACGTGAACCACAGCTAGAATATCCCCCATGTTCTTTGATGCTGCTTCGAGCCATCTTTGAATCTCTTTTGGATCTTTTAGATTTGATACATGAGAATGAAATTTCTTGGTAATAGAATCCTGTAATGCTTTTGGAGTACTTTCTGATATTATACAAACAGCCTTTCCACCATTTTTTTCAACATGTTGTGCAAGATATTCTACTCTGTCTGAATCAGTTTTGTCTGTTGCATCAATTGTAAAAACAACTGATTTGCCTTTAAAATTGTGTTGAGAAACCTGAGGAGTTGCCCCTGCAATGTGAGGTCTAACTGGATAAAATACTCGATCTCCTGGAATAACTTTGCCATTAAGAATTTTAGCAATCTGATCATCTGCTAGAGTTAAAACAGTTTCAGCAACCTGGGCTTGAGATAAGAATTGTTCATCTGCAATCATCTTAGCTGTATTTTGCTGAATTTTTTCTGCAATATCCTTGATTTTTGCTAACAGATTTGATAATGTTGTAGCTAATTTCTTTGGGTCTCCACTTTTAGTTTTTGCCAAGTTTTGAGCAGCCTTTAGAATCCCCTCTTTAACTGTTGATTCATCTTCACCTAAAAGAGGAACAATTTCTTTATTTACAGACTCAACTTCTACAGGAGTAAGATCTTCAAATCCACTGACACGTAAAAATTCTGAAGCTGCTTTTGGATAAACCGTCTTGTAAATTCTATCAGAGTGAACAGGACCGGGATTGGTCGCAATTGAGATTATTCCTTTATCTACTAGCTCCCATGACATTGCCTCCGCAAGTCTATTTTTTGCACCTTGTGACGCTGTATATGGATCTCTAAACCTATATGGCCTTTGCTCCAGCGGTCGTTCTTCTGCAAAGAATGTTGAAATTGTAATAATTTTGGCTCCTTTTTTCATTACTTTGAGTGCTTGAACTGATGTCCAAAAGGTCCCAGTTAGGTGAATTCCAATAGTGCTTTTGAATTCATCCAACTCATCATTTGCAAAACAAGTTACAGGCCCTGACACTCCTGCATTATTTACTACAATGTCAACGCCTATGTTTGATTTTTTAAGAGAATCAAACATCTCAGATATGCCTACCTCATCGCTAACATCTACGGCTGGAAAAATTTTTACAAATGCCTTGCTATTTACGTTTGAAATTATTTCTTCTAGAATTTTTTTGGTGTCTTCAAGAGGTTCTTTTCTTCTACCAAGAATTATCACGCTGCTGCCATTTTCCGCAAATTTTTTTGCAATTGCCTGCCCGATGCCAGTTCCGCTACCGGTAATTAGAGCAACCTTGCCTTGAAATTTTAACATTAATAGGATGGTGGATCATTTTGTATTATTTATTTGGATCATCTGGAATTGAATTATCTTTATTTGAGGGCTAGATTCACTATTCGGCATGCATGATTCTGAACCTGACACAATTATTCTAAAATCATATCCTCAAAAATTAAGCGAGATGCTATCTCAAATAGGTGTTGAGTCTACTACAAAGGATATTGGCACAGATGAGGTAGAAAAAGGAGATTATTACGGCAGATACTTTGCACAGACTCCAAGAATGGTAACTAACAAAGGATGTTTAACAGTTAAAGGCAAAAACATTGACGTCATTCAAATAATTCAGAAGGGTTAAAGATGCAAGATCCAGATCCTTTACCTTGGGGAGCGCAGGACAGATATCAGGCTCACTATATTGTAAGAAAAGATTCCGGTGAAAAATCCATTGATTATCTTGCAAGAACCATACTTGACACAGAAGGTCAGTTTGGTTCAAAAAAAATCAAGAATGTAAGATGGGAAGGTGGCAAGTTGGCAAAAATACTCAATTCTGACTCTGCGCTCAATGAAACGATTCAAAGGCAGTCTTTAAAAGATGCCACTATATTTGTTGACCCAACAGATAATGCAATTCGAATTTATGTAAAATGGAAAAACAGTTTTGAATTTGGAATCACAAAAGAATTATTTGAAATTTATGACAAAATAGCAGACCACATTAAATCTCTCTAGGCCTTCCACCAGTCAAGCATCAAATAATTTACATCGTCTTTTCCATGCGGGATAGCCAAGATGAATTGTTTTCTGACTGTAGTAGCTAACCTTCCAGCAAGCACTACACCAGTTGATGATATTACGTCACTTGTATTGTATACCTGAACTAAATATGGGGCATGATCAATTCCTGGTCCCTTTTGGTACACTGCAAAATCGCATCCAAACTTTATTCCTGGATTGACAATGTATCCTTTATCTCGAAAGTTTTTGTAAACTTGAAATTTTTTATCAAAGTTATGATACTCTTTTCTGCAGATCTCTTCCATTTCTCCTTCAGTAATTTTTTTTTTCTTATTGTAAATACTGATTTTAGATTTTTGAAGAAGATACAGGCCTTCAATAAGATCCAAGATTAGCGGAACATTAATTTCATCTAGTTTTGGCTTTGGTATTCCAATTGGTTTTCCGTAATATCCTTGGGTGAAAAGTTTTTGAGAATCTTTGATATTCCAAACTACAATTCGATTATCGATTAATTCACTTTTCAACTAAATACTCAATGCCAACAAAATGAATGAATCTGAAACTGTTTGACATTTGTCCGCCATCTCTTCAATTCCCTCAATGACGTCTTTCATCAAAAGAAGCTCTTTTGTATTTGTGACCTCGTCTAGTATCTTTATAGTGATTTGACGATATTTTGTGTCAATATCGCGCTCAATTTTCTGGGTCTCTTGAGCAAGATCAATTGAATTCAAAGCGTTTGTATTAAGACTGCGAATTATCTCGTTTAGCTTGTAAACCTCATCTACTACCAAATTAATTAAATCTGTAACATCCTTGTCTAGATTGGCAAGCTTCATCGTTGCAGGCTTGATGTTAGATAATTTGAATGAAATACCAGTAATGTATCCTGCAATTTCATCCATGGTATAAGCTGTGTTGAGGAGGTTTTCTCTGTTTATGATGAGTCCTCCAACGTCTGCAACATCTCTAGTAATTTTTCTGCGTAGAGCTTCTACCTCATCTTCAATATTTACAATCTGCTCTAGAGTTGTTTTTATCTCTGATTTGTTTTTCTTCATCATAAGCTCCGGAAGAGTTGCTAGGCTTCTTGAAGCATTAAGAATTCGATTAATTTCATCCTGTAAGACAGCAATTGCTTTTCTCTTTGCTTGAACCTCGAGTTCCCCGCTGTACATGTACGAAATTGGATAATTATGGGGAGTTAATTTAAACCCTTGTGAAAAATTTCAATAAAATCGAATTAGCTTTCAGAGTGAGTAATTTTTGTTTGACCTTTGTATAGGGAAATAACTTCTTGGTCTGTTGAAGCATTTTCTGGAGATTTTTCCATTCTTATTTTTCCTGTGAATTTTGGAAATCTTAAAGCTAAACCACTTCCTTTTCTAAATACGTCTAGCGCAGTTTTATGAATAGGGCTAAGTGTAATTTCAGACGCAACGACTTCAATTACTAGCTCTGGTTTAAACCACACATCAGCTTCCATCTCGCTAATTATGCGAGGATTTTTTTTCAGAGTAATCTTGTCTGACAAGATTTGATAGAACTGATCCAAGTTTTCATCTGTAAAACCTGTTCCAACTTTGCAGATGCTTGGAAATGTATCGTTTTGATCATTATATGTTGCTAAAAGCAGAGTACCATATTTTCCAGTTCTTCTACCTCTTCCAAAAAACGCGCCAATTACTACCAGATCCAAACTGTCTCCAAGCTCATTTCTATATTCACGTTTTAATTTCAACCAGTTACTTCCTCTCATGCCAGCTCTGTACGGCGCATCTAGTGATTTTAGCATCAGTCCCTCGCATCCGGAATTAATCGAATTTTCTAAAAAGTCCTCAATCTCACTTTCATTTGTTACAACCATCTGAGGAACAATTTTGGTAAAGTTGTCTTCAACTACAATCTCTTCTAAAAACTTTCTCCTCTGAGCATATCCTAAATTAAGGCAACTTTTTCCATCTGCATACAACACATCAAAAAAATTCACTGTAATCGGGTATCGTAGTACGGCTTTGTCTACATTGTATTTTCTTCTTCTGTGCATTAGCTCTTGGAATGGCAAAAACTCACCCGTATTTTCGTTTATTGCGACTGCTTCTGCTTCTAAGATTGCCTCTTTTACTTTTAATGACTTTGGAATATTTTCAACAATATCAGGATAGTAGTTTCGAATTTTTTCTAATCTTCTTGAAAACAGATCCACTTTACCATCTGATAAGTGAATCTGTATTCTCTCTCCATCCAGCTTATATTCTGCAGCAAATTTTTCCCCCATTTTTTCAATAGCTTCTTTTTCACTCTTGACACGGTCAGCTAACATTGGTCGTATGGGGCTGAAAACTTGAATTCTGAATTTGTTTATTCCTTCTAGTCCTTTTTTTGCAGCAACCTCTGCAACTTTTCCTAAATCACTTGAAACATTGTAGGCGTTCTCTAGTTTTTCTCTGTTTGATTTTGAACCAGTAAAAGCAATTGCCAATGCATCTAAGATAGTGTTATCTGCTACCCCTAAGCGCATTATGTCAATTAATATCTTTATGATGAATTTTGCAGAAATTGGGCTTGTGTTGTTAAGGAGACTGGAAACATAATTCATTTTTTTATCTAAAACATTTTTTCCACTTCCTTCAAGCTCTGCAATCTTGTATAGCGTGTCATAGACCCACTCTACTGTCTTGTCATCTTCTTCCGTTTCATCAAATAGTGTTGTTTGGGTCTTCTGCTCAATTAGCTTTGATACTGCATGACCCAAGTCTCCGTCTTTTCTGTATGCATCCTCTATTTTTTTTACCTCAATTGCAGTAGAGCGATACACTGCCCTGATGACTAATTTTTCTGCAACTCCAATTTCTATACCCTCAAAATTAGGTCGAAGCTTTCCTTGAATTAAATAAACAACCTTGGACACTAGATCAGGTGTAGTGTTTTTGAATAAATCAACCAAGTAATCTGTTAATTCTAGTCTCTTTGGAGTCTTCTCCATTTTTTCAAAGGTTTCAGCTAAAACAGAAAACTTCACTCTGATTTTTTTATCTAGTCCTGAATAAAAGTGAGTTGCTAGATGTATCGGAAGATTGTCTTTCTGTCTGATTGTGGATTGTCTGACACAAGCGCAAAGTTATACAGCGGATATGCCTTCTTGTATTGTTTCATATAGCTCCATGCTACATCATGAATCCTAAACTCTGTACGCAACCCATCGATTTTAGACTCTTTTCCAAAAACGTCAAATGTTACTATGGAATAATTTTTTGGCCTGTTGTGTGGTCTTGCCTTTAACAGCCATGCAAACGCAAAAGCAAACACGGATACTATGATTACCATCTCGCCGACATCTTTGAAAAATGTCCAAACTATGTTTGGTATGGTATGGCTAAACAAGACCAGGACAAAATTTGAAAATGTGATAACCCCAACTGCGGTCATAATGAAAAACTTAAACTCAATTAACGGTTTTAATTTCTCCATTGTTATCAATTTAGTAAGAATCATCTTTTCTATTAACTCTTTGTGCACAAAAAAACTGTGATTAAAATTTTTCATTGTAAAGATTAAAAATTAATGATAATTGCAAGATTTTGCGTTAATCTGGATCCTCATAGTTTCCCCTTCTTGCACCACTTGATGAATCTGGCAATGGTTTCATCTTACTCTTTAACACATCCATTCTTGCCTTGTACCCTTCAGCGTACTCTAACTCAGATGGAACAAGTGTAGCTGGATGAATGAATCCTTGGCTTCTCATTGCCAAAGCTCTCTTTGTTGCAATCTCTCGAATATAATCCCAGTCTGGTGTTGAAAATCCATCAAACGGGCCAACCAGTTTTCCATTATGCATACTAAATACTAGCGCCTCTACAATCGGAATGCAATAATCAATTGTTGCTGCGGAATTTAGCTTGACTGGCATCAATGGCATGTGATGGCTACCTCTTGTGTTTCCTGCAACATAATGTGGATTGTTAAAAGCACTGCCAGCCTCTTCTGTAGCTGGAAATTTTTTCTGAGTCCTTACAATACAAATCGGGTCATCCTTTCCAACATATGTTCCCGCTATGTTGTGTAGTCGATCAGTTGATGCTGAAACTATTGGCTCGTTGTCTTTTGTATAAATGGAAGACACCACATAACGACCTGGATACATCAATGCAGCTTCCAGCGTTGGCTTGTCTTCCCACAACTTGAGCTCTGCAATCTTGCCTTCTTCTACATCCATGATATTAAACTTGACACCTTCAGCTAATGTTTTGTTTATGATTAATCCAGTATTGCTTGTTCCGTCGACAAATAATCTGTAAAAAGGATAGTTGAATGCTCCTGGCTCTGTCTTGTCTGCTGCAAAAATAGTAAACGCCTCATTTGGCCTTTCTTCAAATTCCAATTCAGCAACACCAGGCCCCATACCTTTGACATTTCCTGAAAAAGAGTCCTTTAGAAGGTCTTGGCCTGCACCATACAGCCCTTCTTCTTTTGCAACCTTTGTTCCAGCTTCAAAGGCCTTCCATGCAATCTCATGTATTTGCTTATTGTCAACTCCTTTAGTGTGAGTCATGACAATGTGCACATCGTCACCACAATAACCAATGTAATAATCAATCAAGTGTTGCTTTAAGCCCTCTACAGTTTTTCTTACTGCAGCTAACAATCCATCACTTGGTCTTGTATGGCCTCCGATTCCACCAACATCAGCTTTTATGACAGAAACAGTAATTTTCATTGTTGGCTTGTATCACTGTCCACTTTGATTTATGTCTAATTCCTCAAATTTTTTATGAAAAAAAATTGAAAAAAATACTAACTTTTTCAAAAAAAATCGAAATGGTAATAAAACCCCTCTCACTACGAACTCGATATGGCAACTAAGCCCCACTTGAACATGATAATAACGGGACACATCGATAACGGCAAGTCTACTACAATGGGTCATTTTCTAATGGATCTTGGAGTAGTAGATGAGAGAACCATACAGCAACATGCAGAGGAATCTGAAAAAACTGGAAAAGGTGATACCTTCAAGTATGCATGGGTTATGGACAATATCAAAGACGAGAGAGAACGTGGTATCACAATTGATTTAGCTTTTCAAAAATTTGAAACTCCAAAATACTTTTTCACTTTAATTGATGCCCCTGGACACAGAGACTTTATCAAAAACATGATTACTGGCGCATCAGAGGCTGATTGCGCGGTACTTGTAATTTCCGCAAAAGAAGGCGAATGCGATACCGCAGTTGCCCCAGGTGGACAAGCAAGAGAGCACGCATTTTTACTAAAAACACTTGGTGTAGGCCAGCTAATCGTTGCCATCAACAAAATGGATGACAGCAACTATTCTGAAGATGCATTCAAAAAAGCAAAAGAAAAGGCTGAGAAACTAATCAAGTCTGTAGGATACAAAGCAGAGATTGTGCCAATCATTCCAGTCTCTGGATGGAAGGGTGACAACCTAGTAAAGAAATCTGACAAGATGCCATGGTGGAAGGGAAAGACGCTGCTTGAAGCATTTGATGACTTTACAGTTCCAGAAAAGCCAATTGGAAAACCACTACGTGTTCCAATCCAAGATGTTTACACAATTACCGGTGTAGGTACAGTACCTGTAGGACGTGTAGAGACTGGGAAAATGAAAGCAGGCGATAAAATTATCATAATGCCATCAGGAGCTTTAGGTGAAATAAAATCAATTGAGACTCATCACACTGAAATGCCATCTGCAGAAGCTGGCGACAACATTGGCTTTAACTTGAGAGGCATTGAGAAAAAAGATATCAAGAGAGGCGATGTCATGGGAACCCCAGATGCTCCACCAAAAGTTGCAAAAGAATTCAGAGCACAAATTATTATTATACATCATCCAACAGCTATTGCACCAGGATACACTCCGGTGATGCACTGTCACACTGCTCAGGTTGCTGCAACCATTGTAGCATTTGAAGCAAAAATTAATCCAGCATCTGGCGCAGTTGAAGAAGAAAATCCAAAATTCCTAAAGGTTGGAGACTCTGCAATCGTACGAATTAAACCAGTAAGACCTACTCCAATTGAATCATTCAAAGAATTTCCTGAACTAGGAAGATTTGCACTCAGAGACATGGGTGCTACAATTGCTGCAGGAATTATTAAAGATATTACTGAAGAACACAAACCATAGTGTGGGTTTGGTATCATGCCCCAAGCCGCTCGCATAAAACTTACCAGTACTAGCTTGCCAAAATTAGACGGCGTTTGTACAGAAATCATGGGCATTGGCGAAAAAACCGGTGTTAGAATAAAAGGACCAACTCCTCTGCCAGTAAAAAGACTGCACATTGCAACAAGAAAATCTCCCTGCGGAAGCGGAACTGAAACATACGAAAAATGGGAGATGAGAATGCACAGAAGAATTATTGACATTAATGCAGATGATAAAGCAATCAGGCAGCTAATGAGACTAAAAATTCCAGATGACGTTTACATCGAGCTGTCACTTACCTGATCTTTGTTAGCCTTAAATTATGGAGTATAGTGAAAAAAACATGGCAGAAGAAACTCCTTTAGAAGAATCAAATATTGGCGAAGCTCCAGAATCTCCAAAATTTGATGTAATCTATACTTGCTTGAGATGTGGAACCAACGTTGCAAACACCGAGCTATCAAGACTGCCAGAAATAAAATGCATTTGTGGATTTAGGGTATTTACCAAAATCCGTCCTCCAATAGTCAAGACAGTAAAGGCAATTTAGGGCCTGTCTTTTTTATAACTGTGAAACCTTTGTAGATGAGTTCGTATCTCTTCCATGCTGGAAAAAAATTGGTTACACTCTTTGCAGTCATATGATAAGTCTTTGTTGTGCACAACCTGGTGGTGCTGCATTAAATCCTCCTGCCTTGAAAACTTTTGATCGCATTTGTCGCATTTAATTTTTTTAAAAAAGATCATTTTTTGCTACGCTCTTTTTGGGAATTCCAGCACTTTCGACACAACTGGCCTTCGATCTTCCACTGCGACTTGGGATTGTACCTGAAAAAACCCATCTTTGCTCCACACTGACTGCAAAACTCTTTTTTTGCAGTAAAATCCTTTTCTTGCTTTTCAAAACAGTCCTTGCACAACAGCCCTTCTATCTCCCACTGCCAACGTGGTTCCCACAAATCGGTAATCTTCTTTTTTACGCCACAGTCTTTGCAGGTCTGCGTCATAGTTCCTTCAAAATATTCTCTCATCTTGTCCATGTGACATTGACCACAAAGAAACCCGTCTATGTTCCAGTCCTTTTTTGGTTTATTTTTGTGCTTGAGCTCTTTTTTGCAAATTGTACAAAATGTAGGGTCCTTGTGAAATAGCTTCATTCTTCATCTAATTCGTTAATTAGCATATTTAATTTGAACAATCATAAAATGATTGTGGCAAGAAAAACAGCCAGAAATCTTCTTTATTATTCTAGAAGTTTTTCCACTGCTTGGCTTGCATTTAGCATACCGTGCTTTTTTGCAAACTCTTCTATCTTTTTGTACTCTTCAGTGGTAAAACAGATTGGCGTTGAACGCTTTTCCATACTACATACTTATACCATTATCTAATATCCTTTACGATTTGAAATTCTGGATAATCTGTGAGACCTACTTTTGAAAAGATTTTTCATACGGATTAATTAAAACTCTAGGATGACAAAAAAACACCAAATTCTGGTGATTGGTCATGATGAGGAGGGCTGTACTCCAGAGCATGAAAAAATGGCATATGAAACAGGCTCTGAGATCGCAAAATCTGGGGCCGTTTTAATTACAGGCGGTCTTAGAGGAGTAATGAGAGCTGCATGTCATGGAGCACATAATGCAGGTGGAATAACGGTGGGAATTATTCCACAAAACGACGCGTCTTTTGCAAATGAGTACTGTGACATTGTAATTCCAACTGGTATGGGACATACCAGAGATTTTCTTACTGCTCTTTCTGCAGACGGTGTGATTGTAATCGGTGGAGGCTCTGGAACGCTAACCGAGGTGTGTGCATCTTATGTGCACAAAAAACCAATAGCTGCATTGAAAAATTCTGGTGATGTTGCAGCGCAGTATGCAGATCAGTATCTGGATCACAGAAACAAAGTAAAAATTGTTGGTGTAAATTCTCCAAAAGAGGCTGTCAGGTATATTCTAGAACAAATCACTGCATAGAAACAAGCCATGGGTCTGGCTCATAAAACTGACCGTATTTTTCTGCAAGCCGTTTGAGCTCTTTTACAATTTTTGACATGCCGTATTCCTTTGCTGTTTCAAATAACGGCTTTTTAAGACCTAGACCAAGACTTGCGGCCTTTTCAATCTCTGCAATGTCGCTTGCCTGTTTGGTGACTAGCCATGCTGCATTGTTTAAAATGTTTGCAAGAATCTGTATTGGCTCACATTTTTTTGCAAGCTCTTCAGATAGTGGAATGCGTTCATATGTTTCATCAGAGTATTTGTAAAAGCCCTCTCCAGATTTTTGTCCCAACTTTTTTTCATTGTACAGCTGCTCAATCTTAGTATGTGGTCTAATCACCTTTTTGTCTCTTTGATGCATCTCTATTGTTGCCTTGTGAATTACATCCATTCCTGTAAAGTCTGCCAACTCAAAGATTCCCATCGGAAATCCAAGCTTGAATTTTACAGCAGAATCAATTTCCGTTAATTGTGACCCCTGTCTATCCATGACATAACATGCTTCATGAACTAGTGGTATGAACAACCTGTTTACAATAAATCCGGGAACATCCTTTCTACATATTACCGGTTCTTTTTTGACAGATCTGACATAATCTTCTGTCATTTTTACTACGTCTTGACTGGTCTTTTTGCCTGGAATGATTTCGACTAATTTCATTAGCTGTGGTGGATTGAAAAAATGAATCCCGATGAACTTTTCAGGCCTCTTTGTGGTGTCTGCAATTTCTGTTATTGGAAGAGTGCTAGTGTTTGATGCAAAAACTACATCTTTTTCTGCAACGCTTTCTAGCTCAGAGTATACCTTCTTTTTTAAATCCATAATTTCAGGAACTGCTTCAATGACTAGATCACAGCCCTCTACTGCTTTTTTTAAATCAATCACAGGCCTTATCCTAGAATAAATTTCCTCAGCTTGACTCTTTGAAATTTTTTCTTTTGAAACAAGCTTGTCAAGGCTCCATTTTATTTTCTCCATTGCTTTGTCCAAGAAATGTTGTTCAATGTCTCGTAGCACAACATTATACCCAGACATTGCAGAGACTTGAGCAATGCCGTGGCCCATTATTCCAGAGCCTAGAACTGTGATATTTTTTATTCCCACAAACCACAGAGCCGTTAGCATCCTTTATAATGATTGCAGTTTCCAACTGTTTTTTAATTTCTAGATAAGACTCGGTTCACTATTTTACAATCTAAAGAAACTAACTCCGTCTAAAACAAATTTTATACTCACAAGAATAATTGCGGTTTTAAAGTCTACAAAGAACAAGGCTACTGGAAGAAAAATTGTAGAGGAGCCAAAACCTGCTAGTCCCAACAATTTCTGCAACAAATGCAGAAAGAAAAAACAAAATGTCTTGTTCCATAGTCATTTGGTGGATTATGCATTATTTAGATTCCTTCATGATGCTGTAGCCAAATACACATACAAACCAGTATTACTAAGAAATCTGTAATCAATCCATGGCACTACGTATGTGTAAACGATGTGGTAAGGAATTTGAAAATAAAGACAACGAGCTGTACTGTTCCTTTGAATGCTTTTATAAATTGCCTGACACCTGATTTGGCAGAAAGAACTAATTTATCTAGAATTAAAACAGAAAGGTAACATGTTGAAAAAAAGCAGCATACATGCCAAGATAGAAGAGAAAAAAGCTGATCCAGATTACTTTACAGGTCATGTAACGATGAAGGAAATCTCAAGTATAGTTGAATCAAAGGAACAGAAAATTTTTCATGTAACATTTAACAACGGAGCTCGAACAAAAATGCACGACCATTCCGGAGGCCAAATACTCATTGTTACACAAGGAATAGGCAGTCTTGAGATGTATTCAAAATCAGGAAACAGCAAATCAAAATTTCAAATAAAAAAAACAGATAAAACCAGTCTTAAGCAAGGCGATATTGTATACATTCCTGCAAAAAAACTGCATACACATGGCTCTGTTGGCAAAAAAACATTCTCACACATTGCCATTAATGCAAAACCCTCACTTTCCAAGGAAGCAAAAACCACGTGGTACGAGTCGGATTTTAAGACCAGAGTGACAAAAATACTGGAATAATTTTTCAGGTTAAGAACTGGGTAATCATAGTAGGATTATACAAGTGCGAATCTTTCAAATCTATACTTGAGAAATAGATCTACATAGGCAATTTTTATAAAATTAGACAAATTCTTCCTTGTGTTTTTATATGGAATCAAAAAACCTGAAAAAATGATGATGCAAAACAAAATATCGCTAATAGCAATATTTTTTCTAGTTACAATCATGAATTTTCCTAGTAGCTTTGCTGCAGGAGACATTGAATTTTCAAATTTTAGGCCAGTAGACTTTATGGGTACACGTCTTAATTCCATACAACTTGATCAGCAAGTACAATTTACAGCCGACATTCAAAATAATCAAAACATAGATCAGGACTTTGCATTCGTAGTTACCACGGATAATTTACAAAAACAAGTCAAATGGATTACAGGACGACTTTCTCCTGGTCAGTTTCTGAGCCCTGCAGTTTCTTTCTCATTTGATTCTGAAAAAACATATCAAGTTGACGCATATCTGACTTTACTCCCACAAAATGTACTTGATAAGAATGACCCCACAAATTATTCTCATTTTGTAAAGCCTGAAAATCATTTAGCTAGTCCGTTAAAAGTAAGCTTTACAGTAGGTGGCAGCATATCGTATGCACAACCTACACAAAAACAAATGGTTCCAGAGTGGATAAGAAACAACGCTGCATGGTGGTCCGAAAATCAAATTGGGGATACAGATTTTCTAAAAGGAATTGAATACTTGATTGAAAATAACATTATTTTGATTCTAAACCTGCCAGAACCAAAACCAATTCCAAGCTTTGTTGACCCACAAGAGGACCCCCAGCATTACATTCAACGATACACTAACGAACCAACCTACAAGGACTGGTTTAATAGAAACTATCCTGATTATACAATCTATGAAGCAGTTGGACTACCTGAACCAGGTCAAGAACTAGTTCCAGACTGGATTCGCAATAACGCACAATGGTGGAGTGACGGACTGATCTCAGATGATGAATTCCTGCGTGCAATCAAGTTTTTGGTAGAAAATGGCATAATCCTTGTATAATCTCACTTTTTTATTTTCAAATAAACTCTGTTATACTTTATGAGATAGGACATCTAATAATCAATTATGAAATCCAAGGAAAGTGACGACAATATGGCATACTGCAACAAGCACCAACGTGCTTATCCAATGACACTAGGTTGTCCTGCATGTAAGAGAGAGTCTTAATAAAATAGTATGATGCTTGAAATTTTTTTATAATTCCAGACTCTCCGCATAGCTTATAATATAATTCAAATTTTTAAAATTAAATTGGGATTACTTAGAAAAAAAGATGACAAGAATACAACAAAATGTAAAGAGTGCGGCCTAGAGTTGCATGACCCTGAAAGATTAAAACGTCATCTAAAAAAAGCTCATGGAAATGTGCCAGAAAAAAAGTTGGATGGAAGTGGCGGTTCAGATGGAGGCCTATGGTAAAATGGTTGAGCTTACAGAATCTCAAAAATATGGCGCAATATTTGGTGGAGTAATAATACTTGCTGGAGTTATCCTGTCTACTGTAGTGTTTCCTTTCTGGAATTTAATTCGGGAAGATGTTTTTGAGTACTCTATAACTCTTTCAAGCTCAGATGGGGTGTGTTATGCAAACACAGCTGATGAAATTCCAAAAACAATACAAAACTGTTATTTTGAACCTGGCACACCTATCAAACTAAAGTATGGCAAAGGTCTTGCATGGGCTACAATAGTTCCTTGAAAATATTATTAATTTAATAGAACCAGTCTCAGTGTATGGCAATGGACTGTATCTTTTGTAAAATCATAAAAAAAGAAATTCCTGCTAAAATAATTGCAGAAACAGAAAGCTCGCTTGCCTTTATGGATGCTTTTCCTCTCACAAAAGGACATTCGCTAGTAATTCCAAAAACGCATTACGAAAAGATTCAAGATATCTCACAAAAAGATAATGCTGATTTGTTTGAAACTGTCCGCAAGGTAATTGCTAAAGTTGACAAGCTTACCGATGCAACGCTGGTTGCGGTTCACAATGGCAAAAAAAGCGGGCAAGAGGTTCCGCATGTCCATGTACATTTGATTCCTAGAAGCCCAGAGGATCTGGTTGGCCCAGTTCACAGCATGTTTTCAAATCGTCCAAAAATGTCTGAAAATGAAATTAACCAAATATATCAGAAATTAAAAGCAGATTAGCTACCAAGGGTAGATTCTCTTTTTTGTATCCTTGTCATCTACATTGATTGCACGTGTGGGACAGGTTTCTGCAGCATTCATTACTGTGTTAAATGACGCCCCTCTTTCATTATACACCATGGATTTGGGATTCATTTTTGTTAGCCTGTCTATAACAAAGACATCTGGAGCAATGGTTTCACAGCTGCAGCATGCTATACACAATGATGGGTCAACATGTACTGAGAAATTTATCTCAGGCTCTGAGTTCTTTTTACTTTGTTTTTTGAACTCTTCTTTGCCATTTACTTTAGTATCATAATTTTTCCAAAACTCTTCCTCATATCTTTTCCAAAAGTTAGGATTTTCTTCTTCAAACTCTTTTGTAAACCTTGACCAATCCTCTTCTGGAGTTCTTGCATTTGGGCCAGCACCCCATTGTGGTTTTTTCTGTTTGAATGTTTGTTCTGTTTTTGTTTGTGTATTTTTGTAACTCCATTTTGGAGACTCTGAATTACTTCGTTTGTGATTGTTTTTGAGAAAATGGTAAGCTGCTGTAACTGATTTGAATTTTATACCATCGCGCTCGCTAGAATTTTTGTCAGGGTGAAGCTCAAGTGCCAACTTTCTGTAGGCATATTTGACATCATCAAACGATGCATTAGATTCCAGGTTTAGTGTTTGATAAGCTTGGTAATCATTCACTTATTTTCAATAATTGTACTATGTTAAAAATAATTTGCATAGTTTTATGGGGTTATAGTGGGTATTTACATGTGGATCCTTCATGCACAGAAACCCCTAGGCTCTAAAATTATTTGATAATTCTTCTGAATCGCTCATCATCTAAAAGATGTTCGAAAATTTTTTCCTGCTTTGCCCATTTTCTGATTGCTTTGGGATTTTTTGTGACTGCTTTTTTTAATAAATCAAATGACTGGTCAATTTCTCCCATGGCCGCCTTGCTTCTTGATTTTGCATAAATCACATTGACATTATCTTTGTGCTTTGAAAGAATCTTGTCAAATATTTCGATAGCTTGTTTATGATTTCCAAGTTCTGCCAATTCTATACCCTTGTGAAAAAATGCATCCATGTGTTGAGGGTGCGAATGGCAAATATTTGAAAAACAGTTCAAAGCCTCTTCATGCCTTTTTAGTCTTCCAAAAATGATTCCCTTGTAAAAGCGCGAGTTTGGGTTTCTTGGTTCTAGTTTGATTGCCTCATCAAGGCAGGTCATTGCCTCTTCAGTTTTTCCAAGTTTGTCATAAAGAACGCCCTTGTTGTAATGGGCGGCAGCGTATTTTGGATCTGATTTTATGGCCCTGCCATAATATTCTTGGGCGTCTTCTGTGTTTCCAATTTCTGCTAATGCAATTGCGCGGTTGTTGAGCGAGGGCGCATCATCTGGCTTGATTTCTAAAACTTTGTCAAATGAGGTGATGGCATCCTGATATTTTTGCATCTGGTTAAGTGCAAGTCCCTTGTTATACAATGCCTCAATATTTTTTGGGTCTTCCTTGAGAACCTGGTTGAAAATAGTGACTGCTGTCTTTGGTTGATTTTTTTCAAGAAATGACATTGCATGATAAATTATATCCTCAGGTGCTTTTGGTTTGCCAAACGGGCTCATAATATTTTTTGAATAAAATCCAGATAATGAAAGTTTGGATTAGCTCAGAGACTTGAATTTCTTTATTGCCTCTTTTGCCATTTTTTCTAAATTGCTCTCAGAAATTTTTGTAGGATCTGCAGTTGCCAGAGCATCTTCGTATTCTTTTTTTGTATTTGTTAGTTTTTTTGATTTATCTTCTTTCATAAATTAGCATTTGGCCTGATAAATTTTTGAGCTCTTACTGAAAGTGCAATTATGCCAAATACCCCTACGGCAAGAATTACCATGGAAATTGGCCCAAACTCTGGAATAACAGATGTGCCTGTAATGGTTAATCTTTCGGAGTTTGAACTAAGAGGAATTTTTACTATATTAATTCCGCCCTCTGAGGACATTTGAAAATCAGTGATTTGTTTGCCATCTGCCCAGATTATATACGGCCCATTGATCAAAGTTTTTGGAAGCATCAAAGTTAGCGTGTTATCCTCACTTTTTGGTTTGCCAACAATCTCAAAAGTAATAGATTTTTGGTCTTTCTGGATTCTTGCAGAAGCAACTACTCTGTTAAAATCATATTCCACATCAAATGTAGTTTTTCCATCTCCTACGTCAGCACCCACATTTGGAATTACCAGCAAAGCTGATTCTACAAATACGGTCCCAGTCATCCAAGGATGTACTAGACAAAAGTATGGATAGTTCCCAGCCTCTATGAATTGATGCATAAAAGAGCTCCCTGGCGCCATCAAGCTGCTGTCAAACCTTCCATCAGGCCCATCCTTTGCAGTACCTGATGTTACAGTATGAGCTGCAGTATCTGCATTTTCCCAATTAACATAATCTGATATGGCTATGGTGATTTCTCCATTGGTGCTTCCATCCTTTTCACTTTGCCAGAAATATGGAGCATCAGGACTTGCAGCCCCAGTTGGCATATTGATGGTATATGTGGTTTGTGCCAATGCATAATTTGTTTGGAGGGAAATTAGGAAAACTGCAACCAAAAGTGTAAGGGTAAATGAATTATTCACAAATAAAAAGAAAGTAAGGAAGTTAAATAGGCTTTCGTAGTTTCTTGAAAAACTACAGAGTTGCGCAAAAACGACTAGAGGATTCAACCATCTTTTTGATATCAGAATCTGAATGAGCATTTGAGATTGCCCCAAGTTTTCCAGGCAAAAAGAAAATTCCATCTTTTGCGATCATTTCAAAATGATACCTTTGAAGTAGTTTGACATCACAATTTGCCGCATCTGCCGCATTGTTGATTTGAGTGATTCCATCTTTTACAAAGTGTGTCATGAAAAGGGAACCTCTTCCAGTAGCAATGACCTTGCCATCAAATACCCTTTCGAGCTGTTTTCTTGCCATCCCTCCAAGCTTGCCAATTTTTGAATAAATGGTTCTCTTTTTTTGCAGGGTTGATAATGTAGCATGCCCTGCTGTCATTGTAGCAGGATTTGCTGAAAATGTTCCTCCACCAATGTATGACCTTTCTGGCTTGCCAAGTTTGGCTGTATTTGCATGTTCCATGATCTCATACTTTCCACAAATTACGCCAACTGGAAAACCCCCTCCAACAATTTTTCCCAAAGTAACAATATCTGGGTCAAGATTCATTGTCGGGTAAATGCATCCAAATCTGAACCTGAATCCTGTTACAATTTCATCGAGTATAAATAACGAATTGTTTTTTTGGACAAATTCCTGAACCCCCTTTAGATAATCCTCCTTTGCCGGAATGCATCCTCCGCCCCCAAGTACAGGCTCTATGATGGTACAAGCCAAATCGTCTTTGACTGATTTTAAAACATCAAGGGACTTTTCCAAATTATTGAGAGGCATTGAGACCACATGTTTTTCATCAACGAGCCCGCTGCTTTCTGAAACATCAAAAGGCCAGTTTACCGTTTTTAGCAAATCCGAAGTATATCCGTGCCATCCACCATCGATTTTTACTATAGTCTTTTTTCCAGTTACAGTTCTTGCCAATCTCACTGCATACATTGTGGCCTCTGTCCCAGAGGTGACATAGCGGATTTTTTCAGCAACAGGAACTGCGCCCTGGATAAGCTCCGATAACTGTATGGTCATCTTGTTTACCGTCCCATACATCCATCCTTTTTTTAGCTGTTTTTGGACGGCCTGTTTTACAGAACTTGGGGCATGACCCAAAATAAGACTCCAATGACCCATCCAATAATCTACATACTTGTTGGAATCAACATCTTCTAGAAATTTCCCGTTTGCCGATTTTGTGACAAAAGGGTATGGCTCAAAAAATCTGATGTTGTGCGAGACTCCACTTACATGGTATTTTTTTGATTTTTCAAATAGCTTTGCAGAATCCTTGGTCTTTTTTTTGTAAATTGAAATATTGTCTATCAATGTCAAATACTCTTTTTTTCGGATATATCTTTGATCGCATAAACCTTCAAAGATCGAAAGTTCTTGGCATGGTTTATATGTATTTCACATGATCGACCTTTTGCATACGTAACGCAAGTGCGGCGCTTGTGATGAAGTATGGTAGTATTTGCCATTTTATGATTCTCGAGCCTCCAGTTACGCATACAATATGAGGATATGATCACGTGATCTTATCTGAAATGTGAAGATTATGTGCATTCCGTCAATTCCAATAATAGTACAAAAATGTACTTCAATAATTCTAAACTAATGAATCCGGTTGATCCTGCCGGACCTGACTGCTATCGGATTGGTACTAAGCCATGTGAGTCATTGTAGCAATACAAGGCAGACGGCTCAGTAACACGTAGTCAACCTACCCTATGGACGAGAATAACCTCGGGAAACTGAGGATAATTCTCGATAGATCATAACTCCTGGAATCGGTTTATGGTTCAAATGATTCGTCGCCGTAGGATGGGACTGCGGCCTATCAGCTTGTTGGTGAGGTAATGGCCCACCAAGGCTATTACAGGTACGGGCTCTGAGAGGAGAAGCCCGGAGATGGGTACTGAGACACGGACCCAGGCCCTATGGGGCGCAGCAGGCGAGAAACCTTTGCAATGTGCGCAAGCACGACAAGGTTAATCCGAGTGTTTCCTGCTAAAGGAATCTTTTGTTAGTCGTAAAACCACTGATGAATAAGGGGTGGGCAAGTTCTGGTGTCAGCCGCCGCGGTAAAACCAGCACCTCAAGTGGTCAGGAGGATTATTGGGCCTAAAGCATCCGTAGCCGGTTCTGCAAGTTTTCGGTTAAATCCACTTGCTCAACAAATGGGCTGCCGAAAATACTACAAAGCTAGGGAGTGGGAGAGGTAGACGGTATTCGGTAGGAAGGGGTAAAATCCTTTGATCTATTGAGGACCACCTATGGCGAAGGCAGTCTACCAGAACACGTTCGACGGTGAGGGATGAAAGCTGGGGGAGCAAACCGGATTAGATACCCGGGTAGTCCCAGCTGTAAACGATGCAGACTCGGTGATGCACTGGCTTGTGGCCAGTGCAGTGCCGCAGGGAAGCCGTTAAGTTTGCCGCCTGGGAAGTACGTACGCAAGTATGAAACTTAAAGGAATTGGCGGGGGAGCACCACAAGGGGTGAAGCCTGCGGTTCAATTGGAGTCAACGCCAGAAATTTTACCCGAGGAGACAGCAGAATGAAGGTCAAGCTGGAGACTTTACCAGACAAGCTGAGAAGTGGTGCATGGCCGTCGCCAGCTCGTGCCGTGAGATGTCCTGTTAAGTCAGGTAACGAGCGAGATCCCTGCCTCTAGTTGCCACCATTACTCTCAGGAGTAGCGGGGCGAATTAGCGGGACCGCCGCAGTTAATGCGGAGGAAGGAAGGGGCCACGGCAGGTCAGTATGCCCTGAAACCTTGGGGCCACACGCGGGCTGCAATGATAGTAACAATGTGTTCCGAATCCGAAAGGTAGAGGTAATCATCAAATGCTATCTCAGTTATGATTGAGGGCTGCAACTCGCCCTCATGAATATGGAATCCCTAGTAACTGCGTGTCACTATCGCGCGGTGAATACGTCCCTGCTCCTTGCACACACCGCCCGTCGTTTCATTGAAGTTTGCCTTTAGCGAGGTGATATCTCATTGGTGTCATCGAACTTGAGGTAAGCAACAAGGGAAAAGTCGTAACAAGGTGACCGTAGGGGAACCTGTGGTCGGATCACCTCCTTAGAATACGAAATTGTGCGGAGTGCACAAAATCTTCACAGAAACATCAAATGCAATTCGTCATGAAAATGACGGATGAAGGATGAAGCTGGCTTCCGTCAGGGGGCTAGCAATGATCATCGTGTATAGTCGTGTAATATGTGGCTGAATATGCCGGTGTAAAGACGCCAGTAGGAGGATTGCTAGGCTTGAGTAGAGATGAAGGACGTGGCAAGCTGCGATAAGTCCGGGGTAGGTGCAAGCACCCTTTGATCCCGGAATCTCCGAATAGGAATCCTGTATGTTAAATACACTCCGTTGCAATGGCGACGGAGATCGAACCGTCGGAATTGAAGCATCTTAGTACGACGTGGAAAAGAAATCAATTGAGATTTCCCAAGTAGCGGCGAGCGAAAAGGAAAGAGCCCAAACTGAATCTGCCATGGTAACATGGTAGAGATGTGGTGTTTTGGTTATGATATTACGATCCTAGAACACAGCTGAAATGATCTGGAACGTTCTGGTACAGAGGGTGATACCCCCGTAAGTAAAGTGGTATAGGATCTTATCATGACCCGAGTAGCTGTCCTTGGCAGTGGGCAGTGAATTAGGTGAAAGTAGCATCTAAGGCTAAATATCTCTCAAGACCGATAGTGAACTAGTACCGTGAGGGAAAACTGAAAAGTACCCCGGAAGGGGGCTGAAAAGTGCATGAAACCTACTGGTTACAGACGTGCATGGCATGGAAGGTGATTTTTCTAGACTGGAGGTTCTAGCAATAGAGCTGAAGGTTTGGAGGTCATGTCACCAGTGTCGTGCGTTCCGTCTCGAAACACGGGCCAAGGAGTTTGCTGTCATGGCAAGCCTAAACCGTTCAAGGGGAAGGCGAAGGGAAACCAAGTTCTCGCAACATTGTGAGGAGAAGCGTGTGAAAGTGCGTTGAGTCATGGCAGTAAGGCTAGAAGCTAGACGATCTATTCCTGAGCAAGGCGAAGGCGGGCGAAAGCCCGCTGGAGGCCTGTAGCAGTTCTAACGTGCAAATTGTTTGTCTGACTTGGGAATAGGGGTCAAAAACCAATCTAGTCTAGCGATCGCTAGTTCCAACCGAAGCGTCTCGCAGGGCGTCCTCTGTGGAGACAGCATTTCCTGTAGAGCACTGATAGGACGGTACGGGAGAGAAATCTCTCGCCATCCATTCAAACTCCAAAGGGATATGCGTCGCAGAAGCAGGGAGACGGGTTCGTGTGACGTAAGGTTCACGACCGAAAGGGGTTTAACCCAGACTGAAGTTAAGGTCCCCAAATTTTTGCTAAGTGTCAAGCCGAAGGGCGTGTTTGCGCCAAGACAGCAGGGAGGTAAGCTCAGAAGCAGCTATCCTTTAAAAAGTGTGTAACAACTTACCTGCCGAGCGTGGATGCCCCGAAAATGGACGGGGCTAAAGCAAAGTACCGATACTTCAGATACTTGTCTTTGGACAAGTCATGGTAGGTTGGCGTAGTGATTGGGTAGAAGCAGGGCGGTGATGTCCTGTGGACCGATTTCTATTGCAGATCTTGGCGGCAGTAACAGCATAGTAGTGTGAGAACCACTACCACCGTAAGCGCAAGGGTTTCCAGGCAATGCGTTTTCAGCCTGGAGTTAGTCGATCCTAAGGGTACCCTCAAAAGAGTTATCCGAACGGGAAACTGGTTAATATTCCAGTACCTTGCAAATTACGGTATCAGCTATACGGATTGCTTCCGGATAGGACAAGTAGAACCGTCGTTTTATCCAAGTATTCTAGGGTTGGGGAGTGTCGTAATGACGAGAACCAATCCGAGGTATGAATGGCCCCTCGTTAGGGGGGTTTGTTCGAGTCCAGGAGACCATGAAACACTGTATAGTCAGTAATTTGCTTGATCGTACCGAGAACCGACACAGGTGCGCTAGATGAGAAATCTAAGGTGCTACGGGTATACCGTATGGCGAGGGAACTCGGCAAAATAGTCCCGTAGCTTAGGTAAAAGGGATGCCTGCTGTCTTCATGAGAAATGGGGATAGCAGGTTGCAATGACAAGGGGGTTCCGACTGTTTAATAAAAACACAGGTGACTGCTAGTCCGAAAGGATTTGTATAGTCACTGAATCCTGGCCGGTGCTGGTACCTAAAACTTGGGTTCAACCGAGCTAAGGGCCAGTTAACGCCGGGAGTAACTCTGACTCTCTTAAGGTAGCCAAATGCCTTGTCGGGTAAGTTCCGACGCGCATGAATGGAACAACGAGAGCCCCGCTGTCCCCGCCTACAACCCGGTGAAGCCACATAAGGTGGACGAACAGTCCATCATCTTCCATCGGGGAGAGAAGACCCCGTGGAGTTTTACTGCAGCTTGTGCTTGCGGTATAGTTGACATTGCACAGAATAGCTGGGAGCCATGCTTTCATTTCTCCGGAAATGATTGAAGCGACCTTGTAATACCAGCCTTTGTTTGCAGTATCGCTAACCTGGTGAAGACCAGGGACACGTGCAGGTGGGCAGTTCGGCTGGGGCGGCACCCCTTTGAAAAGATATCAAAGGGGCCCAAAGTTTAGTTCAGATGGGTCAGAAACCCATTGAAGAGGGCAAAGCCAAAAACTAGACTGACTGGATTTCCAAACGCACGGAATTCAGAGACGAAAGTCTGGCTTAGCGATCCTTCGTGTGCCCTCTATTGGGGCCCGGAGGTGACAGAAAAATTACCCCAGGGATAACAGGCTCGTCGCGGGCGAGAGCTCCTATCGACCCCGCGGTTTGGTACCTCGATGTCGGCTTTTCCTATCCTGGTCCTGCAGCAGGGGCCAAGGGTGAGGCTGCTCGCCTATTAAAAGGGAACATGAGCTGGGTTTAGACCGTCGTGAGACAGGTCGGTCTCTGCCTGATGGAAGCGTCGCAATCTGAGGGGAAGTTCCTCCGAGTACGAGAGGAACAGAGGAACGTCGCCACTGGTTTATCGGTTGTCTGACAAGGCAGGCCGAGCAGCTAAGCGATTTAGGCTAAGTGCTGAAAGCATCTAAGCACGAATCCTATCCCGAGACACGATTGCGTTTCTTATGATGGAGGTCGGCAGCAGAAGACTGCGTTGATAGGATGGACGTGTAGGCCACAAGCTTCGGCGAGTGGTTAGCGTGCCATTACTAATAGACCAACACACCGGTTCAGCCATATACATAGAGACTATACGCGATGATTCATTTTATTTTGTTATACAGCGGATGCTGTAGAATTTTTTTTAGCTTAAATTGTTTTGCTAATTTTACACACAAGCTGCTATATCGCAATTTGTTCTATACTATATCATGATGTCAGCAGTCTGCAAGTGCAAGTTTTGTGCCGATATAATCAAAAGAAAAAAAGACCGCGACATTGATGTTTTTGGGTAGAAGATTTTTTTAATAATAAACATCAAGAAAAAACATGAAAATCATCCTAGCTTTATTGGTTTTAGGATTTTTAGCATTTAGTCCAGTTGATGGTGCAACCATTAATTTTGCTGAAGGAAAATTAACCGAAAACGGAGTCCAGTGGTGCGAAGAAGAGCTAGCTCGATACGAACTATGGGGAGAGGAAAAATGGATTAAAGAGAATAACCATAGCATAGAGGCAAGAATCTGCGCTCACCTGTACAGTGACCCTCTTTGGGAATATCAGGGAAATGACAGAGTGGAAAAATTAATTGAAAAAAGCCAGTATTATGCGGAGCTAGAAATTGCAGAAAGCAAGACCGAAGCTGAAACTGGACAGATAGACCCTAGCCCAGCTAAATCAATAGTTCCTGACTGGGTGCGAAACAATGCAGATTGGTGGTCGCAGGGTTTGATTACTGATGGGGATTTTCTTTCAGGAATTCAATTTTTAATTGATGAGAAAATACTGATAATTTCAGCTACTTCAAAAACAGAGCAAGCTACTTTGCCTTTTGTTCCAAACTGGATTAAAGACACTGCAGGATGGTGGGCAACTGGAAAGGTAACTGACAATGATTTTATCAACGGGATGAAATGGTTGATAGAAAACGGAGTCATTAGAGTATGATTTTGATAAGTTTATGTAAAGAATATCTCTCAAGAGTAGGGTCAGGCATAGACACGTACAAAAAAGGTATCAAATGAGCACTTTTTTTGATATATGATTTGTTGATCAGAAAATATCATTTCAATGATTTTAAAGAAATACGATATTCTTCATCAGCATTTATCTTAATCGGCTCTTTACAATGAGGGCAAAGCATAGTAGTTGCAGCAGATTTTTCAACGTTTTTCAAATACCTTTCATGTTTCTGATTTTCATTTTTAGATACTAGAAATTAAGAATTTTTAACATCCATTTCTTTTTGCCCAATCTTCCGACCCAAACTCGCTAGTCCCACAAAACTCCTTACTGATAGTTCCTAGTTTAGAATCTAACAGTGCAGAATTTAGCAGCTTGTCGCCACAATAAACAGCTGCTATAGTTCTGCCAAAGCTTCCCTCCCTTTGTCCATCATCCTCATCAACTGTTACAGTACTTCCAACAGGACAAGCCTTCAAGGTAAACTCTCTTGCATTGATTCCACCGCTTTCATGCAGCTCAGGCGCCGAAGCTAACGCAAGTCTTATTGCAATTCCTTCAACCTTTATTGTATCGCCATCAGTTACTGCAGTAACTTTTCCAATAAAGCAAGCTGCAGTACCCTTGCAAATTGCCGGCTTTTCTTCCTCATCTATTTGTGACAGATATCCAATTATTCCAGAAACTAGCAAAAATACGATAGCAATGGCCGCAGCTAGAACAGCTTTATTCACAAATATAATATGTGAAGCTTGGAATAAAGAATTTTCAGAGGCATGTCGCAATCAGAGAGAACAATCAAGCTAGCCCCCGACTTGCAAATTTGTAGAATCATAAATGGAATGTGGCAGGTAGCTGGAGGTCATGGCCAAATAGACCGAAATTTAGCAATCTCTGAGATGATACAATACCATCAAGCTGGATTTACAACTTGGGACATGGCAGACATTTACGGCCCAGCCGAGGAATTTTTAGGAGAATTTAGAAAATCACTAAAACCAAAAGAGCTTGAAAATAGCCAGGCCCTCACAAAGTTTGTCCCAAATCCAGGACCAATGACTAGAACCATCGTGGGTCACTATATCGAACAATCAATTAAAAGAATGAATGTAGAGTCAATTGACCTTATCCAGTTTCACTGGTGGGATTATTCCGATACAAGCTATCTTGATGCACTGCATCACCTATCCAAGCTTCAAGGGGAAGGCAAGATACGACACCTTGGCCTGACAAACTTTGATACAGAGCGAATACAGCTTATGACAGAGCAAGGATTTGAGCTTGTCTCAAACCAGGTCCAGTATTCTATTTTGGATCAAAGGCCACAAATCAAGATGGTTCCATTTTGCATAAAGCACAATATCAAGCTGCTCACATATGGCACTCTACTTGGCGGATTTTTTTCTGCGAGGTATCTGGGAAAAGAGGAACCCACTCGAGTGGACCTTAACACATACAGCTTGCAAAAATACAAAAACATGATTGATGCATGGGGAGGATGGAAACTATTTCAGGTTCTTTTATTGACACTTGACCAAATTGCAAAAAAACATCAAGTTGACATTGCAAACGTTGCAACAAGATTCATTTTGGATAGTCCATGTGTTGCAGGCGTAATTATTGGTGCAAGGCTGGGCATTTCAGAGCATCGAGCGCAAAACAATATAGTGTTTAGCTTCTCACTTGATGACGAAGATTATTCCCAGATAAGGGAGGTAACATCTCAGGCAAATGATTTGTTTGAATCTATTGGAGATTGCGGAGATGAATATAGGTAAGCTCTGACAATATTACAAAAATTTCATTCATTTTGGCTGTTTTTTCTTTTCCCGTTCCTCTTTTGTACCTGCATGAACGTCCAAATGATCATATAATTTTTCATTTGAATCAAAAATCATGTCACAATAGTAACAATGATAGTCCATGTATACATATACAAAACTTCATACTTAATTGTTATTACAATTATCACAAGTGCCAAAATTAATCTGAAGGTCTTATCCAGAACGTATATGAAAATTTACGCAACAATCGCAGTCTTTTGTTATACTTTTGGGTAGTTTCTATTTTTGATAAACATTCAGTTTAAGAACAACTTTGATGAATAGTATAGTAAAAACGGATATGGGTTTGTTTAGTTTTAGTTCAAATAAAACAAAGTGTAAGGAATGTGGAGTAGAATTTTCTGATTCTGAAAGACTAAAAAAACATCACGAAAAAGCACATGAAAAAACTAAGGAAAAGTGCAGAGTATGTGGAGCAGAGTTTAGTTATTCAGAGGAGCTGCGAAAGCACAAGAAAAAGTGTAAGTAGGGCAATTTAAGACAAATAAAACTCTAATAATTAATGATGTGTAAAATAACCATTGGATTATGAAAATTTTTGCTCGCAAATTTTAGAAACAAACGCCAAGATCAGATTTGCTGCAGTTTATGATTCATGGGCAAAGCAAATTGCAGGAGGTCTGCGTAAGGGCTTGCAAAACCAACTTTCAGACCGTGGAGAAAATGAATTGGTAAATCTTTCTATTATTAATTGGAAGGCACGTAAAGACATGTCAAAATTACTTGGCAAAACAATTTACACCTTAGCAGAACATGAGAACATTAAACGTTTTTCATTTTATTTGGGTGAGGACAATTTGCTTCTTTTAAGCACCGAAAAAGATGCTGACACAAATGAAGTAGTAGATAAGGTAATCAAACTATATTATAAAAATCAAAATAACTAATCACTTGCTTGCAGGAACTCGATTTACAGTTTAAATTTCATTTGTATAATCTGTTCTACTAATTGAATCTAAAACAATTTGAAAGTTCTTACCAATAGTCTTACAAGCAACGAATGCGTATAGTATATTGATGTATAATGGCTAAGAAGAAAACCCACACATCAAGTAAAAAATTAACAGAAATTGAACAATACTGGAGAGAGTATTCAGCTGCACTGGTTAGATGGAAGCTTGCATATGAGGTTTGGCATAAAGCTGGAAGTGACGCCATGGAAAAATACCATGTGGCGATACAAAACACTATTGGTCCTGAACAATTTTCAAAAACATTGGGTGAAAATTGGCAAAAGGCTTGGATGGAATCTGGCTTGGAACAAATTAAGAAATTTGGTGATGAATGGCAGCATATGCTAAAAGCGTCTGGCCTTGAATCCATTCATAAATACAACGAGGATTGGCAAAAATTCTGGACAAAGCCTGGTCTTGATCCTTCAACAACTTATTTTGAGGCCATGAAACAATTTTCTAAAACATGGCAAGATATGTGGAAAAAATAAAAAAGTTCTATCTTTTGGTTTTAGGATAGTATCTGTCCATTTAAATAACTTCATCCTTTTTTGTTTATACAATATAGCTCTTGTAAAAATTAGTCCAGGAGATTATCCAGAACGTATATGAAAATTTACGCAACAATCGCAGTCCTTTGTAATGCATTCTTGTTCAGCAAAATGACCGCACATTCCACATTCGCAATGTATTTTCATATTTTATAATAGCTCTTTTTGGTATTTAACAAATGCGTAGTTTTTATCAATCAAACAACTAACTAGCTTTCGCAACCAATTCCATCATTGTCTGCGTCAAACCCATGTGGGTCTGGTTGCAATACATTAAAGTCACGATATTCAATCTGGCCGCAGTCCAAGTCTGGTGGATAAGGAGGTATACAAACATCAGGGTATGAAGGATCACAACTGTTTTCTTTTGGTACAGTAGATTGTGGAGGGACAGGAGGAATAGGAGTCATTGTTGGTGCATCTTCATCAGGTTGAGAGGTATCTGATTCGGATGAAACCGATTCCTCTAATTCCCTTTGATAGTCAGTTGGTTTTTCCGCCTGGTTTGCGCCGATTCCAACAAAAACTAAGATAAAAGCTACAACAGCTACTCCAGCTGAAATTGCACCTATTGATGCAGCTTTCACAGACCTAATAGGAATAGCTAGGAATTAAGAATTTCCAGAAATCAAAGCCGTCATTGATAAAGAGACTGCAAAATTATTTTACTAGTAAAACTGGGCACTTTGCATTTATTGCAACAGCACTTGACACTCGACCTAGCAGCATCTCCTTGAACATCCCATTGCCCTTTGTTCCCATTACAACAAGATCAACTTTTTGAGTATCAATCATAGAAAGTAGTGTGTCAGAGACATTTTTTGATGGAATGATAGAATAGTCAAACCGCACCCCAAACTTTTTTGCCTGCTGCTCCATCTTTTTTATTCCATTTTTTAAAACATCAACGCTGCCTAGTGACATTGCCGACTCGCGGCTTGGTGTTCCATTTACCCAGTGTTTTATGAGATCCTTGTTGACTACAGATACTACAAGAATCGAAGCGCCTTGCCTTTTTGCTATTGTCAGTGCATATCCAAACACGTTGGGTGCATGCTTTGAATCATTATACGGCATAAGAATTCGTCTAACAAACTCGTAACCTGCTACATCGCAGTGGTCCAAATCCTTGCACACTATTCGAGGCATCTACACATTACATATGTACAAAATTTCTTAAGAATATTTGTCTGTGCTTTGCATCAAACAGCCTAGAATTTGTAATATTTACAATAAAAGTTGTAAAAATTTGCTAATAAATTGTAAAGTGATTTAGCAAACTCCAGGTATACTACATTGGGTTGGAGTTACTAATTGGCTGCACTGGATGGAGCTACGAGGGTTGGTCTGGAACATTTTATCCAACAAGACTCAAAAGCTCAGAATGGCTTTCATACTATAGCAAAATCTTTGATGTCACAGAGATCAACTCCACATATTATCAAATACCAAACCAATTCTTGACAAAAAAGTGGCTAGCTGATACACCGACTGATTTTAGATTTACTGCAAAGTTTCCTGCAAGAATAACTCATGAGCACAAGCTAAAAAATGTAAAACCACTTGTAATAGAGTTTTTGAGCTCAATGGCTCCATTAAAATCAAAAATACTTGCCTTGGTCTTGCAGCTACCACCAACTTTGTCTTTTGAGGAGGCAAAACCACATCTTGATGAGCTGTTCTCGTATCTTCCAAACTATTACAGATTTCCAGTTGAAGGGCGGCACCACTCCTGGTTTACCGATGACTCAATAGACTATTTGAGAGAAAAAAACATCTGCCTTGTATGGAATGATATCGCAGGAGTACATAATCCATTGCTTCTTACCACTGATATGGTATATGTCAGACTGATTGGAGACCGCTCCATTACAGAGTCACAGTTTGGAAAAGTTGCAAAAGACAGAACAGAGCAAATCAAAAGATGGGCTGCCAAGCTAAAAACAATTGAAGATGAAGCTACATTTGGCATTGTAATGGCAAACAATCACTATGAGGGGTTTGGCCCAGCTACTGCAAACTCATTAGGCCTTGAGCTTGATCTGCCTGACTTGGTTTGGGATGAAAAAAAGCAGCAAAGGCTAGAGATTTAGTTTCAAACCAAAATTGAAAAAACGTAATCTCTATTTTTCTTATAACTAGTGTCAAAGAAATTAGAATTCAGATTTTTCAGATTGTATAGTTTATGACTCATTTTATAATTAAAAAATTCTAATTTTTGGCCGAATCCAAATTACGCAATATTTCAAATAATTCGTCTTTGCTTTTTGCAACATAATCTGAGAACTCAACTGGCCACGGAGTTGGTACTGGTTTAGACGCAAACAAAATTACCTTTTTTCCAGCATTTTTTGCAATATGCATTTCTATTGCTGCACCATAACTTGGAGAGCCAGCTAGCACCACAACTGCATCTGCTTTTTCAATAAAATCAATATCAAGTCTAACTATTTTACTAGCAAAATTCCGTTTGTCTCTAAAATCTTTGATATCTGAGTAATCCATTCCAATTTTACTAAGATGGTCTGAAACGTCAAAGCCATTATTTTTCAAAATATTATAAAATTTTTTGAGCTCATCAATTTTTCCATATCCGATAGAGCCACAAACCATGATTTTCAAGATCATACTAGTTGCATAATCTTTACATGAAAACTTTTAGAGTAAAAAACATGAAATTAATTGTCGCATAAATAACAGATATGTATGACCAAGGTAGAATCTGCTCAATTTTTTGCAAAAGACCGTCATAAAGGTATGACAAGAAAAGATGGCGTCACTCCATACTATGCTCATCTAGGGTCAGTTGTCAGCTATCTCAAAAGCCTTGGAGTAACAGATGAGGATGTTTTGTGTTCTGGATGGCTTCATGACACTATAGAAGATACCGATACGACATTTGATGAGCTCTATGAAAGATTTGGCAAAAAGGTAGCAGTTCTAGTATCTTCATTATCTAAAGATAAAAAATTTCCAAAAAAAGCAAGAGAACTAGTGTATGTAAAACAGCTCAAAGACGCTCCACTTGAAGCAAAAATAATCAAGCTGTGTGATATTTCTGCAAATCTCAAGGATTTGGCAAACTCGAAAATGTCGAAAAATCAAAGGAAAAAAACCATAAATCAAAAACTACATTATCTCAGAGTCATAAAAAATGACATTATCGAAAATAAATCAAACTATCCAAAAGTTTCTAACCTAATTACAGGAATTAACAACGTCCTAATTGAAAATGGACAAAAACCTATTGCCATATGACCCTATTATTTTAGTTAGTCAAAACACGTTTTGGCTTAATTGCACTTTCCCAAGTTATCCTGCTCCACATTCTCTCATGTATATAGTAAATTATTGTAGCTCCTACATTGAAAATTATTGTAACAAGCGAAGTTTCATAGATGTTATGAGTAAATACCCAGAGCAGGGCAAACAATAGTATTGTAACTAAGCCCCTGTAAACAGCAGTTTTTGCCAGTGTCCTTTTTTTACTTTCCATTATACCATTTCATTATTAAATGATATCAGGTTGACGCTGTGCGGCAAAGCCCACATCATCCTTTTAAGCCTCAATTAAAGCTACAATAGAAAAATTCCAATTTCAGTAATTGCATCATCAAGAGGATTTTTTGTCAAATAGTTACAATGGCAATATGCCTTCGCCGTCTGCAGACCTCTTTCTTTTTTTGTTTTGGGATCTTTTCTCAGACATTAATTTTCACCTCATAAAAAACGGTTTTCAAAATAATATTTGAAAATATTTTATTTTTTGTGGCTCCCCTTTGATCGAAGGCATGCCACAAACAAAAAGTCATTCTTATGTCTGCAGAATCTTCTTTTCTTTAGTGAATCAAAGAAAATTAATCGCAATTACATTATTTGCAGCATCTAGTCTTGCAATTACACTGGCACTCAACTCAGACATTGCATACGCAGAACAGAAACTCTCGCCTACCGTTCTTAAAGAATGTGAAAAGCTTTATCTCAAATATAGAGAGCTAGGCGAAGCAGAATTCAGATCCCAATATTCTTACAGAGCGTATCTTAATGACTGTATCAAACTATACAAGGATCCTAGCTGGACGTTTCTTGGAAAGGAAAAGCTTGATAATTATTTTGATAAAATTGATTCAGCAAAATCCAAATCAAAGCTAGGAGCATCGGATATCAAATCAGTTAAAATTGTTCAAAAGCTAAAACTAGGTAAAGACAAATACTATGTAAAATTTCAAGCCTGTGCATCTGATACTGGCGTTACAAAACCTACATTTCTAGTCCAAACTGATCTGGAAAAATTCCTTGCAAAATCTTCAAAAAACCTTCCATCACATAAATGCCTGTCATACTCTACTGAGGTTGCATCAAAATACTCTGATGCCATTGGTTTGAAATTTGTCAATGACGGACCTTTATACCAAGGCCTTAAAGTAAAAGCAATCTAAATAGAATTTTTTATTTACAAATTTTATACCACTAAAATATTTTTTGGGAATCTATACAGAATAGCCACGAGGAATATATTTTCAGCTTTGAGAATCTACTAGACTCTTTAATTGGGTAATCATGTTTTTGATAAATGTTAAGCGATTCACTTGATAGCACAGCTCTGTAAATGTGATAAGTGTAGGACATGCCCCTTTACAGCAGAAATTAAAGACAGCCTATGTTTGAGCTGCAGTCGGGGAATACACAAGACCGTCCAACTCTTACGAAGATGCAAATTTTGTGGAAGACAGTTTGAGATTGGAGTAGGAGAGTATTGTTCTGTAAGGTGTTCAGCCCAAGGCTCTGATATGATTAATCCATGGGTCTAAACGCACCTTTAAGACAAAATGTTTGTAAAAAATTACAAAGAATTTGTAAAGTAAGAGTTTTGATTATACTATACTATGAAAAATCCTTTCAAAACAGACAAAGCAAGTGAAACAAACGAATCATTGCCAGAAAATGCAATTAAATGGGCTGTACTTTTTAGATGAAAAAATGATTTTGTGATCTAATATCTGTTATTTTCACAGATTCTCACTTTTTCTCACTCTTCTATTTGTAAAAATTATGCAGATTGCACCTGATTTTCTAATGCTCTGCTTTTTGTTTATAATGCTCACAGATAATTTTGTATAAATTGGCAGCCATCTTTTCATAATCTTCGTACATTTTATCAAGTATCTCAAGTTCCTTTTTCTTTAGATCCTCAAATTGCTCTTTTCCGTCTGCCATAAAGTGCTAATCAAAAGTTTACTTGCCAAAATTTAAGGCTATAACATGTTTTGAGATCTAACTTATCCTAGATTACTAAAATTTTTTCTAGTTTTACTATATTTGATGTGCCCTAAGCTACAGGGGTGGTATTTGCTTTAAGATCTCTATCTCTTTTGCAAATAGCACAGTACTCTTCTTTTGAATCACGTTTAATGGGAGTTAAACAATCATGGCAATATTTCATGATTCTAATGGGTAATCTGAGTATATTAAGAGTTGCCAGAATTTATCTGATAATTCTCAAGACAAACAGAACACTTTTGACACCTGGATTCTATACTTTGTTATGGTAGTTGATGACGAAATTCTAGTAGAGATTCTAAACAAGCTTGATGATTCTATGGATGAGCTAGTGGCACAACAAAAGTTCGAAGATTGGACAGAAATGGAAGGCTTTCTTGATGCACAATATAATTCACGCCTTGCTAGTATACTAAAAGGAAAATCAAGTAGCGTTGATGATCTCGAATCTGAATTAAAAAACAGAATCACCGTTAGAAAAAAACGACTCTTTGCCCACTTGGAGCAAGCATTTCAAAAAGGAGAAATCTAGTTGCTTGAAAAATCCTCTCAGGTAATTTGAAAGATTGTAGTTTAGCTGATTTTTGTATTGATAAAACCATTCTTAGATAGCCTAGATTACTTCATACGTTTTGCTAAACGCCACGAAAAGAATTACCAGATTTTGTTCGCAAAACCCTCGTTGTTTCAGGTACATTTTCATCAAGATTAACCAAATAGATTTTGTTCTCAATTTCAACGAGAATGAATTTATATTTTGAAACAATTCTTTTTTCCTTCTCATCCAAAAGGGATTTTACCGGGATCAGAATTGGACTAAACTTTGACTCGGGTCGTCCTTTACTTTCCCATACAGGATATGGATACTCGTATGGTAGTCTATTTTTTACATAAACTAAACTTGGCTTGTAAGCTAATGCCAAGCCTAAACCTACACAAAAAATTCCTGAAAACAAGCCGAAATATTTTGCCCATTCGCGTTCTTGAGTTAAGATTACTATTTTTTCAGAATCAGGTTCCCACCAAAAGGCACTTGGATCAAGAGATTCCACTGTTATAGGAAAATTGGTAGGGATTTGTACTCCCAAAATTATTGTTCCTGAACCCATTATCACCAAGATGACTGCAAAGCCACTATCTTTTCTTAGAGTCAGTGCAAGCAAACTCGTGAGAACTACAAGCAACACCGTCACTACATATGTGATAACTTGGGTATGGGAAATAATTCCAAAGTATCCTACAGAAAATAGCATAACAGCTAATCCAAGACTAGTCCACATTCTTTTTTGCTTTTGGTATTCTCCAAATTGTGTCAAAATCATAGAGCCCAGTCTATTATTGTGTCTTCATCATTATAAAATAAAAGCAAATGCGAGAACGCGAAGGAACCTAGAATATGGTGGTCAAGAACCTTGAACATTAGGGCGTGCGTTCTCGCTGATATTGTTGCGCTGTCAAATTACTTAAGATTTTATGAATCCATTAATCCAAGTTATGGATAATACAAGTTGTTTTCAAAAATACTAGTTGCAATAGATGGCTCTACATCAGCAAAAAGAGCGTTTGCGCGATCTATTTTCTTGGCTAATAAATGCGATTCAAAGCTGGAGGTAGTGCATGTAGTGCCATGCGAATTTGGAGGAGATAGTGAAAATACATTTGAGCTAGTTGAAGAACTAAAAACTAAAGCCAAAGAAATTCTTGAACAATGCAAGAAAGCTGCTGCGAAGAAAAATATTACAATTAAAACACTGTCAGAGCTTGGCGATCCTGCAAAAATCATAATCGAGCTTGCAAAAAGTAATGATTATGACCTAATTGTAATGGGTAGTAGAGGCCGAAGTGCCTTCAAAGAGCTATTATTAGGAAGTGTGACACTCAAGGTCGCACATCATGCAAAGTGTCCAATCATGGTAGTTAGATAAGGATGAATATTTGTCATATTCTCAAAGTATAGCACAGTTCGCGACTTGTGAAAAGTTAATTGCATATAATTAAAACGATTATTTTTTTGGTCCTTCGTGTTTCCCAGAGAAACATTCCGCACAAACTTTGTTGGGTTGATACAACTCATTTAAGCAGTAACATTTTTCACAATTACAAAGAAATTTTTCTAGCTCAATCATAAATATGGCCCGTAATACAATTGTCTTTTGCCGTTAGATTTTACAGCAAAGGCACGAGAGCAACGCCTGCACACCAATAACATTGATTCCGTTAGTTCTAATTTTACAAAATAACCCTCTTCCATACAGTAGGGGCAATAGTTGCCAGCTGAAGCTTCCTTTAGCAAATCACATCAAAAGCTTCAAGGCTTCGTCTCTTGAAACGGCGACAAGAGTTTGAGTTTGCATTAAATCTCCCGCCTCAATTCCTAGCTGCATAGCAACCTTTTCGTTTGGGGCTTCATATATCCAGACTGCATCAAACCGCCCAAGTGTCCAGTAGCTACCAAGTATTTTTACGCCTTCTGGTAGATTTTGCATGAGCTTTTTCCCAAATTCAGCCACATCTTTTGCCTTTTTTCTAAATTTTATGAGAGCAATGAAAATCATGTTAACTAATTTACTTCAAACTAGTATACAAATTTTCAAGATAAGGTAGATTGGTTAGAATTTAGCTAAATTATTATATTATTTGCGAATTACATATGATTTCTGTTATGAACACACTTGAGATTTTATCTCACAAATACATAATATTATCACGGCAAAAGAGTTTATTCATACTTGCTCAGATGGAAAAAAGAAGTGTTACCAAATTAACGATACACTAGAATTTGCGATGCTCAAAATGAATCCAAAATGTCCTGCTTGCGGCAAATCACTGCTTGGATAAACCAAAAACTGAACCGTTGTAGTTGTGAATCTAACGATTCTCGCACATTTTTCATTAATATCTGAAACATTCTGTTTGAACTATTAGATCTGCTCGTCTTTGAGGTAACCCATTCTTCGCAGCTTCTCTTGACCATGGCTTGACTGGAGCAAGATGTTCATTTCTGTGGTAGTAAGGCTGGGCTTTTCCTGCTCGTATATTTCATGCATTCCAGGATTAATCCCTAGAGCATCAACTAGAAACTCATTGTATAATTCTTTTATGCCAGGCTGGTTGCGAAATATCTTTGCAAGCTCAAATGTATTGTCCTCTCTGAATTTATCCCATTTTTCTTGAAGACCCTTTTCCTCTACAAACTGGGAAAAAAAGTCAAGCTGAAATTTCTTTTTATCCATTTTTTCACCTGCCTAAATCCTAGACTAGTTTAAAAAAAATAATGTATTATTCTGTGTATGTCCAAAATGCAACTATTATTCTTAGGATACAGTTAGAGTCCAAATAAAACCCAAAAAACTACCAATCCAACTAAACCAATTAAACTCAAGCCTATTGCTTTATGAGTATCATCCATAATTTTGAGGCCCAAGCATTTGATATTAAACATAATACACGATTCCTAAAATTGACATTGAGTGTTTGAAAAATTTGGGATAAGCTTATTAAAAGAGAAATAATCTCGGTTTTTTATGCGATTCTTTAAACGAGAAAAAGCCATCACGGAGACTGTATGCCGTGAGTGCGGTATGGAATTTTCAGAATCTGAGAGAATGCTACGCCACATGATAAAAGCCCATTCAAAATCAGGTAAAGGTCCTAGCTGTAAATGTTAGTATTTCTGATTCTTTGTAATTCTGGCGGATACTAGATTTGGTCGTTATCTTCAATATCCTCTTCTAGATACCGCAAATCCTTCCACCAATTTACCTCGTCAGGCATTTTTCCCGACTGGCATGATCGAAGGTAGTTAATAGATCTTTTGGTATAGATTTATTTTACAAAAATTACAGATTTTCAAATAAATTAAAAAAAAGAAAAAAAGTAAGCATCGTTATATTGCAGGAGTTTTTTTTCTTACTTTTTTTTGATTTGAACTTGTAGGGGTTTTGCCGTATACGACGAATGCCGGCTATATTCAGCTGGATTCCCAACACTGGATACTGTATCGGTGATTCCAGATGTGTTTGCACTGTCTGCGTACAGC
>Ga0187893_10001803_pt1 | contig 49411 bp, 48 predicted proteins | sample MA1701074metaG_FD_139574 | JGI IMG/M metagenome (GOLD analysis project Ga0187893, IMG submission 139574) | White microbial mat communities from a basaltic lava cave in the Kipuka Kanohina Cave System on the Island of Hawaii, USA - MA170107-4 metaG ... | reverse complement strand
GCCGAGCAGACTCGTGGGCGCGACGACGAGCGTCCGGCCCGAGAACGTGGCGAGCGCCTGGACGGTCTTCCCGAGGCCCATGTCGTCGGCGAGGAGCGCGCCGAGCCCGAGCCGGCCGAGGCACGCGAGCCAGCGGACGCCTTCGCGCTGATACGGGCGGAGCTCGGCGCGGAGGTCCGCGGGCAGCTCCGTATCCGGCCACTCGCCGCGCAGCAGCTCCGCGAGCCGCTCGAAGCCGGGGGGCGGCGGCACGTCGAGGAGCGCCGCGACGCGCGCGAGATCCGGGAGTGCCGCCGCCGGGAGTCGCCCCTTCGCGTCCCGGGCAGCGAGCAGATCCGCGAGCGGGCCGCCGAAGCGCGCGAGCCAGTCGGCCGGGAGCGGCGCGAAGCCGCCGCCGAGGAGCGGCACGAGGGCGTCGCCGCGCCGGAACGCGGCCAGCACGCGCGCGGAATCCGCTTCCCGATCGCGGTCTTCCAGCCGGGTCCGGAAGCGGAGCGTGAAGTCGTCGCCGACGAGCTGGAGATCCGGCTCGAGGGCCGGCGCGAGCCGGAACGCCCGCTCGGCGTCCCCAGTCTTCTGGGCGTCGAAGCGGGCGAGGCGCTCCGCGAAGCCGATCGCCGCCTCCGGCGCGAGCTCGACGCGCCGGCCGGGCACCAGCCCGAGCGCACTCTCGAGCCGCGCCACGAGGCGCTCCTCCGCGGCCACGTCGCGGAGCGGCACCGCGCCGGCGAGGTGCACGAGCCGCCCGGCGTCGATGCGCGCGCTCGGCGGGCTTCCGTAGACGAGGGTCGCGAGCACCGAGAGACCGTCGCCCGCGCGCGCCGTCTCGATCGCGATGCGCGGGGGTTCGGCGCGCGTGCTCGGAAGACGCTCGCTCTCGATCGCCACGGGCAGGCGGCGCCGGAGGGTCGGCAGCACCTCGCCGACCAGCTCCGCGGCCTGGTCGGGCGTGAAGAGCCTCCCGCGGCCGCTGAGGTCCTCACGCTCGCGCCCCGAGAGCGGGAGCGGCGCGAGCTCGCGGAGCGCGCCGCCCGCGAGCACGAAGCCGCCGCCGAGGTCGCGCTCGGGGCGCGGGTCGGGCTCCACGGAGAGCCGGAAGCCCGACGCGTCGTCGGCGAGCCGCGCCGCCCAGCCGACCGGCTCGCGCGAGGTCGCGATCGGCGCGCCGTCGAGCGTGACCTCTCCCGCGCCCTCGAGGACCGGCAGCAGCGCGCGTAGGATGCCGCGCGGGAGCGGGCCCTCGCGCTGCGGACCGAGCGCGCTCTCGACGGTGAGGTCGAGGCGCGTGGGCGCGACCGGCGGGCCGGCCTTGCCGCCGCTCGCGGCCGTCAGCGAGGTGCGGAGCGGCGTCTCGCCCCCCGCATGGACCACGGCGCGCTCGAGCGCGAGGCCCGCCGGTGTCGTCACGAAGCGGTAGGCAATCGTGCCCTGCGCTCCGGTCGCGGCGCCGGCGAGCGCCTTTCCCTCGCGCGCTGCGCTCCGGAGCGCGATCACCGCCGCCGCGACGTGCGCGCAGGGGTCGTCGTCGCTCCGGCAGTCGCACTCCCAGGCCCCTTCCTCCGGCAGGAGCAGCACGCTCGGGTGCACGACGCCCGCCCGGGGCCGCACCCGCACCACGACCTCGCTCGCGCTCTCGCGCTCGCCCGTCACGGCGCCCGCGCGGGCGAGCTCGACGCCCTCGCTCCACGCCGCGCGCGAAGCGTGCTGGCGCACCTTCTCGAAGAGGGCCTGCATCGAACGCGCCGAGGCTAGCGACTTGCAGCCCGCGGCCGGCTCCGCCATCTCTCGGCGGGTGCCGAGCTACATCACGCCCGAGGGCCTGGCAAAGCTCCAGGCGGAGGCCGAGCGCCTGTGGCGGGTCGAGCGCCCGCGCGTGACCCGCGAGGTCGCCGAGGCGGCGGCGCTCGGCGACCGCTCGGAGAACGCCGAGTACATCTACGGGAAGCGGCGCCTCCGCGAGATCGACCAGCGGCTGCGCTTCCTCGCGAAGCGCATGGACGAGCTCACGGTCGTGCGCGCCACGCCCGAGCAGCGGGGCCGCGTCTTCTTCGGCGCCTTCGTGCTGCTCGAGGAGGAGGACGGGAGCCGCCGCGAGCTGCGTCTGGTCGGGCCCGACGAGTCCGAGCCCGCAGCCGGGCGCGTGAGCATCGAGTCGCCACTCGGGCGCGCGCTGGTCGGGAAGCAGACGGGCGACGCCGTGAGCGTGCGCCGGCCGAGGGGCGAGCTCCGCGCCGCGATCGTGAGCATCCGCTACGAGGAGGAGAAGTAAACACGGGGACGGAGTTGAGATTCAACTTTCGCCCCGCAGGGCAAGCAAGTTGAATGTCAACTCCGTCCCCGCGTCAACTTCGTCTTAGTGCGGCGCGGGCTCGGCCGGCGGGCTCTTCGGCGCGCGCCGCGTGGGCGCCGCGCGCTTCTCGCCGGACGCGGTGCGCCGCGCGAGCGTGCGGAGCTCGTCGAACGCCTCCTCGACGCACGTCACGAAGCGGTCGAGGTCGGGCACCAGATCCCAGTCGGCGTTCACGCCCCAGCAGAGCTTGCCGTCGTAGCTGAAGAGCGCGATCCCGAGCCCGAGCCCGTCGAGCAGCGGCACGACGGGGTAGATCTCGAGCATGCGGGAGCCGAGCAGGAAGAGCGGCACCTGCGGCCCGGGCACGTTCGTGACCACGAGGTGGAACGGGAGCTGCCGGGTGATGTTCCGCGCGCCGAGCGCGAGCAGCGTGGCGGGCGTCCAGTCGGCCGCCTGCGTGAGCACCTCCGCCGCGACGGCCTGCCGCGCCTGCTTCAGCTCGGCCGTGCGCGCGGCGAGCATGCGGAGCCGCACGGCCGGGTCCGGCTCCGCGAGCGGGAGCGGCACGAGCCAGGCCGAGACGCGGTTGCCGAGGCGCCCGCGCTCGTTGTCCGCGCGAACGCTCACCGGCGCCATCACGCGGAAGTCGAGGCCCTCGACGGGGAAGCGGCGCTGCTCGAGGAAGCGGCGCACCGCGCCGGTCACCGTCGCGAGCACGACGTCGTTCAGCGAGCCGCCGAGCGCGCGGCGCACGGCCTTGAGCTCGTCGACCGGGAGCACGAGCCAGTCGAAGCGGCGGTGGGGGCTGATGCGCTCGTTGAGCGGCGTCGGCGCCGCGCGCCGCAGCACGCCGCCGAGCGTCTCGCGGAGGGCGCGCGCGCGGATCCCGACCTCGCGGCGCGCGTCCTCGGCCTCGCGCAGGAGCTTTCGCACGTCGCGGAGCGCCTCGAACGGGAGCCGCGCGCGGCGCAGCACCTCGTCGCGCAGCAGCTCGAAGGGCGTTGGCGCGGGGCGCGGCACGAAGGGGGAGGGCTCGAAGATCTCGGCGTCGGGCGAGGGGCTCATCAGCACGTTCATCAGGTCCACGCCCGAGACGCCGTCGATCATGCAGTGGTGCACCTTCGAGAGCAGCGCGAAGCGGTCGCCCTCGAGGCCCTCCACCACCCACATCTCCCAGAGCGGGCGTGCGCGGTCGAGGCGCTGCGCCATCACGCGCGCGGCGAGCTGGCGGAGCTGGTGCATGTCGCCGGGCCGCGGCAGGCTCGTGTGGCGCACGTGGTAGTCGAGGTTGAAGCCCTCGTCGTCCACCCAGACCGGCGTCCCCTCGATCGGCACCCAGGCGAGCCGCTGCCGATAGCGCGGGATCCGGTGCAGCACGCCGGCGATGCCGCGGCGCAGCAGGTCGATGTCCACGCCGCCTTCGCGGCTCTCGAGCGCGCCGAGCTCGTGGATCGCGACCGAGCCGACGTGCATGGGCGCATGCGGTCGCTCGAGGAACAGGAACGAGTGATCGAGCGCGGTGAGCCGGTCGTAGCTGTAGCGCGGCAAGGGTCCCCTCCCGCGGGTGGATGACGCGGCGCAACGTAGCGAGGGGTGGGGGGTGGCGCTGGCCGGCTGCCGTCAAGTTTTCCCCCCGGGCGAGCGAAGAAGCGGGGGTCGGAGGGATCCATGGCTCCCGGGACCAAGGTCCAGCTGCGCCTCGGGGATCGCGTCGTGGCGGAGGTGCCGTTCGCCGGCGCCGAGCTCCGCGTGGGGCGCATGAAGGACAACGAGCTCGTGATCAACAACCTGGCCGTGAGCCGCTTCCACGCGGTGCTGCGGCGGGTGGGCGAGAGCTTCGAGATCGAGGACCTCGGGAGCGAGAACGGCACCTTCGTCGACGGACGCCCGGTGAAGGGCAAGACGGGGTTCGCGTCCGGCGCAGCGATCACGATCGGCATCCACACGCTCCTGCTGCGTGAACCCGAGGCGCCCGCGAAGCCGGCGCCCGCCGCGCAAGGCGAGGCGTGGGATGCGGCGCAGACCCAGCTGCTGGGCGGCCGCGCCGCACCGGCCGAGGAGGAAGCGGTGGCGGTGGCGATGGAGGCGGATCGGGACGACGAAGGCGCGGCGGACGCGATCGAGGCGGAGGACGAGATCCGCCGCCTCGGCGAGAGCATGGAGCGCGCTCCCAAGTCGCTCGATCTCCCCGACCGCGAGGGCCTCTTCGCGGTGGACGAGGACGAGCTGCTGCTGCCCGGCGACCTGCCGCCGCTGGCCGCCGGCATGAGCGTCGAGCCGATCGCGGCCGAGGTGCTCGAGGAGCTCTCCGTGGCCGAGCCCGTCCCGGCGGCGGCCGCGCCGCCCGAGACGGGCGCCGGCACCGCGCTCTTCGATTTCGGCCTCGCCGACGATCTCGGGCTCTCGGAAGGCTCGCTGCTCCGCGCGGCCCGCGCGCACGCCGAGGAGCCGACCGCCTCGGGCTCCGACACCGCGCCGCCCACGGCCGAGGCGCGGCACGCGGGGCTCATCGTGGAGCGCGCCGGGAAGGTGGAGCGCGTGGTCGCGTGGAGCGAGGCCGCGCTCGTGATCGGCCGCGCCCCCGACTCGGGCCTCGTGCTCCCCGCGAGCGGCGTCTCGCGGCGGCACGCGCGCCTCGAGCGCCAGGGCGAGAGCTTCCGCGTGAGCGACCTCGGCTCCGCGAACGGCGTGCTCGTGAACGGCAAGCGCGTCGAGTCGGCCGTGCTCGCGTTGGGTGACGTGATCGGGATCGACGAGTTCACGCTCACCTTCGTGCTCGACCGCGAGCCGGTGGACCGGGTGGTGCAGGCGACGAAGCCGGCCGGAGGCGACGCGAAGCGGGCGACCGAGTTCGCCGCCGCCCCGCGTCCCGCGATCCCGGAGCTCGACCTCGTGCTCGACGAGGACAGCGCGGCGGTCGAGGCCGAGAAGGAGCTCGAGCTCTCCGCGCTGATCGGGCCGGGCCGCGGCGAGAACGTCGCGGCCGGCTGGCGTTTCGAGGTCGCCGTTGCGACGGACCGGCTGCCGCCGAGCCTGAAGCGCGCGCTCGCCAAGCTCGGCGAGGACGAGCTCCGGCTCCCGGCCGAGCTCCGCCTGGTGCGGAAGCGCTAGCGAAGCCTCAGCCGCGCGTCTGCTCGCGGCCGCGCGCCACCACTCCGAGCCGCCGCGAGGCCACGTCGGCCGGCGTGACGCTCCGCATGTGCTCGGCCGAGACGCGCACCTCGTGGCGGCGCGCCTCCGCGGCGGGCATGCCGAAGGTCTCGTCGATCAGCCGCTTGTAGCCGCGCATCGCGCGCGGCTCGCAGGACAGCATGTCGCGCGCGAGCGCGCGGCAGGCGGGCAGGAGCTCGGCGGGCGGCACCACGCGGAGGAGGAGCCCCCAGCGCTCGGCCTCTGCGGCCGAGACGAAGTTGCCCGAGAGCGAGACCGCCTTCGCACGGTTCACGCCGATCAGGCGCGGGAGCTTCACGGAGAGCCCCCAGCCGGGCAGGATCCCGACCCGCGCGTGCGTGTCGGCGAAGCGCGCCTCGGACGAGCCGATCAGCACGTCGCAGGCGAGCGCGAGCTCGAAGCCGCCTGTGATGGCGACGCCGTTGATCGCGCCGATTACCGGCCGATCGCAGCCCTCGATGGCCTGCACGACGTCGTGAGCGGTCTCGCGCGGGCGATCGCTCCCGCGGTCCGGTCCGGCCTGCGAGAGCTCCTTGAGGTCGAGGCCCGCGCAGAACGCCGGGCCCGCGCCAGTCAGGATCACCGCGCCCACCGCGTCGTCCCCGGCGAGCGCCGCGAACGCCTCGCGGATCGCGTCGCGCAGCGCGCGGTTCAGCGCGTTCCGCGCCTCCGGGCGGTTCAGGGTGAGGGTCGCGATCCCCTCCGACTTCTCGACCTGCAGCACCGGCTCGGCCATCGTGCCTCTCCTCGGAAGGCGCCGAGGATAGGTCAGGCCGGGTCGGTCTCCTCGAGCCACTGCGCCGCCGCGGTGTCGGAGTCCTTCGCCTCGAGCGTGTCGAGGTGCGCGTAGCCGTGGCGCTCGAGGCTCCGGCGGCGCCACAGGTTGCCCGTCGCACCCACCACCAGGAGCTTCGCGAAGAAGACCATCCCGAAGCCCTTTCCGAGGAGGCTCGCGTCGAGCGTCACGTGGTCCACCCAGGCGAACCCCAGGTCGATGGCGAGCAGGACGAAGCCGAGCGCGGGCATGCCCTTCGCGAAGGCCCAGATCCACGAGAAGAAGAAGGCGGGCCACGAGAAGCCGTGCTTCACGGCCTCGACGTGCTCGAGGTTCGCGCGGCGTGCGTAGAGGTCGAAGCGTTCCACGCCTGCGCGACTCCTAGCGCGTCGCCTGCGCCGGCGCCTGCGCCAGGGCGACGGCGGCGAGGGTGCGCGGGCGGAGCTCCTGCTTCAGCTCCTCGAGCTCACGGCGCGCGGCCTCCTGCTCGGCGTCGGCGCGGAGTGCCTTGATGCGCTGGCCGATCTCGGTCGAGACGCCGAGCTCGCGCTCGAGCTCGCCCTCCGAGACGAGGCGCGCGACGTGGCTGCGAACGCTCTCGAGGGCCTTCACGTCGGCGTCCATCGAGAGCCCCTCGAACGCCTGGCGCAGGCGGCGGCGGGCCCGCGCGTTCGCGAGCGTCGCCAGCGTGCGGCCACGCTCGCGCTCGAGCAAGCGGATCTCCTCGCGGAAGCGGAGGAGGTTCGCCTTCGCCTCCTCGGCCTCGCGCTGGAGCCCGGTCCACTCGCGCTCGGCGCGCTCGATCTCGCCGACCAGGAGCTGCTTGTGCTGGACCAGGGTGAGGCCCACCGCGTCGTCGCCGCGCAGCACCGCGCGCCGGATGTCCTCGTGCGTGTGCCCGAGCTCGGCGCGGCGCTCCGTCACCTCGGCCTCCAGCTTGTTGCGCATGAACAGGATGCCGGCCACGGCCTCCTTCAGCTCCTTGTACTGCCGGATGCGCTCGTGGATCGCGCGCTCGTACACGGCCTTGGGGCTCTGCTCCTCGCGCTCGCGGATCCAGCCGCTCGCGCCTCCGCGGATCAGACCGATCAGACGCTCGAAGAAACCGGCAGGCTTGCTCATCGTTCTCCTCCCCGATCGGATCCGTCCGATCGCTTCCAGTCTTCGTCGCGCAGGCCCAGCTCGCGGATCTTGAGCTGGAGGCTCTGCCGCACCATCCCGATCGCCTCAGCGGTGCGCGACACGTTGCCGCCGTTCGCGCGCAGCGCGCGCAGCAGGAAGTCGCGCTCGAAGCCCTCGACCGCCGCGCGCTTCGCGTCGGCGAAGGCGACGCCGCCGTTCGCCGGCTCGGCCGCGGCCGGGCCCGCGAGGCGCAGGTCGGCGGCGTCGATCTCGTCGCCGGTCGCGAGCACCGCGGCCTGCTCGAGCACGTTCCGGAGCTCGCGCACGTTGCCGGGCCAGCCGTGTCGCGCGAGCGCCGCGAGCGCCGCCGGCGCGAGGCGCTTCTCTCGGCGCCCGAGCCGCCCCGCCAGCTCGAGGAGGAAGCGCTCGGCGAGGGTCGCGAGGTCCTCGGGCCGCTCGCGAAGCGGGGGGAGGGCGATCTCGACGACCTTCAGGCGGTAGTAGAGGTCCTCGCGGAAACGCCGGGCGGCCACGTCCTTTTCGAGGTCGCGATGGGTCGCGGCCACGACCCGGACGTCCACCTGGATCGGCTTGCTCCCGCCGACGCGCTCGAAGGTCCGCTCCTGGAGCACGCGCAGGACCTTCGCCTGCGTGTCGGGCGCCATGTCGCCGATCTCGTCCAGGAAGATCGTGCCACCGTGCGCGGCCTCGAAGCGGCCGATGCGGCGCGCGTCGGCGCCCGTGAAGGCTCCCTTCTCGTGGCCGAAGAGCTCGCTCTCGACCAGCTCGCGGCTGATCGCGGCGCAGTTCACCGCCACGAAGGGGCCGCCCCGCCGCGCGCTCGCCTCGTGGAGCGCCTGCGCGACGAGCTCCTTCCCCGTGCCCGACTCGCCCCGCACGAGCACGGTGAGGTCGGTCTCGGCCACCTTGCGGACCGTCTCGAACACCTGGCGCATCGCCGCGCCGCGGCCCACCAGGTTGCCCATGCCGAAGTCGCGCTCGATGCGCGCGCGCAGCTCACGGTTCTCGCGCGCGAGCCGCGTGCGCTCGAGGGCGCGGCGGACCACGAGCCGGATCTCGTCGTTGTCGAAGGGCTTCGGCACGTAGTCGTCGGCGCCGAGCTTCATCGCCTCGACGGCGATCTTCTCGTTGCCGTGCGCCGTGATCATCGCGACCGGCGTCTCGGGCTGGCGCTGCTTCGTGAAGCGCAGCACGTCGAGACCGGAGGGGCCCTCGCCGAGCGCGAGGTCGGTGAGCACGAAGTCGAAGGCCTCGGCGTCGAGCCGGGCGAGGGCGTCGTCGCCGCGCTCGCACTGCACGACCTCGTAGCCCTCGCGGCGGAGGAGCCCGGTCAGCGCGAGCCGGATGCCCGCCTCGTCCTCCACGACCAGGATGCGCGCGCCGGTCATCGCGCCTCCACGGGCGGGGCCGTGCGGCGCGGCAGCGTGACGATGAACTCGCTGCCCGCGCCAGGCGCGGAGCTGGCCTCGATCACGCCGCCGTGGGCCTCGACCACCTTCTTGCTGAGCGCCAGGCCGAGGCCGGTGCCGGTCGACTTCGAGGTGTAGAAGGGGCTCCAGATCCGGCCGAGCTTCTCGGCGTCCATGCCGGGGCCGTTGTCGCAGACGCGCAGCCACACCTCCGTGCCGGCCAGGTTCTTCCCCGCGCTGAGCTCGAGGCGGGGCGCCGGCGTCCGGGCCTCGGCGAAGGCGTCGAGCGCGTTGCCGATGAGGTTGATGACCACGCGGCGGAGCTTCTCGCCGTCGCCGCGGAGCGTGCCGGCCTCCGCCACGTCGCACTCCACCTTCACGCCGAGCCCGGCGATGCGGTCGGAGAGGGTGTCGAGCGCGGCCGCGACCACGTCGGCGAGGCTCAGCTCGGCGACCGCCACGTCCTCCTCGCGCGCGAAGCGGAGCAGGTGGGAGATGCTCTTCTCGACGCGCTCGAGCTCCGCGAGCGCGACGCCCGCGTACTCGACGTTGTCGCGCGCGGTGGGGTCCTCGCCCATCTGCTGGACCAGGCTCTTCGCGGCGGTGATCGGGTTCCGGATCTCGTGCGCCACGCCGGCCGCGAGCTCCTCCACGTGGCGGGCGTGCGCGTCGGCGAGCGTGCGGCGCTCGCGCGTCACGTCCGCGTGTACGCGCTTGTGCACCTCCTGCTCGATGATCCGCTTGTGGAGGCGCGGGGCGACGATGGCCCCGAACCAGTGGCTGGCGAGCCCGATACCCCAGGCGAGCGCCACGATCAGCGCGGGCCGGAAGCCGGCGACGACGAGCAGGAAGAGGACGACCGCCACGTAGGGGACGGCGTGCGCCAGGAAGCCGATCTTGCGGTTCGCCTCGGCGCGCGCCTCGCGGAGCGCCTTCTGCGCGGCCGTGAGCGGGCGCTTCGGGTCCGGGGGCGGCTCGTCCTCGCCGTCCTCGGCCCAGCCACTCCGGCGGGCCCGGCGCGCCTCCCGGCGCAGCCGCCGCCACTCCTCGCGTTGCCGGTGGTTCATGCGGACTTCCTCGCAGCCCATGCCGGGCCGTATCGCAAGCTCCGTGCCGGGCCGGACGGCCTCGGGACGCGCTCCGGCGCGGTTTCGGGGGCCTCGGGTGCAGCGTACACGCGACAGGGTGCAGCCTGCGCGCTGCAGGGACCGGCCGTCAAGACGCCGCGCCGGCCCGCCGATCTCCCGGTCCATGTGGGTGGACGGGCTCGTCCTGCTCCTGATCGCGCTCCTCACCTGGTTCGGCGCGCGCCGGGGCGCGGCGGTCGCGGGTGTCCAGCTCGTCGGCCTGCCGCTCGCGTACGGGGGCGCGGCCGGCGGGGCGTTCGCGTTCGGCCCGGCGCTCGCGGCCGAGCTCGGCTGGTCGGAGGCGGTGGGGACCCTCGTGGCCGGGAGCGCGGGGCTCCTCCTGGTGCAGCTCCTCGTGAGCGCGCTGACCCGCGTGCTCCGGAAGCCCCGGGAGGAGCTCGCGCCGAGCTCGCAGGCGGTGGGCGCCGTCTTCGGCGCGCTTCGTGGCGCGCTCTTCGCGCTCCCGCTCCTGTGGCTCGCGGGGTTCGCCGAGGGCGCGCGTATGACTGGCGTGCGCCCCGAGCTCCCGGACATGTCGGGCGCGATGCTGCCCGCGCTCGGGAGCGGCGTCCTCGGCGCCGGCGCGGAGCAGCTCGTCGACACGCGCGAGCCCGGCGGGCGCGTGGCCGTACACCTGGTGAAGCAGCCCGCCGCGACGCTCGAAGCCTTCCAGGGCGTGGTCTCCGACCCGCGCGTGGTGAGCCTCCAGCGCGACGGGAGCTTCTGGCGCGACGTCGAGCGCGGCGCGGTGAACGCGGCGCTCGCGAAGCCGGCGGCGCGGGCGCTCGTGAACGACCGCCGCTTCCGCGTGAAGCTCCGTGACGCCGGCGTAGTCTCGGACGAGGCGGTGAAGGACGCGCGCCACTTCGAGCTCGAGCTCGCCCTGGCGCTCGCCGAGATCGGGCCGCGCCTCGAGTCGGTGCGGAACGACCCCGCGCTCGACGAGCTCCTCGCCGATCCCGAGGTGCGCGCGAGCCTCCAGAGCGGCAACACGCTCGCGCTGCTCCGCGACCCGCGCTTCCGCGCGCTCGTCTCCCGCGCCAGCCGTCAGTAAAGGGACGACCTTCACGAGGGGACGGACCTTTTTCTTCACGAAGCGCGGTAGGCTCGTCCGCCCACGGGAGGACGCGCATGCTGAAGCTCACCTTCTGCCTGCACCGCCGGCCCGAGCTCTCGCGCGCCGAGTTCCAGCGCTACTGGCGCGAGACGCACGGGCCGCTCGTGCGCCGCCACGCCGCCGCGCTCGGCATCGTGCGCTACGTGCAGCTCCACACGGGCCACGACGACCTCGGTGCGGCGCTCCGCGGGAGTCGCGGCGGGCCGGAGCCCTACGACGGCGTGGCCCAGCTCTGGTGGCAGGACCGCGCCGCCTTCGAGGCCGCGCTCACGAAGCCCGAGGCGCAGCACGCCGGGGCTGAGCTCCTCGCCGACGAGAAGCGCTTCATCGATCTCGCGCGCTCCCCGCTCTGGATCGGCGAGGAGCACGAGGTGATCGGCGACTGAGCGGACGACGGACGCGGAGGCCACTGTCGTGACTCCTGCGCGCGCCGCTCCGCGGCGCTTGCGTCGGCGAGGAGCACGAGGTGATCGGCGCGAGCGGCCTCGGCTAGAAGAGCGGCTCGCCGTCCGGGGCGTACGCCGTGATCTCGCAGGAGAGCGAGATCACCTCGACGCGCGGGGCCTCCCAGCGGGAGGCGGGGACGGCCGGGGTCGTGGTGTCGATCGGCATGAACGGGGTTGTAGCACCCGGCCTGTGACCGCGCCGCTCGGCGGCGCTCAGTGGGATCGCGCCGCCCCGCCGGCGGCGCTCTCAGCGGAGCAGCACGTCGCAGAGCGTCCGCACGCGGCGGACCAGGCGCCCGAAGGCGTTCGTGTGGATGTTGCGCCGGAGCCGGACGAGGAGGCGGCGCTCGAGGGCGTAACGGGTGAGCTGGCTCCGGCTGGGCCCCGCGCCCGCTGGCGTGAGCTCCGCGAGCCGCTTCCGGAGCTCGGGACCGGGCGCCTCCCAGACCGCGAGGTCCTCGTCGCTGAGCCGCTCCACGATCGCCCGGCACTGCGCGAGGAGCGCCGGGTCGGCCACGAGCGCCTCCGCCCACTTCCCGACCGAGCGCGTGGTCGGCCGGCTCTCGCGGTTCACCGTCACCGGGTCGCCGGTGCCGCGGCCGGCGCGCGGTGCCGCCTCCTCGGTGCGCCCGTACTCGATCATGCCGGGCTCGAAGCCGACGCCGAGGTGCGCGCAGATCGCGCGCAGCGCGGGCTCGGGCTCCGCCACCAGCGCCTCGTAGCGCACGTGATGGAGCGGCACGGGCCGCTCGCGGAGGAAGCGCGCGATGGCCGGCACATACCGCTCGAGCAGCGGGTTCCGCGCATGGGCGGCCGCGGCGTCGCCGTCGAAGAACGACTCCACGTAGGAGGACCACACCGCCAGCGGATGCCGGGTGAGGACCAGGTAGCGGGCGTCGGGATGGAGCTTCACGAGGAAGTCGAGCACGAGCGCGTAGGCCGGCGTCTTGTCGAGGAAGAGCCGCCGGCCGGAGCCCGCGAGCGCCTGCTCGTAGAGGTGGTCGGTCGCGCGCCGGAGCGCCGCCAGCCAGTCGCTCTCGCCGCCGGGCAGGAGCGCGACGAAGCTCCGGAGCGCCTGCTGGGTGATCACCGGGTCGTAGGGCGCCTGGTCTACCCGCTCGTGGAAGCCGAGGTGCGCGAGCGGCGGCATCAGGTGCGGCTCGGGCGGCGCGAAGATCGCCGGGTGGCTCCCGAGCATGCGCGCGAGGAGGGTCGAGCCGGAGCGCGGCGCCCCGATCAGGAACACGAGGCGGTCACGCGGGCTCTCGGACGGCACGGCGCGGGGAGGGTGGCAGCCCGCGACGCGGCTGCAAGATAGGCTCCTCGCGTGGACGCGAGCGAGCTCGGCGAGCGGGTGCGCGCGGCGGCGCGCGAGCTCGGCTTCGACGCGGTCGGCATCGCGCCCGCCGAGCCGCCGCCGCACGCCGATTTCCTCGATGAATGGCTCGCGCGCGGCTACGCGGGCGAGATGGCCTGGCTCGCGCGGCGCGCCGGGGAGCGCGCCGACCCGCGCCGGGTCCTCCCCGGGGCGCGGAGCATCGTCGCGGTCGCCGTGGTGTACGACGAGCCGGGCCGCGAGAGCAACGCAGCCGAGCAGGGGCCGGGCGGAGCCCGGGGCCGCGTCGCGCGTTACGCCGGCGGCGCGGACTACCACGACGTGCTCGGCCAGCGGCTCCGCGCGCTCGCGCGCGCGGTCGAGGCCCTCGCGCCCGGGACCGGCACGCGGAGCTACGTGGACACCGGCCCCGTGCTCGAGCGCGCCGTCGCGGCGCGCGCCGGGCTCGGCTGGATCGGGAAGAACACCCTGCTGATCCACCCGCGCCTCGGCTCCTACCTCTTTCTCGGCGTGGTGCTGACCGACCTCGCGCTCGCGCCCGATGCGCCCGAGCCCGACCACTGCGGGAGCTGCCGCGCGTGCCTCGACGCGTGCCCGACGGACGCCTTCCCCGCGCCCTACGTGCTCGACGCCACGCGCTGCCTGTCCTACACGACGATCGAGCTCCGCGGCCCGATCCCCGAGCCGCTCCGGGCGCCGCAGGGCGACTGGGTGTTCGGCTGCGACGTGTGCCAGGAGGTGTGCCCCTGGAACACACGCGCGCGCCGCAGCGTGCCCGAGGACCGGGCGGGCCTGCGTGGCGCGCTCGCGACGCGCGACGCCTGGCGCGCGCCCGCGCTCGCGACGCTCCTCGAGCAGGACGCGGACGCCTGGGCCGGGGCCGCGCGCGGCACCGCGCTCCGCCGGGCGAAGCGGCGCGGCTGGCTCCGGAACGCACTCGTCGCGGCGGGGAACAGCGGCGACGCCGCGCTCGCGCCGGCGCTCCGCCGCCACGCCGAGGGTGACGACGCGCTCCTCGCCGAGCACGCGCGCTGGGCGCTCGCCCGCCTGGGTGAGGAGGGCTAGCCCGGCTTCCGTGCGACGAGACGCGCGACCGCTGCGGGCTCTGGGGCCGAGACGAGCGCCTCCTCGGCGCGCAGCACGGCGAGCCCGGGGAAGAGCCGCGGCAGCTCACCAGGCTCGAGTAGAAACGCCGGATTCCTGGGGTGTTGCGCCAGCTCCCTCTGGCGGAGTGTGAAGGTCTCGTAGAGCAGGAGGCCGCCCGGGTGAAGCACGCGCTCGATCTCGGGTGCGAGCGGGCGGTGGAGGTAGCGGAACACGAGCACGGCGCCGCAGCTCCCGCTCGCGAGTGGGATGCCACGCGCCGTTTCGAGGTCGGCCACGAGCGCGGCGACCGCCAGCCCCCGGCCGCGCGCGGCCTCGCGGAGCGCCAGGAGAGGCGCACGGTCGCGGTCGATGCCGACGGTGCGAAGGCCCGCCGCGGCCAACGCGAGCGCGTTGCGCCCGCTCCCGCAGGCGAGGTCGAGCACGGGGCCGAGCGCCGCCACCTGCTTCAGACGGGGGAGCTCGGCCTCGACCAGTGCGGCCGCCTCATCGGGCATCGACCACCGCGCGGAGCCGCCCCGGGAAGTCGCTCATCAATCCGTCCACGTCGAGGTCGAGGAGGCGCTTCATCTCGGCCTCCTCGTTCACGGTCCAGACGTGCACCTGGACGTCGTGCGCGTGGGCGAAGGCGACGAGCTCCGGCGTGACGAGGGGCTTCCCCGCGAAGCTCGGCGGGATCTGGAGCGCCATCGGCCACGCGGGCGGCGCGCCCTCGCCGAGCGCGGCGCGCACATACCCGAGCACGTCGCCGACCGAGGCCCCGAGCGCAGTCGCGACGCCCTGGCGCGCGAGCTCGTCGCGCACCGCGGCGAGCGTGTCGTCCTCTGCGGCCGCGAGGAGCGTGCGGTCGGCGCGCCCGTGCTCGGCCACGAGCCGGACCACCCCCGAGACGAGGCGCGGGTCGTTCACCTTGAGCTCGATGTTGAAGCGCGCGCCGGGCAGCGCCTCGAACGCCTCGCGCAGCGTGGGGATCCGGATGTCGCGGCCGCGGTAGGGGTGGCTCCTGCCGCCGTCCGGGCTGAAGTGGTGGCCCGCGTCGAGTCGCGCGAGCTCCGCGCGCGTGAGCTCCGCGACGCGGCCCGCGCCGTCGGTCGTACGCGAGACGTCGGGGTCGTGCGCGATGACCACCTCGCCGTCACGGGTCACGTGCACGTCGGTCTCGAGGGCGTCCGCGCCCTCGGCGAGCGCGCGCGCGAAGCTCTCGAGCGTGTTCTCGGGCGCCTCGCCGCTCGCGCCCCGGTGGCCGAACACGATCGGCCTCGTCGCGGCGAAGTAGGGGTGACGCACGCGCGTACGGTATCGTGCGCGGCATGTCGGTGCTCACACGCGATGCGCTCCTCGCCGAGATCGCGCGCGGCGCGCTCGTGCTCGAGCCCTACGACCCGACCGCGGTCGGGCCCGCCTCGATCGACCTCACGCTCGGCGACGAGATCCGCGTGCTCGAACCCGGCGGCGACCCGATCCCGATCCGCGACGACGCCGACTTCCGCCTCTACACACGGAAGGCGTCGCTCGCGCGGCCCTACGTGCTCGCGCCCGGCGAGACGATCCACGGCATCACGCGGGAGCGCATCACGCTCTCGCCTTCGCTCTGTGGCCTGCTCGAGGGGCGGAGCCGCTTCGCGCGCCTCGGGCTCATGATCCACGTGACCTCGGCCTTCGTGCAGCCGGGCGTCTCGAACCGGCAGGTGCTCGAGATGAGCAACGTCTCCGGCCACCCGCTCGAGATCCACGCGGGCGTCCGCATCTGCCAGCTCGTGGTGCTCCGCGCGGAGGGCAGCGCGGTCTACACGGGCCGCTTCTCCCGGCAGGAGTCGCTCTAGTTGCGAGCTGTCGTGCAGCGCGTCCGGGAGGGCCCCGGGGCGGTGGCGGGTCGCTTCTGGCGGCAGGAGCCCCTCTAGTTGCGAGCTGTCGTGCAGCGCGTCCGGGAGGCGCGCGTGACGGTGGCGGGCGGGCGGGTGGCGGAGATGGGGGAGGGGCTCCTCGCGCTCGTGGGGGGGGCGCGGGACGACGGGCCCGAGGACGCCGCTGCGCTCGCCCGGAAGCTCGTCCACCTGCGCGTGTTCGAGGACGCCGAGGGACGCATGAACCGCTCGCTCCTCGAGACGGGCGGGACGCTCGGGGTGGTGTCCCAGTTCACCCTGCTGGGCGACGCGCGGGAGGGCCGGCGCCCGTCCTGGGCCGCGGCTGCCCCGGCCGAGGCGGCCGAGCCGCTGGTCGAGGCGGTCGCGAATCATGCGCAGGCCGCCGGAGTCCAAGTCGTGACCGGTCGCTTCCGCGCGCGCATGGAGCTCGCGCTGGTGAACGACGGGCCCGTCACCGTGATGCTCGACACACGGGGCTCGTTCTGATCCGCCCCTTGCCAAGCCCGAAAGTAGAACGGAGAATCCGCGGCGATGGGGGCGGCGCTGCCGGACGGGCCGCCGCAAAGAGAGGACGAACACATGAAATCTGCTTCTCGCTCGCTCGGCCGGGGCTCTGCGCTCTCGGCCCTCGCACTGACCCTGCTCCTGGGGCTCGCCCCGGCCACGGCCAGCGCCGTCGACGCCAAGAACTTCGGGGTCGGCGCCGCCTGCGCGCTCAGCAACCTGATCTATGGCCCGGCCAAGCTGATCTACGCGCTCTTCGGGAGCCTCACCGCGGGCATGGGCTACGCGTTCACGGCCGGGGACATCGAGGTGGCCCAAACCATCCTCGACACCTCCGTGAACGGCGACTACGTGGTCGAGCCGGCGCACATCCGGGGCGAGCGCTCGCTGCAGTTCATCGGCAGCAGCAGCGTCGCGGCGGCCCCGCCGCAGGACGACTGGGGCAGCGCCTCGAACAGCGGGTTCTGAGCCCGCGAGCGCACTAGGAGGCCGGTCGCCATCCTAGGGGGATGGCGGCCGACGGCCTCTCGTTCGGGTCCCTCTTCGCCGCATTCGGTGCGGGGCTGATCTCGGTCCTCTCGCCCTGCGTCGTGCCGCTCCTGCCGGCCTATCTGTCGCTGGTCTCCGGCGTCTCGGTCGAGGAGCTCCGGGCGGGGGACGACACGGAGAAGCTCCGTGCGCGCATCCGGCGCGGGAGCCTCGGCTTCGTGGCGGGCTTCTCGGCGGTGTTCGTGCTGCTCGGGGCGTCCGCGAGCGCGATCGGGGGCTTCCTCGCGAGCTTCCGGATCGAGCTCTTCGGGCTCCGGATCGGGGCGGTCGAGATCGCGGGCCTCGTGATCGCGGTGATGGGCCTCCACCTGCTCGGCGTGCTGAAGATCCCGCTCCTCTACCGCGACGCCCACTTCCAGACGCGAGGGGCTCCGCGCGGCGTCCTCGGGACCGCGCTCGTGGGGGCGGCCTTCGCGTTCGGCTGGTCGCCCTGCGTCGGCCCGATCCTGGGCGGCATCCTCACCGTGGCCGCGCGGGACGAGAGCGTCCTGCGCGGGATGGGCCTCCTCGCGGTGTACGCGGCCGGGCTCGCGGTGCCGTTCCTGCTGGCCGGGCTCTCGGTCGAGTGGTTCTTCCGCTCGCTCGCCGGTGTGCGCCGGCACGTGCGGCGGATCGAGCAGGTCTCGGGCGCCCTGCTCGTGGCGCTCGGGGTGCTCGTCGCGACGAACCAGCTCACCGCGCTGAACGGCTACTTCGCTTTCCTGAACCGGGTGGTCGAGCGCGCCGAGGCGTGGCTCCTGTGAGGCGCGCCGAGGCGCTCGCGCTCCTCTTCCTCGCGCTCGGCTGCGAGCGGCTCGATCCGCCGCCCGCCGCGGCGGGCGAGGCGCCCGCCGCCGAGGCGTTCCCGGCGCCGGCATTCTCGCTGCCCGATCTCGCGGGCGGCGAGCTCGCGCTCGCGGACCTCAGGGGGCGGCCCGCGCTGATCGACTTCTGGGCGACCTGGTGCGAGCCCTGCGAGCGCCAGGTGCCGGTGTTGAACGCGTTCCACGAGCAGCACGGCGAGCGCATCCCCGTCGTCGGCATCGCGGTCGATGCCAACCCGAACGCGGTCCCGCCCTTCGTGGCGGAGCACGCGATCCGCTACCGCGTGCTGCTCGGCGACGAGGGGCTCGCGCGCGACTACGGCGCCCGCGGCTTCCCGACGCTCTTCGTGGTGCGCCCCGATGGCAGCATCCACTCCGCGCACGTCGGCGTGGTGGCGCCCGACGCGCTCGAGGCGGCCGTCGCGGAGTGGAGCGGGGCGGCGGGCTCCTAGCTCAAGTCGGCCACCCGGCGGGTCGAAGCTCCGAGCGTGGCGGCCTCCCATTCTCGCGCAGTCCAGGCCTCGCTCGGCGACACGGGTGCGCGCGTGCGCTCGGTGTTCGAGCGCAGCTTTCGCGCAGGCGAGCTGGTCTACGACGAGGGTTGGGAGGGCGACGCGCTCTTCGTGATCCAGGCGGGGCAGGTAGAGATCATCCGCAACGCCGGGGGCGGGCAGCGCGTGATCTCGCGGCACGGCCCTGGCGATTTCTTCGGCGAGATGGGCGTGCTGCTCGGGCGGGCGCGGACCGGGCGTGCCGTCGCGATCAGCGACCTCCGGCTCCTCCAACTCGATGCGCGCACCTTCGAGGCGATGTGCGTCGAGCAGCCCGAGATCGCGATCCGCGTGATCCAACGCCTCGCCGCCCGCACGATCCATCTCGAGCAGCGCCTCGCGGCGCTCGGCGCCGACGACCTGCTCCGGCCCGTCGTGCGCACGCTCGTGCACCGCGCGGAGAGCGGCACGGGCGGCGCGCGCGTCGAGCTCACGCTCCGGAAGCTCGCCGACGAGGCGGGGGTTTCGTTGGCCGAGGCCCACCGCGCACTCGGCCAGCTGATGGACCAGCGGCTGGTCCGGCTCGTCGACGACGTGCTCTGGATCTCCGACCTCGACGCGCTCTCGGCGGTGCTCGACCCCGGCGACTGAGCAAGCGCTGCGAAGCAGCGCGCGGAGTCGAGGGCGGCGCGGCGCCGCCGCTGTTGCGCGCAGGGGTGCCCTGCTAGCGTCGGCGGCGGGCGGGCCCACGAGCGGCCCGAAAGGCCGTGCAGGGTCGCGTCCGACGGTTCATCAGCGCGTGCGTGGGCGGAGCGCTCCTGAGCGGGGCCCCGTGCGCGTTGCTCGCGGCGGACGAGCCCGAGCCGCCGAGGCGCGCGTGGGACATCACCGCGGACTCGATCTCGTACGAGCGCGAGCGCGACGTCTACACGGCGCGCGGCAACGTGCGCATCGTGCAGCCGGGCCGCTCGCTCAGCGCAGACTGGCTCGCCTTCAGCAACACCACGCGTCGCGGCCTGGCGACCGGCCACGTGGTGATCGAGGACGAGGGCCAGAAGCTCGAGGCCGACGTCATCCACTTCGAGCTCGACGACATGCGCGGCATCCTGCTCGGCGGGCGGCTCGAGGGGAAGGACACCGGCTTCCTCGCGACGGGCGAGGAGGTGCGGAAGCTCGGCGACCAGCAGTACGAGTTCGAGAAGGGAAGCTTCACGACCTGCCGCTGTCCCGAGGGCGGCCGCGAGCCGTGGGTGATCCGCTCCGAGGAGGCCGAGCTCGAGATCGGCGGCTACGGCACGGCGCGCAACACCGTGGTGGACGTGCTCGGCGTCCCGGTCTTCTGGCTCCCTTGGATGCGCTATCCGCTCCTCACCGAGCGCGCGACGGGGCTGCTCTTCCCCGTCCTCAACAGCTCCTCGCAGACGGGCTTCGACATCGGGCTCCCGTTCTTCTGGCCAGCGCTCCCGAACCTCAACGTGACGCTCACGCCGCACTGGCTCTCGAAGCGGGGCTTCAAGCCCGAGCTCGACCTCGAGTACGTGTTCGGCGAGAAGTCGTGGGGCGAGTTCTTCGCGAGCGGCATCCTGGATGACAAGGAGGTCGACCCGGACGATCCGAACACGCCCTACAGCGACGACCGCTACGCGCTCACCTGGCTCCACGATCAGCACCTGGGCGAGGACTGGCGCTGGAAGGTCGACGGCCGGCTGATCTCGGACAACGTGTATCCCTTCGACTTTCGCGAGCTCCGCGCCTACCGCTCCGACCGCTACGTCGAGTCGCTCACCTTCGCCGAGACGCGCTTCGGCACGCTGGACCGCTACGGCTTCACGGCGGGCGCGCGCTACGCAGACGACATCCAGAATCCCGACGACCTCGATCGCGATCGCTTCCTGCTCCAGCGCGCCGGCGAGCTCTCGCTCTCGGGCGTGCCGCAGCCGATCGTGGACGAGCAGCCCTTCGACTTCTCCTTCGACACCCAGCTCATCAACTTCTACCCGCGCGAGAACGCGGCCTCCTTCTACGGTCTCGCCGCCGTGGGCGACGACACCTTCGTCGACGTCGGTATCGACGGGGTCCCGAACGACGAAGAGCCGGGCTTCGATCCCCTGGATCCGACCAGCGACCCGAACGAGGACGGCACGCCGACGCTGCCGGGCTCGTCGGAGGGCGACGGCCTCTTCGAGGAGGGCGAGCCGCTCGTCGATCGCGGCCAGCGCCTGATCCTGAACCCGCGCGTCGGGCTCCCGCTCCGCCTCGGCGACGTGGCCGAGCTCCGGACCGAGCTCGGCTACCACGGCACGTACTACGAGACGCACGAGAAGTCCTTCGAGAGCCGGCACCTCGGGACGGCCCTCGTCGAGGCGCGGACGCGTCTCCGCCGCGGGCTCGAGCTGCCGTTCGGCGGCGGGCGCGCCACGCACCTGCTCGAGCCGCGGCTCGGCTGGACGAGCGTCACCGACACGGACCAGGACGAGAACCCGCTCTTCGTGCCGCGCTCGGCCGTGCTCCAGGAGCGGCTCCGGCAGCTCGAGCTCGGCAATGTGCTCCGCGACCCGGCGGATCGCATCGAGGAGACGAACGCGGTCACGTTCGCGGTCGGGAACCGCCTCTTCGTGCCGACGCCGCCGGGCGAAGAGACGGTTCTCGAGCCGCCGCGGCTCTTCGCGGACGTGACCCTCTCCGCCGCATGGGACTTCTCGGACGAGGACCTCCGCAACGTCTACCTGGACGGCGTGTTCTTCCCGACCCGGCAGTTCCGCACGCGGTTCAACACGGGTTGGGACCTCGAGGAGTCCGACATCTCCGAGGCGCTCTTCGAGTTTGCCTACGCCGACGAGATGGGGAACGACGTCGGCATCGCCTACCGCAAGGTGGAGGACGTCCCGGAGTTCTTCGAGGACTGGTCGATCGAGGACGACCGCTTCGACGAGTTCGAGGAGGACTTCGACGAGATCAACCAGATCGAGTTCTTCACGCGCTACGCGTTCACGAGGCTCTGGGCCGCGAGCTACAGGATCCGGTACTCGTTCGAGGGCTCGGTCACGCTCACGAACCAGGTGGGGCTCGAGTACACGTCACGCTGCAAGTGCTGGGCGGTGCGATTCGAGTTCGAGCAGGACCGCCAGGCCGGCTACGAGGCCGCGATCCGCTACCGGATCATCGGGCTCGGCGACGACACCGTGCGGCCCTTCGCCTCGCGGCGGCGCGGCCCGAACGACCCGCTGATCGAGGGCTTCTAGGCGGCCCGCCGAGCGCCGGTCCGGGCGTTGCTTGCCAGCGCCGAAGCCCTTTGATAACAAGCGGTTTCGCCTGGGCTTTTCGCCCACCACCCGAGGCCTTTCGTGCTCCGCCCGGAGCCCCACGAGTTCGCGCTCCTCGCCCGGCAGGGGAACCTGGTCCCCGTGGTGCGGGACATCCTCGCCGACCTCGACACGCCGCTCTCGCTGTTCCGGGCGCTCGACGACGGCGTGACCTCCTTCCTGCTCGAGTCGGTCGAGGGCGGCGAGAAGTGGGCCCGCTACAGCTTCATCGGCACCGGCGCGCGCGCCATCTTCCGCGCGCGCGGGCGCGAGGTGGAGTGGGTCGAGGACGGCGAGACGCGCCGCTTCGAGGCGCCGGGCGACCCGCTCGAGGTGCTGCGCGAGCGGCTCGCCTCGTACGAGCCGGTGACGCTCCCCGGCCTCGAGCTGCCGCGCTTCACCGGCGGGGCGGTCGGGATGATCGGGTACGACTGGGTGCGCTTCGTCGAGCGGGTGCCGGACACGAACCCCGACGAGATCGGGCTCCCCGACCTCTGGTTCGTGCTGCCCGAGACCGTGGTCGTCTACGACAACGTGCGCCACACGGCGCGCGTGGTGCGCCACGTGGACCTGCGCGACGGCGCGGATCCGCTCGCCGCCTACCACAGAGCGGAGGCGGAGATCGAGCGCGTCGTGGGGCGCCTCCGCGGGCCGCGCGAGGCGCAGCCGCGCTCCGAGCCCGTCCGCGCCCCGATGCAGGTGCGGCGCAGCATGGAGCGCGAGACCTACGCCGAGGTCGTGAAGCGCGCGAAGGAGTACGTGGTCGCGGGCGACGTCTTCCAGGTCGTGCTCGGCTTCCGGCACACGGTCCCGCTCCAGGTCGATCCGTTCTCGCTCTATCGCCAGCTCCGGCTCGTGAACCCGAGCCCCTATCTCTTCTTCCTCCGGATGGAGGGGCCGGTCCTGATCAGCTCCTCGCCGGAGATCCTGGTGCGGCTCGAGGGGTGCCAGATCGACGTGCGGCCGATCGCCGGCACGCGCCGGCGCGGGCGCGACCCCGAGGACGAGCGCCGCATGGAGCATGAGCTCACCACCGACCCGAAGGAGCTCGCCGAGCACGTGATGCTCGTGGACCTCGGGCGGAACGACGTGGGGCGGGTCGCGGAGATCGGCTCGGTGCGGGTCACGGAGTACGCGAACGTCGAGAAGTACTCGCACGTGATGCACCTGGTCTCGAACGTGCAGGGGCGGCTCCGGCCGGGCCTCGACTGGCTCGACCTGCTCCGCGCGACCTTCCCGGCGGGCACGCTCACGGGCGCGCCGAAGGTGCGCGCGATGGAGATCATCGACGAGCTCGAGACAGTGCGGCGCGGGCCCTTCGGCGGCTGCGCCGGCTACCTCGACTATTCGGGCAACATGGACCTCGCGATCACGATCCGCACCATGCTCGTCCACCAGGGCGAGATCTCGGTGCAGGCGGGGGCGGGGATCGTGGCCGACTCTGATCCGCGCCTCGAGTACCTCGAGTGCGAGAACAAGGCGCGCGCGCTGATCCAGGCGATCGACCTCGCGCGCGAGGGCACGGACTAGATATGCCGCACCGGAACGGACGCTGATGCCGCGGCTCCTGATGATCGATAACTACGACTCCTTCACCTACAACCTGGTGCAGTACCTGGGCGAGCTCGGCGCCGAGGTGGAGGTGGTGCGAAACGACGCGGAGCCGCTCGCCGCACTGGTCGCGCGCGCTCCCGCTGGCGTCGTGATCTCGCCTGGGCCCGGCCGGCCGGAGGCCGCGGGGGTCACGGTGCCCGCGGTGATGGCATTCGCCGAGCGCGGCATCCCGCTGCTCGGCGTCTGCCTCGGGCACCAGGCGATCGGCGAGGCGTGCGGCGGCCGCGTGGTGGGTGCGCGCACGCTGATGCACGGCAAGACCTCGTGGATCCACCACGACGAGCGCGGCGTGTTCCGCGGGCTCCCGAGCCCGTTCGAGGCCACGCGCTACCACAGCCTGGTGATCGAGCGCGAGAGCCTTCCTCCGGAGCTCGAGGTCTCCGCCTGGACCGAGGACGGCGAGATCATGGGCGTGCGCCACCGCGCGCTCCCCGTGGAGGGCGTGCAGTTCCACCCCGAGTCGATCCTCACGCAGGAGGGGAAGCGCCTGCTCGCGAACTTCCTCGCGCGCTGCGGCGGCGGCGCGCAGAGAGCAGCGTGAGTCTCGCCGAAGCGATCGCCGTCGCGGCGCGCGGAGACGAGGTGCCCGCCGCGACGCTCGAGGCCGCGTTCGACGAGATCGCGCGCGGCGTGGCCACGCCGATCCGCATCGCGGCGCTCCTCGTCGCGCTGCGGACGAAGGGCGAGACGGTGGCGGAGATCGCCGCGGCGGCGCGCGCGCTCCGCCGCCACGCCGAGACCGCGCCCCTCGCCGACCCGCGCACGGTGGACACTTGCGGCACCGGTGGCGACGGGAAGCACACGTTCAACATCTCGACGACCGCCGCCTTCGTGGTGGCGGGGGCGGGCGTCCCGGTCGCGAAGCACGGCAACCGCGCGGCCTCGAGCAAGGCCGGGAGCTTCGATCTGCTGGAGGCCCTCGGCGTCCACGCCGACCTCCCGGTCGCGGCCGCCGCCCGGCTCCTCGCCGAGGTCGGGATCGGGCCCTTCTTCGCGCGCCGCGCGCACCCGGCCATGCGTCACGTGGCGCCCGTCCGGGCGGAGCTCCCCGTCCGCACCGTGATGAACTGCCTCGGGCCGCTGCTGAACCCGGTCGGGGCGAGGCGCCAGCTCGTCGGCGTCTACGCTGCGGAGCTGGTCGAGCCGATCGCGCGCGTGCTCGCGGCGCTCGGGAGCGAGCGCGCGTGTGTCGTCCACGGCTCGGACGGGCTCGACGAGCTCACCACGACCGGCCCCTCGCACGCCGCCTGGCTCGAGGCGGGCTCGGTGCGGACGCTCCACGTAGATCCCGCGGCGCTCGGGATCCCGCGCGCGCGGCCCGAGGACCTCGCGGGCGGCGACGCGGCCGAGAACGCGCGGATCGCGCGCGGCGTGCTGGAGGGCGAGCCCGGGCCCCGCCAGGACGTAGTGGTGCTGAACGCCGGCGCGGCGCTCTGGGTGGCGGACGCCGCGCCCGACCTCGCGGCCGGGATCGCGCTCGCGCGCCGGAGCCTCGCCTCCGAGGCCGCGAAGGCGAAGCTCGCCCTGCTGGTCGAGGCCTCGCGGAGGCTCGCCGCGGCGTCGTGACGGTGCTCGACGAGATCCTGGCCGAGAAGCGCCGCGAGCTCGAAGCGGCGCAGGCCCGCGTGGCGCCGGCCGCGCTCGCGGCGCGCGCCCGCGCCACCTCGGCGCCGACCCGCGGCTTCCGCCGCGCGCTCCTCGCGCGCGGCGCGGGCCCGCGCGTGATCGCCGAGCTCAAGCGCCGCTCGCCGAGCAAGGGTGAGATCCGCCCCGACTTCGACCCCGTCGCCATCGCCCGCGCCTACGAGGCGGGCGGCGCCGCGGCGCTCTCGGTGCTGACGGACGAGCGCTTCTTCGGCGGCTCCCTCGCCATCCTCGAGCAGGTCCGGGCGGCGACCCGCCTCCCGCTTCTGCGCAAGGACTTCGTGCTCGACGCCTACCAGATCGACGAGGCCCGCGTGGCCGGCGCCGACGCCGTGCTGCTCATCGTGGCGGCGCTCGCGCCGGCCGAGGTCGCCCGCCTCCGCGAGCACGCGGTGGGCCTCGGGCTCGACGTGCTGGTCGAGATCCACGACGAGGCCGAGCTGGACGTCGCCAAGGGGGCGGGCGCCGACCTGATCGGGATCAACAACCGCGACCTCCGGACCTTCGAGACCGACCTCGGCGTGACCGAACGGCTCGCGAAGCGGGTGCCCGAGGGCGCGCTCGTGGTCGCCGAGAGCGGCATCCATTCCCGCGCGGACCTCGCCAGGCTCGAGAGGGCTGGCGCCGCCGCCTTCCTCGTCGGAGAATCCTTGATGCGCGAGCCCGATCCGGGGCTCGCGCTCCGGAGGCTGCTCGGCACCCCGTGACGGTGCGCATCAAGATCTGCGGAATCGTGCATCCGGACGACGCGGCGGCCGCGGTCGACGCCGGGGCGGACCTGATCGGCCTCAACTTCGTGACGGGCTCCCCGCGCCGCCTCGGCCTCGACGTGGCCGAGCAGATCGCGGCGCGCGTGGCGGGGCAGGTCGAGCGCGTGGCCGTCTTCCAGAACGCGAGCTGGGACGAGATCGAGCGCGTGACGCGGCGCGTGGAGCTCGAGCGGATCCAGCTCCACGGCGAGGAGTCGGAGCAGGACGTCGAGCTGCTCGACTACCCCGTGATCAAGGCCGTGCGCGGCGCGGACCGCGAGGCGGCGGAGACCTACCCCGGGACCCTGCTGCTCCTCGACCATCCCACGCAGGGTGGCGGGCAGGGGCAGAGCTGGAACTGGTCCGAGGCCGCCGAGCTGATCGCCTCCGGCGTGGACATCATCCTCGCGGGCGGGCTCACGCCCGAGAACGTGGGCCAGGCGCTCGCCGAGCTCGGCGACCTCTTGCCCTGGGGCGTGGACGTAGCGACCGGCGTCGAGGGCGAGGGCCACCGCAAGGACCCGGCGCGGATGGCCGCGTTCGTGGCGGCGGTGCGCGCGGCGGAGAAGGTCGCATGAGCACGGGCGCGCCCGGCCACTCCGGTCGAGATCGCGGGCGGGGCCACTTTGGCCCCTATGGAGGCCGCTACGTCCCCGAGACCTTGATGGCCGCGCTCGACGAGCTCGAGGCGGCCGTCGGGAAGATCGTCCCGAGCGAGCCCTTCCAGCGCGAGCTCGAGGCGCTGCTCACGGACTACGCGGGCCGCCCGACGCCGCTCTACCTCGCGCGCCGCATGAGCGAGGACTTCGGCGCGAAGATCTACCTGAAGCGAGAGGATCTCGCGCACACGGGCGCCCACAAGATCAACAACGTGCTCGGCCAGGTGCTCCTCGCGAAGCACATGGGGAAGGCGCGCGTGATCGCCGAGACCGGCGCGGGGCAGCACGGCGTCGCCACGGCCACGGCGTGCGCGCTCTTCGGAATCTCGTGCGAGGTCTTCATGGGCGAGGAGGACGTCGCGCGCCAGGCGCTGAACGTCTTCAAGATGGAGCTGCTCGGCGCCCAGGTGCATACGGTCCGCTCGGGCTCGAAGACGCTCAAGGACGCGATCAACGAGGCGCTCCGCGACTGGGTCACGAACGTGCGCACCACGTACTACTGCATCGGCTCGGTGATGGGGCCGCACCCGTATCCCACGTTGGTGCGCGACCTCCAGCGCGTGATCGGGATCGAGGCGCGCGCGCAGGTCCTCGGGCGGGAAGGGCGCCTCCCCGACGCGATCGTCGCGTGCGTGGGCGGTGGCTCGAACGCGATGGGGATCTTCCATCCCTTCCTGGACGACGCGAGCGTCCGCCTGATCGGGGTCGAGCCCGGCGGCGAGGGGCTCCACACCGGACGCCACGGCGCAGCGCTCAGCACAGGCGTGCCGGGCATCTTCCACGGCCAGCGCACCATCGTACGCTCCGACGACGACGGGCAGATCTTCCCGGCGCACTCGATCTCCGCGGGCCTCGACTACCCAGGCGTCGGTCCCGAGCACGCCTGGCTCCGCGACAGCGGGCGCGCGAGCTACGTGAGCGCGACCGATGCCGAGGCGCTCGAGGCGTTCCAGTACCTGTCGCGCTCGGAAGGCATCATCCCCGCGCTCGAGTCGGCGCACGCGATCGCGCACGCGCGGAAGCTCGGCCCGACGCTCGGCCCGGACGGCATCGCGATCGTGTGCCTCTCGGGCCGCGGCGACAAGGACGTGCCCCAGGTGCGCGACATGCTGCGCGGAGCGAAGCCAGGAGCTGCGCACTGAGCCGCATCTCCGAACGCTTCGCCCGGCTGCGCAAGGACGGCGAGAAGGCGCTGGTGCCCTTCGTGACGGCGGGCAACCCCGACCTCGCCACGACCGCGGAGCTCGTGATCGCGATGGCCGAGGCCGGCGCCGACGCCCTCGAGCTCGGCGTGCCGTTCTCCGACCCGATCGCCGACGGCCCCACGATCCAGCGCGCGAGCGAGCGCGCGCTCGCGAGCGGCACCACGCTCCGCCGCGTGCTCGCGCTCGTGCGCCAGCTCCGCCCGCAGGTGGAGATCCCGCTGCTGCTGATGGGCTACGCGAACCCGTACTACGCGCTCGGCGCCGACGGCTTCGCGGCCGAGGCGGCCGCCGCCGGCGTGGACGGCGTGATCTGCCCGGACCTCCCGCCGGAGGAGGGCGCCGACCTCTACGGGGCGCTCGAGAAGGCGGGCATCGACGGCGTGCTCCTCGCCGCGCCGACCACCACCCCGGCGCGGCTCGCGCTCCTCGTCGAGAAGACGCGCGGCTTCCTCTACTGCGTCTCGCTCACCGGCGTGACCGGGGCGCGGGCGAGCATCGCCGTGGGCGTGGAGGCGAACGTGCGCGCCGCGAAGGCGCTCTCCGACATCCCCGTGTGCGTGGGCTTCGGCGTCTCGACGCCTGCGCACGCGGCGGAGATCGCGCGCTACGCCGACGGCGTGGTGGTGGGCGGCGCGATCGTCGACCGCATCGAGCGCGCGAAGAGCCGCGACGCCGCGGTCGAGGCGGTGGCGCGCTTCGTGGCCGAGCTCAAGGCCCCGCTCCGCGCGAGGGCCTGACTTAGGGCACGATGTCGAAGACGAACGACGTGTCCTCGACCCGAAGAGTCGCTGAGCCGTGCTTCGGTGGGGCCACCTGGATCACCACGCGCTTCGCGTTCGAGCCGATGTCGAACGTCAGCGATGCCTGCGAGCCGGCACCGCCCGCGTGGCATGGACCTGCTGGGTCGCGCGGAGCCCCGAGATCAGCGTAACCGTGAGGGCCGTCTCGCCGGAGTTGTTGTTGCCTCCGATGACGATCACCTCGAACGGAGCCCGATCCAATTCGAGCATGTAGGGCGCGCGGGCAGCGGACGGGAACAGGAGCAGCGCTGCGATCCCGAGGAGCCAGGGGGCGGTCTTCATGGGAGGCCCCTCCTCGAGCGGCCATCCTACGCCTCCGTGTCAAGCCGTGAGCTTCGCGTAGAGCTCCCGCACCTGGCGCTCGGTGTCGGCGAGCGAGCCCGAGTTGTCGATCACGTGGTCGGCGAGCTTCCGCTTCTCTTCGATCGGGAGCTGTGCGCGGATGCGCTCCAGGGCGTGCTCGGGGGTTGCGCCGTCGCGCGCGAGCTGCCGCTCGAGCTGCTGATCCTCGCGGGCGTAGACCACGATCACCTCGGAGACGAGGTCGGAGGCGGTCTTCGCGCGCCCAGGATCCGCGCGGCTCGCGGCGCGCCCTTCGAGCAGGAGCGGGATGTCGAGCACCACGAGCGCCGCACCCGCGGCCCGCGCGGCCGCGAGGCGGCGCACCATCTCGGCCCCGACCGCGGGGTGCACGAGCTCGTTCAGGCGCTTTCGCGACGCCGCGTCGGCGAACACGAGCCGGCCGAGCCGCTCGCGGTCGAGCGCGCCGTCCGAGCGCAGGATCTCCGGCCCGAAGGCGTCTCGGATCCGGGCGAGGAGGGGGGTCCCGGGCGCCTGGAGCTCGTGCACGATGCGGTCGGCATCGATCACCACCGCGCCGAGCGCGGCGAGGAGCCGGGCCACGGTGCTCTTCCCCGTCCCGATCCCGCCCGTGAGCCCGACCACCCGCATGCCGCCCGCGAGGATGCCACCGCAAGCTGCCCGCTCAAGGGCGGCCGGCGTGAAACCGTTGTCAGGTCGGGGGGTTGGGCGATCGGCCCGGCGCCTTCCGGTAACCCCACGGAAAGGCGACGGAATCCGCTCCGGGTGGTTTGACCGGCCCCACCCCGTCCGATACGCTGCGCGTGTTTTTTCGAGGGGTTACGCGATCTTCCGCCGCTCCGCGCCCTCGGCCGGGCCGCGGCTCACCCTCTCGAACGAAGGCCCGATGAACGATCCCGGCGCGAGCAAGCCTGCGTGGCAGGGCGAGGCCACATCCGAAGCGGATGCGGCGGCGCTCCTCACGCGGCTCCGCGCCGAGATCGACCGCGTGGACCGCGAGCTGCTCGCGGTCCTGAACCGGCGCGCCGCGCTGGTGCGCGAGGTCGGCGCGCTGAAGGGAGCCGGCGCTGCGGGCAGCAGCGCCGCCAGCGGGACGGGACGCGGAGCGGTCTACCGCGCCGGCCGCGAGCGCGACCTGGTCGAGGCGCTCGTGCGCGAGAACCCGGGCCCCTTCCCGAGCGCGGCGCTCCCGGCCGTCTACCGCGAGATCATCTCCGGTACGCGCTCGCTCGAGGCGCGCCTCCGCGTCGCCTACCTGGGGCCGGAAGGGACTTCCTCGCACCTCGCCGCGCGCGAGGCCTTCGGCTCGCAGCCGGAGCTCGTATCGGTCGCGACGCTCGGCGAGGTGATCGAGGCCGTGGCGCGCGGGACGGCCGACCACGCGCTCCTCCCGATCGAGAACACGAGCGAGGGCGTGGTGACGCAGGCGCTCGACGCGCTCCTCGCGTGCGAGGTGCCGATCTGCGGCGAGCGCTGGCTCCGGATCTCGTACCAGCTCGTGTCGCAGAGCGGGCGCCGGGAGGACGTGGCGCGCGTGGCGTCGCACCCCCAGGCCCTCGCGCAGTGCCGCGGCTGGCTCGACCGCCAGCTGCCGGCGGCCGCGCGCGTCGAGACCTCGAGCACGGCCGTCGCGGCGGCGCTCGCGCGCGAACAGGTCGACGTGGCCGCGATCGTGAACGCGGCGCTTGCCGACGAGAGCGGGCTCCGCGCCATCGCGGGCGGGATCGAGGACCGCCGCGACAACACCACGCGCTTCCTCGTGCTGGGCGGGGAGGCGCCGCCGCCCTCGGCGAACGATCTCAGCATGCTCGCCTACACCGTGCGCAAGGCCGAGTCCGGCGCGCTCCACCGCCTGCTCGAGCCGTTCGCGCGCCACGCCGTGAACCTGACGAGCATACAGGCCCGCCCGCTCAAGGGCGCGCCCTGGGAGTACGTCTTCTTCCTCGACCTCGAGGGACACATGAGCGAGCCGCGCGTGCAGGCCGCCTGCGAGGAGGCGGGCCGCCTCGCGAACTCGTTCCGGGTGCTCGGCTCCTTCCCGCGCGCGCGAGAGGCGCGGCGCGAGGAGGGACCGCGGTGAGCCCGCTCCCCTGGATGCCGTACTCGGCGCGCCCGCTCCCTTCCTTCGCCCATGCGCGCGAGGCGCGCCGCGAGGAGGGGCCGCGGTGAGCCCGCTCCCGGTGAAGCCGTGGGTCCGGAAGCTCGAGCCCTACGTCCCGGGCAAGCCCATCGAGGAGCTCGAGCGCGAGCTCGGCATCGCGAAGGCCGTGAAGCTCGCCTCGAACGAGAACCCGCTCGGCCCGTCGCCGCGCGCGGTGGAAGCGCTCTGGAACGCGGCGGAGGGCATGCATCGCTACCCGGACGGTGCGAGCTTCCGGCTCCGGCAGGCGCTCGCCGTGCGCCTCGGCGTCGAGCCCCGGCAGCTCGTGTTCGGCGCCGGCTGCGACGAGATCCTGGAGCTGCTCGCGAAGTGCTTCCTCGGCCCGAGCGACGAGATCGTCTTCGCGTGGCCCTCGTTCGCGATGTACCCGGTCGTGACGCAGGGGATGGGCGCGACGGCGGTGAGGGTCCCGCTGGACGGTGCGCTCGTGCACGATCTCCGCGCGATGCGCGGCGCCGTCACCTCGCGGACGCGGCTCGTGATCGTCTGCAATCCAAACAACCCGACCGGCACCAGCGTCGGTGCCGAGGACTTCGACCGCTTCGTCGCCTCGCTGCCGGAGGACGTCGTGCTCGCGATCGACGAGGCCTACGTCGAGTTCGCGAAGCGCTCCGACTTCCCCGACGCGCTCGGCTGGGTGCGGCGCCGCCCGGGCACCTGCACGCTCCGCACCTTCTCGAAGCTCTACGGGCTCGCGGGCCTGCGCGTGGGCTACGCCGTCGCTGATCCGGAGCTCGCCGGCTACCTCGAGCGCGCGCGCCATCCGTTCAACGTGAGCCTCGCCGCCGAGGCCGCCGCGCTCGCGGCGCTCGACGATCACGAGCACGTGGAGAAGACGCTCCGCACGAACGCCGAGGGCATGGCGTTCCTCGGGCGCGAGCTCGCGCGGCTCGGGCTCGAGACGTGGCCGAGCGACGCGAACTTCCTCCTCGCCGAGGCGCCGCCCGGGACCTACGAGCGGCTGCTGCGCGAGGGCGTGATCGTGCGCCCGATGGAGGGCTTCGGCCTCCCGAACCACGTGCGCATCACGATCGGCCTCGCCGAGGAGAACGAGCGGCTCGTGAAGGCGCTCGAGAAGATCCTGGGGACGCGGCGATGAGCGCGCGCCCCGCCTTCGAGTGCGTTGCCGTGGTGGGCCTCGGGCTCCTCGGCGGCTCGGTCGCGGGCGCGGCCCGGAAGCGTGGCGTCGCGAAGCGCGTGGTCGGGATCTCGCGCGGGCGCGAGACGGCCGCCGCCGCGGTCGCCGCGGGCCTCGCCGACGAGGCGACGCACGACCTCGCGGCCGGCGTCGCCGGCGCCGAGCTCGTCGTGCTCGCCACGCCCGTCGGCGCGATGCCGGAGATGCTCCGCCGCGCGGCGCCGCAGCTTCGGGCAGGCGCGCTCGTGACCGACGTCGGCAGCGTAAAGGGCCCGCTCGTCGAGACGCTGCCCGGCCTGCTACCGGCGGGTGCCCACTACGTCGGCGCACACCCGATGGCGGGGAGCCACGAGACGGGGCTCCGGCACGCGCGGGCCGATCTCTTCGAGGGCGCGGTCTGCGTGGTGACGCCGACCGCCGCGACCGAGCCCGCCGCGCTCGCGCGCGTGCGCGCCTTCTGGGCCGGGCTCGGCGCGCGCGTGGTGGAGCGCGACCCGGCCGCGCACGACGCCGAGGTCGCGTGGGTGAGCCACCTGCCGCACGCGCTCGCGTTCGGCTACGCGGCGAGCCTCGCGGCCGCGCCCGCGGCGGCGTTCCCGCTTGCGGCGGGCGGCTTCCGCGACTTCACGCGCATCGCGGGGAGCGACCCGGAGCTCTGGGCCGACATCCTCGTCGCCAACCAGAAGGCGCTCGCCGGCCCGCTGGCCGCCGCCGCGCGCTCGCTCGCGAAGCTCGCCGAGGCCCTCGAGGCCGGCGATCACGAGTCCGTGCACCGTCTGCTCGCGGCCGCGAGGGAGCACCTCGCCCGCGCCCACGCTGAAGCCCGATCCGGGGGCCGAGCCGGAAATCCCGTCGCCCGCGAGGCGACAGCCAAGGAGTGAACTCGACTTCATGAGTCAGCAAACGAGCGGCGAGAGCTTCGCCGATCTGTTCGAGCGGGAGTCTCCCCGCATCAAGGAGGGCGAGGTCGTGCGCGGCCGCGTCCTCTCCGTGGACGCCGACCACGTGCACGTGGACATCGGCTTCAAGTCCGAAGGCCTGGTGGACAGCTGGGAGTTCATGGACGAGCAGGGCACCGTGCTCGTCAAGACCGGCGACATCGTCGATGTGCTGGTCGAGGAGACCGAGGACGAGGACGGCCGCATCGTCCTGTCCAAGGAGAAGGCCGACCGGCTCAAGATCTGGGACGACATCAGCCGGGCCTACGAGGCCGACGAGTCCGTCGAGGGCCGCGTGCTCTCGCGCGTGAAGGGCGGGCTCGCAGTCGACATCGGCGTGAAGGCGTTCCTACCCGGCTCGCAGGTGGACCTGCGGCCCGTGCGGAACCTCGAAGGCCTGATCGGCGAGCGGCTCCAGTTCAAGATCATCAAGTTCAACAAGCGGCGGGGGAACATCGTGCTCTCGCGCCGCGCGCTCCTCGAGAAGGAGCGCGAGCGGATGCGCGCCACCACGCTCCAGAGCCTCGAAGAGGGGCAGATCGTGGACGGCGTGATCAAGAACATCACGGACTACGGCGCGTTCGTGGACCTGGGCGGGCTCGACGGCCTGCTGCACGTGACGGACATGTCGTGGGGCCGGGTGAACCATCCGAGCGAGCTGTTCAAGATCGGCGACGAGATCAAGGTGAAGGTGCTGCGCTTCGACGCGGGCACCGAGCGCGTCTCGCTGGGTCTCAAGCAGATCCAGCCCGACCCGTGGCGCGATGCCGCGATGCGCTACCCGATGGGCCTGCGCGTGCGCGGGAAGGTCGTCTCGCTCACCGACTACGGCGCGTTCGTGGAGCTCGAGCCGGGCATCGAGGGGCTCGTCCACATCTCCGAGATGTCGTGGACGAAGCGGCTCAAGCATCCCTCGAAGCTGGTCAACGTCGGCGACGCCGTGGAAGCGGTGGTCCTCGACGTGGACGAGGGCAACCGGAAGATCTCGCTCGGCATGAAGCAGATCGAACCGAACCCGTGGTCGCTGATCGAGCAGAAATACCCGATCGGCACCCACGTGCGCGGCGAGGTCAAGAGCATCACGAACTTCGGGGTGTTCATCGGGCTCGAGGAAGGCATCGACGGCCTGGTGCACGTCTCGGACATCTCGTGGACCGAGCAGATCAAGCACCCGAGCGAGAAGTACAAGAAGGGCGACGTGCTCGAGGCGATCGTCCTCAAGATCGATCAGGAGAACGAGAAGTTCTCGCTCGGCATCAAGCAGCTCACGCCGAACCCGTGGGAGGGGATCCAGAGGCGCTATCCGCTGGGCTCCACCGTCACAGGGGAGGTCACGAGCGTCACCGAGTTCGGTGCCTTCGTGAAGCTCGAGGACGGCATCGAGGGCCTGGTCTACAGCGCGGAGCTCTCCACGGAGAAGGTGGACAAGCCGTCCGACGTGGTGAACCCCGGCGACAGTGTGACGGCGCTGGTCACGAAGATCGATCCGGACGACCAGAAGATCTCGCTCTCGGTGCGGGCGCTCACCGACCGCGAGCAGCGCGAGACGCTGAAGAAGCTGGCCGCGCAGCAGGCCACGACCCAGACCACCACCATCGGCGATCTGCTGAAGGAAAAGCTGGCGCAGAAGGAATCCGGAGACGAAGAGTGAGCGGGGGGAGGCGCGGCTCCGGCCGCGCCTCCCGCGCCGCGTCGGGAGCGTGCGATGACGAAGAGCGGTCTGATCGAGAAGGTGGCGGAGCTGACCCCGCACGTCTCGAAGAAGGACACCGAGATCGTGGTCAACACGATCTTCGACTCGATGACCGAGGCCCTCCGGAAGGGCGAGCGCATCGAGATCCGCGGGTTCGGCAGCTTCCAGGTGAAGGTGCGCGAGGCCCGGGAGGGGCGGAACCCGAAAACCGGCGAGGAGGTGCAGATCCCCGCCAAGCGCACGCCCTTCTTCAAGGTGGGCAAGGAGCTGAAGGAGATGGTGGACGCCTCGCGCGGGCCGCTGCCGCCCGACGACGAGGATGACGGGGACTGACCCTCAAGGGCTGGGGCGCACTGCCGAAGCCTCGGGGCGTCGTCCCGCGCAGCGAGGCGAAGCCGAGCGAAGCCGGGGATGGGAGGCATAGATGCGGACGCTGCGTCGCGTGCTGTGGGTCGTGCTCTTCGTGGCGGTGTTCGTGCTGATCTGGCAGTTCGTCGGCGGGAACCGGGAGCCCGTCTCGGTCGAGCTGGTCTTCCTCCGGCTCAGCGTGCCGCTCTGGGTCGCGCTCCTCGGCGCGTTCGCGATCGGCGCGCTCTCCGCTGGCGCTTCGCTCGTCTACGAGCTCGCCAAGAAGTCCTTCGCCGCGCGCCGCTACAAGAAGGAGATGGCCGGCCTCGAGTCGGAGATCCACCAGCTCCGGAACCTCCCGCTCCAGGCACCCGACGCGCCGGGGCCCTCGCGCTCCGTGTTGGCGGACGACGTGGTCCGGCCGAGGAGCTAGACCGGAATGCGCTTCCGGCGGGGGGGACCGGGGCGGAGCCGGAAGGTCGATGCCGCGCGCGTCGAGGAGGCCTTCCGGCGCGCGCTCGTCGCCGTGCTCGACGACGACTTCGAAGGCGCCGAGGCGCCGCTCGCCGAGCTCGTGCGCGACGACTCGACGCAGATCGAGGTGTACCTCGCGCTCGGCCAGCTCTATCGCCGGCGCGGCGAGATCTCGCGCGCGCTCCGCGTCCACCAGAACCTGCTCCTGCGGAGCGACCTCGCGCCCGAGCATCGCGAGCGGGCGCTCCGCGGACTCGCGCGCGACTTCCGGAAGGGCGGCTTCCTGACGCGCGCGATCTCGGCCTACGAGGAGCTGCGCGACCGGAAGCCGCGCGACGCCGAGGCCCTCGCCGCGCTCACGCGCCTCCGCGCCGATGCGCACGACTTCGACGGCGCGTTCGAGGCGCAGCGCCTCCTGGCGCGCGCCACGGGCGCCGACGGCCACGAGGCCGAGGCGCGGCTCTGGCTCGAGAAGGCCGAGGCTTTGCTTGCCGAGGGCCGGAACGACGAGGCGCGGCGCGCGCTCGAGAAGGGGCTCCGGCGCGACCCGGGCCTCGCCGAGGCCTGGCTCCGCGTCGGCGAGCTCGAGGCCGAGCGCGGGAAGCCCAAGCGGGCCCTCGAAGCCTGGCAGAAGGCGCTCGCCGCCGATCGCCGCCTCGGCGCGCAGCTCCATCCGCGCCTCGAAGCGACGCTCGCCGCGCTCGGGCGGCCGCGCGAGTTCGAGACCGGGCTCCGCGCGCGGCTCGAGGCGGACCCCGCGGACAGCGGGGCGCGGCTCGCCCTCGCGCGCTCGCTCGCGGCGCGGGGCGACGCGGGCGCGGCGCTCGCCGAGCTCGAGGCCGTGCTCGAGCGCGAGCCCGAGCGCGTCGACGCGCACGCGGCGCGCGCGCGCGTGCTCGCCGCGGAGGGCCGCGAAGCGGAGGCGGCGAAGGCGCTCGCCGAGCTGCTCGACGTGCTCGAACGGCAGGGCCTGCTCGCGACGCGGGAGACGCTCGAGTGACCTCCGCGCGCGAGACGCCGTTGATGCGCCAGTACCTCGCCGTGAAGGCGCGACACCCGGACGCTTTCCTCTTCTTCCGCATGGGCGACTTCTACGAGCTGTTCCTGGCGGATGCCGAGCGGGCGGCGCCGCTCCTCGACATCACGCTCACCTCGCGCGACAAGGGCAAGCCCGACGCGGTGCCGATGTGCGGCATGCCGGTGCACAGCGTCGAGGGCTACGTGAAGAAGCTGACGTCGCTCGGCCACAAGGTCGCGATCTGCGAGCAGGTCGAGGACGCGCGTGCCGCGTCCGGTCCCAGGCCGGATGCACAGGCTGCGTCCGGCAAGCGCCTGGTGCGGCGCGAGGTCGTCGAGGTAGTGACCCCGGGCCTCCAGGTCCACGAGCTCGAGGCGGCGCGCGAGGTGGCCGTGCTCGCGCTGGCGCTCGGTGAGGGCGAGGCCGGGCTCGCGGCGCTCGACGCCTCGACGGGGAGCTTCCGCGCCACGCAGGACCGGCTCGCGGAGGGCACTCTCTCGCGTGCGCTGCTCGATGAGCTCGAGCGGATCGCCCCCGCGGAGGTGCTCCTCGCGGAGGACGCGCCGGCCTGGCTCGTCGAGGCGGTGGGCGCGCGGCTCCCGGGCGTCGCCCTCGCGCGCGTCCCGGCCGCGAGCTTCGCGCCGGAGGCGGCGCCCGCGCGGCCGGACGGCTTCCGGCCCGCGGCCGCGAGCGCCGACCAGCGCGCCGCCGCGGCGGTGCTCGCGTATCTCGCCGCGCACCAGCCCGGTGCGCTGCGGCAGGCGCCGCGCCTCGCCGTGTACGCCCTCGGCGAGGCGATGATCGTGGACACGGCCACGCGCCGGCACCTCGAGCTCTTCGAGAGCGCCGAGGACCGCTCGCGGCGCGGGACGTTGATCGAGCGCATCGACGAGACGGTCACGCCGCTCGGGGCGCGGCGCCTCGCGCGCTGGCTCGGCTATCCACTCCGCGACGTCGGCGCGATCCGTTGCCGGCAGGATCTCGTCGCCGCGCTCGCCGACTCCGACCGCGCGCGGGGCCGGCTCCGCGCCGCGCTCGCGGGGGTGCGCGATCTCGAGCGCCGCTTCGCGCGCTGCCAGCGCCCGGGCGCCGAGCCGCGCGACCTCGCCGCGCTCCGCGCCTCGCTCGCGGCGCTCCCGGCCGTCGGCGCCGCGTTCGCGGGGGGCGAGGAGCTCGCGCTCGCGGGGGTGCCTGCGGGCCTGCCGCGTCCGGCGCCTCTCCAAGAACTCACCCAGCTCCTCCACGACGCGCTCGTGGACGAGCCGCGCCCGCTCCCGCGCGGCTCGCGCGGCGCCGGCGAGACGGGCTACGTGCGGGTGGGCTTCCGGCCCGAGCTCGACGCCCTCCGCGAGAGCGCGCGGAAGGGACGCGAGTGGGTCGCGGGCCTCGAGCAGCGCGAGCGCGAGCGCACCGGCATCGCGAGCCTCAAGGTGCGCTTCCACCCCGTGCTCGGCTACGGCCTCGAGATCACGAAGGCGAACCTCGACCGCGTGCCCGCCGACTACGAGCGGCGCCAAACGCTCGCGAACGCCGAGCGCTTCACCACGCCGGAGCTGCGAGAGATGGAGATGGGCATCCTCTCGGCCTCCGAGCGCGCCGCCGGGATGGAGCGCGAGATCTTCGAGGGCGTGCGGCAGGAGCTCCTCGCACACGCCGACTCGATCCGCGCTGCCGCCGATGCGGTGGCCGAGCTCGACGCCCTCCAGTCGCTCGCCGAGGTGGCGCGCCGCGACGGCTGGGTGCGTCCCGAGCTCGACCTCAGCTCGAGCCTCGAGATCCGCGCCGGCCGTCACCCCGTGGTCGAGCACGTGCTCGCGCGCTCGGGCGGCTCGTTCGTGCCGAACGACGCCGGCCTCGACGCGCGCGGCACGCGGATCCTCCTCCTCACCGGGCCCAACATGTCGGGCAAGAGCACCTATCTCCGGCAGGTGGCGCTCCTCGTGCTCCTCGCGCAGATGGGGAGCTTCGTGCCCGCGGAGCGCGCCCGGATCGGGGTGGTCGACCGCATCTTCACGCGGGTCGGCGCATCCGACCGGCTGGTGCAGGGCGAATCCACCTTCCTGGTCGAGATGCGCGAGACCGCGGAGATCCTGGCCCAGGCTTCGAGCGCGAGCCTCGTGATCCTCGACGAGATCGGCCGCGGCACGAGCACGTTCGACGGGCTCTCGATCGCCTGGGCGGTGGCCGAGTACCTGCACGACACGCCGGGCCTGGGGCCGCGCACGCTGTTCGCGACGCACTACCACGAGCTCGCCGACCTCGCGCGCACGCGGGCGGGCATCGAGAACGCGCACTTCGAGGTGCGTTCGTTCCAGGGCGAGGTCGTGTTCCTGCGCCGGCTCGTCCCAGGCGAGGTGAGCCGCTCCTACGGAATCGAGGTGGCGAGGCTCGCGGGGCTCCCTCCGAGCGTCATCGCGCGCGCCCGGGCGGTGCTCGCCGAGCTCGAGGCCGAGCGCCTCGCGCACGAGCGGGCGGCGGCGCCGCCGCGCGCGCAGCTCGAGCTGTTCGTGCCGGCCCACGACCCGGCGGAGCGGGAGGTCCTCGAGCGGCTCCGCGCGAGCGACCCCGAAGGCACCACGCCGCTCGCGGCGCTCGCGCTCCTGGCCGAGCTTCGCGAACGTCTCCGCGGGGAGGGTGGGGCGTGAGCCGCGCGCGGCTCTTCACGTGGGGGCTCGTGGCGGCCCAGGCCGTGCTGCTCGGCGCGGAGCGGCCGGCCGAGGTGCGGAGCATCCAGCACTGGTCGTATCCCGAGTTCACGCGCGTCGCGATCGAGCTCGCGCGGCCGGCGGTGACGCGCGTGGAGCGCCTGCCGGCCGACACCGCGGCCGGCCGGCCCGAGCGCCTCTACGTCGACCTGCCGCGCATCTGGGTGGGCCGCCAGCTCGACGCGCCGATCCCGGTCGGCGACGGACTCCTCCGCGGCGTCCGGGTCGGGCAGTTCACCAGCGACACCGCGCGCATCGTGATCGACCTCGAGCGCTACGACCGCCACCGGCTGCGGACGCTCACGAACCCCGACCGCGTGCTGCTCGACGTGTACGGCCGGCGCGGCCGGCCGGCGCCCGCGCCGCTCCCCGGGGTCGCCGCGGCGCCGCCGAGCCAGGCGCCGGCCGTGCGCCCGCCGAACGGGCGGGGCGAGCCGCACCTCCCGCCGGGCCTCCGCGGTGCGCGCCTCGTGGTGGTGGACGCCGGGCATGGCGGCAGCGATCCCGGCGCGATCGGGGCCGGCGGCCTCCGCGAGAAGGACGTGACGCTCGGCGTGGCGCTCGACCTCGAGGAGCGCCTCCTCGCGCGCGGCTTCCAGGTCGTGATGACGCGGCGACGTGACCAGACGCTGAGCCTCGAGGAGCGCACCGCGCTCGCCGAAGGCGCGGGTGGGGACGTCTTCGTCTCGATCCACGTGAACGCCGCGCCGCGGGCGAACGCGCACGGGATCGAGACCTACTACCTCGACCGGACGCATGAGCGGCATACGCTGCGGGTCGCCGCCCGCGAGAACGGGGTGCCGGCCACGGCGCTCGACCCGCTCCAGCGCGCGGTGGCGGGGCTCCGCGTGTCCGAGGTCGGGATGCAGTCGGCGAGCCTCGCGCGCGCCGTCCACGGCGAGCTGATCCAGGGCGTGCGCGAGGCCTTCGGCTCCGTGACGAACCTCGGGGTGAAGCAGGGGCCGTTCCACGTGCTCTTCCTGTCGGGGGCGCCCTCGATCCTGGTCGAGGTCGGCTTCCTCACGAACCGTGAAGAGGCGCGGCGTCTCCGGACCCGCTGGTATCGCTCGGTGCTCGCGGAGTACCTCGCGCGCGGGCTCTCGCGCTACCGGAGCGAGAGCGAGCCCGTGCTCGCTGCAGCGGAGCGATGAGCGCCGCACCCTCCATCGACGCCTTCGTCCCGAACGCGGGCGCGGGGGAGGCCGGGGCGCTCGGCGCGTCGGTGCGCGCCTACCTCGGCGGCGTGCGCGAGCACCTCGCCGCGCTCCAGGGGGCGGGTGAGCGGGGCAGCGTCGTGAACGTCACGAACTCGGACGCGCACGACCGCCTGATCCGGCGGCTCTACGAGGTTGCCGAGTCGAGCCACCACGCGGCGGAGGGCCTCGACGCGCCCGCGCGCTTCGCCGTCCTCGCGGTGGGCGGCTACGCGCGGCGCGAGATGTCGATCGCCTCGGACGTCGATCTGCTCTTCCTCGTCGAGGACGAGGGTGCGAGCGCCTTCGCGCGCCGCGCGCTCGAGATCATCCAGTACGCGCTCTGGGACGCGAACGTCGCGCTCGGCTCTGCCCTACGGAGCATCGACGAGTGCATCGCGCTCGGGCAGCGCGACGAGACCGCGTGCACCACGCTGCTCGGCGCGCGCTTCCTGGCCGGCGACGCGAGCCTCTTCCACGCGCTCGGCCGCGCGGTGCGCGAGCGGCTGATCCCGGACGTCGCGGCCTTCGTCGAAGGGCAGCGCAACGCCATGGCGCGGCGGCACGAGCGCTTCGGCGAGTCGCTCTATCTCCTCCAGCCGAACCTGAAGGAAGGCACGGGCGGGCTCCGCGACTACCACTGCGCGTACTGGGCCGCGCGCGCGGCCGAGCCCCTGGTACGCGAGGCGTCCGACTTCCTGCACGCCGGCCTCCTCACGCCGAGCGAGGCCAGCGAGCTCGCAGAGGCGCTCGACTTCCTGTGGCGGACGCGCAACCAGCTCCACCTCGAGGCCGGCCGCAAGCTCGACCAGATGAGCTTCGAGCTCCAGGAGCGCATGGCGCGCGCGTTCGGCTACCCGGACGACGGCGTCGGGCTCCCCGTAGAGCGCTTCATGCGCGACTACTACCGCCACGCGCGCGTGGTGCAGAGCCTCTCGGAGATCGTGATCGAGCAGTGCCTCGCGCGCGCCCGCCCGCCCGCGGCGCCGCCGGAGACGGTCCCGGTCGAGGAGGGCTTCCGCCGCGCGCCCGACCACCTCGAGATCCCGCACGCCGCGCACCTGCGCGAGCGCCCGGTGCGGCTGCTTCTCGCCTTCGCCGTCGCGCAGGACGAGGAGGTCCCGCTCTCGCGGACGGCGCGCCGTTTCGTGCGCGAGAACCTCGGCCTGATCGACGACGCGTTCCAGCGCGATCCCGAGGCGTCCGCCGCGTTCCTCCGGATCCTCTCCTCGCCGAACCGCGTGATGCGCACGCTGATGGCGATGAACGAGACGGGGCTACTCGGCCGCTACCTCCCCGAGTGGGAGCACATCGTCTGCCGCTGGCAGCACGTCATCTACCACACGTACACGGTGGACGTTCACTCGATCTTCCTCGTCGAGGAGCTGCGCCGGCTCTGGAAGGGCAAGTACGAGCGCGCGCTGCCCGAGCTCACCGAGCTCGTGCGAAGCGCTGCCGATCTGCCCGCACTCTATCTCGGCTGCCTGCTCCACGACATCGGCAAGGGACGGAGCGGCGACCACTCGCTCGCCGGCGTCGAGCTCGCGCGGCAGCTCCTCGCGCGGGTCGGGCTCCCGGCCGAGCAGTGCGACCGGATCCTGTTCCTCGTGCGCCACCACCTGACCATGTCGCACGTTGCCCATCGCCGGGACCTCTCGGACCCGAAGGTGATCGTCGAGTTCGCGCGCGTGTGCGGCGACCGCCAGAACCTCCACAACCTCTACCTCGCGACGTTTGCCGACACGCGAGCCTCCTCGAGCACCGCCTGGACGGAGTGGCGCGGGGAGCTCCTTCGCGAGCTCTTCGAGCGCACCTCTGAGTTCCTGGAGAGCGGCGACGACGATCCGGAGCGCGCCGCCGAGCTCGCCCATGCGCGCGTGGAGCGCCGCAAGGACGCGGCGCGCGCGGAGCTCCGCGCGCTCGGCGCGGCGGAGAGCCGCATCGACCAGTTCTTCGGCATGATGCCGCAGCGCTATTTCGTGTCGCACGCGCCGCGCCAGATCGCCCGGCACGGGCTGGTGCTGTTCTCGATGCGGAACGACCGGCGCTTCGCGAGCGCCGTGCGCGAGCTCCGGAGCGAGCTCTCCGAGTTCATCCTCTGGACAGGCGACCAGCACGGCCTCTTCGCCGACGTCGCCGGCTCGCTCACCGCGACCGGCATCAACATCATCGGCTCGCACGTCTACACCACGCGCACCGGGCTCGCGCTCGAGGTGTACCGCGTGACGACGCCGGCGGGTCCCGAGCAGGACCGGCGCGAGCGCTGGGAGCGGCTCGAGCAGGTGCTCGAGAAGGTGCTCGCCAGGCAGCAGGCCGTGGGTGAGCTCATCGCCCAGCGGCGCCGCCCGGTCGGCGAGGCGCGGCCCCCGCTCGTCTCGTCGCCGCTCGTCTGGATCCGGAACGACGTGTCGGACTTCTACACCGTCATCGACGTGACCGCGGACGATCGGCTCGGGCTCCTCTACGACCTGACCCGCACGCTCTCCGAGCACGGTCTCGAGATCTACGTGTCGAAGGCGGCGACCGTGCTCGACCAGGTGGCCGACACCTTCTACGTGAAGAGCGCGGAGCAGAAGCGGCTCACGGACCCGGCCGCGATCATCGCGCTGCGCGACGCGCTGATCGCAGCCGCGCGGGGCGGGGAGGTCTCCGCGTGAGCGCTGCCTTCGACGCTGCCCTCGACGGATTCCTCTCGCACGGGGCCGTGGAGCGGGGCCTCTCGCCGCGGACGCTCGAGGCGTACGCGCGGGACCTCGCGCGCTTCACCCGCTTCGCCGCCAGCGCAGGCGCGCGCGGCGTGGCGCAGCTCGAGCGGCGCCACGTGACGGGCTTCGTCGAGGCGCTCGCCGCCGAGGGCCTCGCCCCGCGCAGCCGCGCCCGCATGCTGGTCGCGGTGCGCCGCTTCGCGCACTTCCTCCTCGCGACGGGACAGCTCGCGAGCGATCCGTGCCAGGGCGTGGGGACGCCGCGGCTCGGCCGCACCCTCCCGAAGGGCCTCGCGCCGCACGAGAGCGCCGCGCTGCTCGCGGCGGCCGCCGGCGACGAGCCGCTCGCCCTCCGCGACCGCGCCATGCTCGAGGTGCTCTACGGCGCGGGGCTCCGCGTCTCGGAGCTGGTGGCGCTCCCGCGCTCCGGCCTCGACGCGCGCGCAGGGCTCCTGCGGGTGTTCGGAAAGGGCCGCCGCGAGCGGCTGGTGCCGCTCGGCGAGCCCGCGCTCGAGGCAGTGGCGGTCTACCTGCGCGATGGGCGTCCCGCGCTCGCGCGCAGCGCGGCACGCCCCTCCGAGGCGCTCTTCCTCTCGCGCCGCGGGAGCGCGATGACGCGCCAGAACTTCTTCGAGCGGCTGCGCCAGATCGCGGTGCGCGCCGGGCTCCCGCGCGAGCGCGTCTCGCCCCACGTGCTCCGCCACGCCTTCGCGACCGATCTCCTCGAGGGAGGCGCCGACCTCCGCTCGGTGCAGGCGATGCTGGGCCACGCCGACCTCGCGACCACGCAGATCTACACGCACGTGAGCCGCGGGCGCCTGCGCGAGCTGGTCGATGCGCACCATCCGCGCGGCGCGAGCCCCGCGAAGCGGAGCGACGCGGGGCGGGGATGAGGCGGGCCGACGCGCGGACGGCGCTCGCCGCGGTTCCGCCCGGGCTGCGGTCGCTCGTGGCGCGCCTCTCCGCGGCCGGGGAGGAGCTCGGGCTCGGGGTCCACCTGGTCGGCGGGCCGGTGCGCGACCTGCTGCTCGGGCGGCCGCTTCTCGACGTGGATCTGCTCGTCGAGGGTGGAACGGACGGAGCGGGCGAGCCCGCGCTCCGGCTCGCGAAGGCGGCGCTCGGCATGGGCGAGCGCTCCGTCGCGCACGCGCGCTTCGGGACGGTCAGCGTGCACGCGCCCGCCGGCGTGGTGGATCTCGCACGCGCGCGAGCCGAGCGCTACGCGGAGGACGGCGCGCTCCCGACCGTGCGGCCGGGCACGCTCGAGGAGGACCTCGGGCGGCGTGACTTCAGCGTGAATGCGCTCGCGGTGCCGTTGAACCGGGTGGCGCGGCGCGGCCGGCCGGCGCTCGTCGATCTCGTCGGCGGGCGCCGCGACCTCGTGGCGCGGACGCTCCGCATCCTCCACCCGCGGAGCTTCCACGACGACCCGACCCGCGCGCTCCGCGCGGCGCGCTTCGCCGCGCGCCTCGGCTTCCGGCTCGAGCGGGCGAGCGCCGCGGCGCTCTGGGCCGCGCGCGCCGCGGGCGCGTTCGACGCCGTCTCGGGCGAGCGCTTCCGCGCCGAGCTCGAGCGGAGCTTCGCGGACCGGAGCAGCGACCCGGGCCGCTTGCTCCGCAGGCTCGCGGACTGGGGCGTGCTCGACGCGCTGGTGCCCGGCCTCGGGGTCCCCGCGTCCGCCGCCCGCGCCCTCCGCCGGCTGGGCGAGCTCCTCGGCGAGCCGCCGCCCGGGCTCGCGGCCGATCCGCTGCTCGCCGGGCTCCTGGTCTGGCTCGCGCCGCTGCCCCGCGCGCGGCGGCGCCGGACGCTCCTTCGCCTCGCGCTCACGGGCCGCCCGGCCGCCCGCGTCGAAGCGTTCCCCGCGCTCGCGCGGCGGCTCGAGCGCGGGCTCCGCCGGCCGGCGGGTCGCGGCGCGGATGACGCGCGTCTCCGCGCGCTCCCGGCGGAGGAGCTCCTCGCGCTCGCGGCCTCTGCGCCTGCGGCCGTGCGCAGGCGCGTGCTCCGCCACGCGGGCGAGGACCGCGCGCTTTCTCTCCCGCTCGACGGCGACGATCTCCTCGCGCTCGGCTTCGCGGGCCCGGCGCTCGGGCGTGCGCTCGCCGCGCTCCGGCGCGCGAGCCTCGACGGGCGCATCGCCGGCCGCGCGGAGGCACTCGCCTTCGTGCAGGGGCTCGCGAGGCGGCGAGGCTGAAGGCGAGCGAAGTCGGCAAGGGGCGCTGGGAAGCTCGGCCGAGCCCAGGCGCTCGTCAGCCCGCGCGAGGCTTCGCCTCGCGGGAGGCGAGCGAAGTGCAAGGGCTGCTGGCGACGCTGGCCCGGGCGCCTTCCATCGTCAGCCCGCGCAGCGAGCCCAGAGGCGAGCGAAGAAGAGCCTGACCGCTATGTTGCGCCCACCCCCCGCGTTCCTCCGCGGAGAGCGCATGGAAAGCCCCGGGCCGATCGGCGCCGAGCTCCGCCCCGAAGGCGTGAGCGCGGCGAACGCGTGCGCGATCAAGCTCCAGGTCTTCGAGGGCCCGCTCGACCTGCTGCTCCACCTCATCCGGCTGAACGAGGTGGACATCACCGACATTCCGATCGCCGACATCGCGACGCAGTACAGCGAGTACGTCTCGCTGATGCACGAGCTCGACCTCGACGTTGCGGGCGAGTACCTGCTGATGGCGGCCACGCTCGCCTGGATCAAGTCTCGCATGCTGCTCCCGCCGGACGGCGCGGGCGACGAGGACGAGGGGCCCGATCCGCGGGCCGAGCTGGTGGCGCGCCTCCTCGAGTACCAGCGCTTCAAGGAGGCGGCCGAGCAGCTCGGCGAGCGCACGCTCGAGGGGCGCGACGTCTTCGCGCCGCAGGCCCTGGAGCTCGAGCCCGTGCCGGACGAGGAGCGCGCGCTCGCCGTCTCGCTGGTGGCGCTCCTCGAGGCCTTCCGGCGCGTGCTCGCGCGGGCCGGTGGCACCGGCCGCCACGAGGTGACCGCCGAGCCCATCCACGTCCGCGACCGCATGCTCGTGGTGATGGAGGCGCTCGCGAAGCGCGAGTCGCTCGACTTCGAGAGCTTGTTCGAGCTCGAGCCCGGACGCCCCTGGAGCCGCGCGCTCCTGATCGCGACCTTCCTTGCCATCCTCGAGCTGGTGCGGCTCGCGGCTGTGCGGGTCTACCAGGGGCTCGATGCGGCCGGCGTGCCGGAGGGAACGATCCGGCTGCGCCGCGCCGAGGGGCCCGGCGCCGACGACTGGGCGGCCGCGGTCGCCGAGATCACCTAGCCACCGGAACGGAGCGCGAGCGATGGACAGAGAAGGGCAGAAGCGGATCGTCGAGGCGCTCGTGCTGGGCGCCCCGGAGCCGGTCTCGGCGCAGAAGCTCGCCGAGGTCGTGCCGGGCCTCGAGCCCGACGACGCGCGCTCGCTCCTGGCGGAGCTCGGGCGCGAGTACGAAGAGCAGGGCCGCGCGTTCGAGATCTGGGAGGTGGCGGGCGGCTACCAGCTGCGCACGCGCCCCGAGTACGCCTCGTATCTCCGGCTCCTCCACCGCGAGCGGCCGCTCCGCCTCTCGCGCGCCGCGCTCGAGACGCTCGCGGTCGTGGCCTACCGGCAGCCCGTGACGCGAGCCGAGATCGAGGCCGTGCGCGGCGTCGAGGCCGACGCCGTGCTGAAGAGCCTGCTCGAGCGCCAGCTCGTGCGCGTCGCCGGCCACCGCGAAGTGCCGGGCCGGCCGATCCTCTACGGCACCACGCGGCGCTTCCTCGAGGTGTTCGGGCTCGGGCAGCTCGACGACCTGCCGACGCTCCGCGAGGTGGAGGACCTCCTGGCGCTGCCGGCCGACGGCTCCGCGCCGCCGCCGCCGGTGAGCGCGACCGGGGACGAGAGCGGAGACGATGCCGAGATGGAGCCCGCTCCCGAGCTCCACTGAAGGTCCGCATCCAGAAGCTCCTCGCGGACGCCGGGCTCGCCTCGCGGCGCGCGGCCGAGGGCTGGATCCGTGCGGGGCGCGTCACCGTGAACGGCGCGGTAGCAAGGCTCGGCGAGCGCGCCGACCCCGAAGAGGACGAGATCCGCGTGGACGGTCGCCGGCTCGGAGCCGAGCCGCGCAGCTACTGGCTCCTCCACAAGCCGAAGAACGTGCTCACCACGACGCGGGATCCCTTCGCCGAAGAGGCCGGGCGGCGCACCGTGCTCGAGCTGCTCCCGCCCGCCGCGCGCCGGACGCGGCTCTACCCGGTCGGCCGGCTCGACCTCGACTCGGAGGGGCTTCTCCTCCTCACGAACGACGGCGATCTCGCGCAGGCGCTCCTCCATCCCTCCCACGGTTGCGAGCGCGAGTACCGGGTGGAGGTGTGGGGGCGCCTCACGAGCGAGACGGCGCGGCAGCTCGCACGCGGCGTCGAGCTCGACGACGGGCCGACCCAGCCGTGCCGCGTGCGCAGCGTGGGCTACGACCGCGCGCGCGACGCGTCGCGGCTCGTGCTGATCCTGCGCGAGGGGCGAAAGCGCCAGATCCGCCGCGCGCTCCTCGCGCTCGGCCATCCCGTCCGGAGGCTCGTGCGCGTGCGGATGGGGCCGCTCCGGCTGGGCGAGCTCCCGAGCGGGCGCGCGCGCCCGCTCACGGCGCACGAGGAGCGAGCGCTCCTCCGCTTCGCGCGCTCCGCACGCAGCTCGACGGCAAGCGATGCGCGAGGGACCGGCGCGGATTCACGAAGCGCTCGCGTGCGCGCCCGCGGACGGCGGAAGCCGCAGCGATTTCGTTGATTCGGCCCGCCCGCTTCGCGTAGAATCATCCGACCTCACGCGGATGCTCCCGATGCGGCGGTTCCCTTGTTGGCGGCGGCCCCTGGCCGCGCTCCTCGGCGCGAGTGCCCTGCTCGCGGGAGAGAGTGCGAGCGCCGCCCACACCGGCGTGTGTCCCGACGGCAGCATCTACATCGTGCAGGAGGTGCGTCAGATCCCGTGCGCCGACGCCAAGCCCGTCGATCCGCACGAGGTGCCGCCGATCCGGCCGGAGTACCTGCCGACGCCGTACACGTGGAAGGTCTGGAACGAGCGCCACAGCCCGACGAATCCGTACAACGTGATCGACGCCGCGCGGCAGGTGCGTGACCTGGAGGCAGCGCCGCCGGCTCCCGGTCTCGCGCAGCAGCCGGGCGGCGCGCCGGCGCCGCAAGCGACGCCGCTACAGGCGCAGGCGCCCGGGCAGAGCCCGCCCGTCGAGCTCGGCCTCTCCGCGCAGGAGCTCGGGAACCTCTACGAGATCGTCGAGCTCTCGCAGCAGCAGACGCCCGCGCGGCTCGCGCGCGAGACGGCGGGCGGCGACGGCGTCTTCGAGGTGGCCTTCGCGCGGTCGGCGGCGTTCGAGGCGCTGCTGCGCGACGCGCACGGCGGGCTCCCGACGGGCGGCGTGCTGCTCTTCGCGGCGCGCTCGGTCCAGGCGGAGACGTTCTACGCGAGCTTCACGTTCCTGCAGGAACACCTGACCTACCAGCCCGACGCCACCGACGCGCGCCAGCTCGGCGTGCTGCAGGGCCGGCTCGGCGCGCTCGCGGCCGGCGAGGTGGTGCTCGGCTACGTGAGCCTGCCGGCCAACTTCGACCTCGCGCGCGAGCTCGACCTCTACTGGGACGACCGGCACATCAGCGCCACCTTCGTCCCGTGAACGCCGGCTCCCGCTCTCAGCGGGGGAAGTTCAGGTAGAGCTGGGTATAGAAGAGGCGCCCGTCCGGCGCGCGCGCGATGCCGATGCCCGTCGCGTTCATCGGCCGCGACACCAGGTTCTCGAGATGGACGGGCGAGTGCTTCCAGCCCTCGAGGATCTCGCGGTTCGGCTCCGCGCGGTTCGTCTGGCCGACGTTCTCGCCGGCCATGCGGAAACCCGTGACGCCGGCCTGCGAGAGCCGGTCGACCCAGTTGAGACCCTCGGGCGACTCGTGCGCGAAGAAGCCGCGGTGCGCCATGTCCTCACTGTGGGCGCGCGCCACGCGATCGAGCTCGCTCCGCCGCTCGAGCGGGATCAGGTGCTCCGCGCTGCGGAAGTCGTTCACGGCGAGGTGGAGGCGGCTCTCGAGGAGTGCGAGGCCGGGGTCCTCGGCGTGCGCCCAACGCGCGCCGAGCGGGAGCAGGAGCGCGGTCGCGAGCCAGAGGCCCGCTACGAATCCCGCGGCGTCGTAGAGCGTCCGCGGCATCAGGGCGTCGCTTCGCCGCCGTCCACGGACCAGGCTGCGCTCGAGAGGTCCTCCTCGTCCTCGATCGGGCTGGCCTGGGTCTCGCTCACGAGCTCGCGCCGCACGAGCCGGCCGTCCTCGTAGAACGCGCGTGCGTCCACGAGCCCGTCGCCGTCCTGGTCCTCGTCGCGCTGCGCCACGCGCTCCGCCGCGTCGTAGCGGGTGAGGCGGTCGATGCGGCCGTCGCCGTCGCGGTCCTCGCGCTCGGTCACGAGCCGCCCGTCCCGATAGACGGCGACGCGGTTCCGGAAACCGTCGCCGTCGGGATCCTGCTCCTCGCGCGCGAGCTGGCCGTTCCGGTAGAAACTCCAGGCGTCGGGCGCGCCGTCGAGGTCGTTATCGCGGCGCACGCGCACGAGCTGGCCGTTCTTGTACTCGGACACGAGGTCCGGCCGCCCGTCGGCGTTGCGGT
>Ga0187893_10001802_pt1 | contig 49427 bp, 38 predicted proteins | sample MA1701074metaG_FD_139574 | JGI IMG/M metagenome (GOLD analysis project Ga0187893, IMG submission 139574) | White microbial mat communities from a basaltic lava cave in the Kipuka Kanohina Cave System on the Island of Hawaii, USA - MA170107-4 metaG ... | reverse complement strand
CAACTTTTCCTCTTGCTGCATAAACCTCTTTGCCGCTTTGCCTGGTCTATTCTCAAATCCAACGACGATGCACAAGAAGTAGTTTCAGATGTTTTTATTGGCATTTGGGAAAAAAGACACCGCCTTACTTCTATCGAATCACCTCTACTGTATTTTTATACAAGTGTAAAAAATCATTCGCTTAATAGGATAGCACGGGAGAAAAGGCAACAGACCGTGGCGCCGGAAGAATGGTTTGTTCAACTAAATAGTGTGTACTTTGATCCCGAAAAACTAATGATGACAGATGAAATCATCCGGCAGGTAAAACAAGCGATCTATGATCTGCCCCCACGCTGCCGCCTGGTATTTAAACTTGTTAAAGAAGATGGATTAAAATATCGAGAAGTAGCCGAACTATTACAGCTTTCCGCAAAAACAGTAGAAGCACAAATGGCTATTGCTCTGCGCCGTATAGGGAAATGCATGCACCTGGATATAACTACCCGCCACCCGAACTCCAGTATAAAAAAATAATTCTTCAGAAGCTTTAAGGGTATTCACTTCGCAGGTTTGTCTTTACTGGTACAAAGCATATATGAGCCAGGAAAGATTTTGGACTTTATTATCAAAAAAATTATCAGGAGAAGCCTCCGACGAAGAATTGGAAGAACTGGAAAGGCTTATTCATCAACATCCTGAATGGCAATACGCTATTCCAAATCTGGAGGATCTGTGGAATCTACAGTCACCTGCAGCTCGTGCTGAAGACGAAGAAGACGCATATATGCTGCACCTTCATCGGATGCAGGAGAAAGGAATCCCTTTTGGTGAAGAGCCGGTACTTTATCCGGCAGAAGCTAATTTTTTTCATCACAAAAAAAGAAATAACCGGAAATGGTGGTTGGCAGCAGCTGCTATAGTGATAGCAATAATGGCCGGGTTTTTCCTCATTCAGCAACCAGATAAAAAAGCAGGCAGCATAGATACGGTAGCAACGCAACTTAATGAGATATCAACAAAACCAGGATCCAAATCCAAAGTGCAGTTACCTGACGGATCGATAGTATGGTTGAATGCAGGCAGCAAACTTACTTATGACAAACAATTCGGAAATGCCTTACGGGAAGTAATTCTAAAAGGTGAAGGTTTTTTCGATGTAGTGAAAATGCCGGATAAGCCATTTATCATTCATACCACCGCTATAGATATCAAAGTACTGGGCACCACTTTTAATGTAAAAGCCTACCCGGACGAAGCTACTGAAACAAGTTTGATAAAAGGTAGAATAGAAGTATCTATCAAAGGCAGGCCAATGGATAAGATCATTCTTTCACCCAATGAAAAACTGGTGGTGAAAAATACAAGTTTGTCTGCAAAAGAAGCCAATGCTTCAGTCAGTAGCGAACCCGATATCGCTATAAATAAATTGAAGTATTATAATGCGGAAGACAGCACTATGGCAGAAACGGGGTGGATCGAAAATAAACTTGTGTTCACTGACGAATCATATGAAGAAGTCATTGTAAAAATGGAGAGATGGTATGGAGTGAAAATAGAAATACAAAATGAGCAATTAAAAAGAAAACGATTCACCGGAATTTTTAAAAATGAAAATATCGATCAGGCATTAGAAGCGTTGATGATCGCTATTCCCTTCCGGTATGAAAAAATGAGCGATAAAATTATTATTCACCAATAAACTGCTGCTTATATGATCCAAAATAATACATCATAAAATAAAAAGGGATTCCGTTGCAGCGGAACCCCTGTCAGGTTAAACATGTTCCCGGATGGAACGACCCTTTCGGATAGGTATTATTTAACTTAACAAACGAAAAGTATGAAAAAAAATGAAATCAGTACTGTTTCGCCGGCAGTTCTGTTTTACTTAAAGCTTGCCAGAATTATGAAACTTTCCCTTTTTCTCCTCTTTGCGGTTTGCTTACAGGTTTCGGCCAAAGGTTACTCTCAGGATAAGATCACACTGAAAATGAATGAAGCAGAGATCAGGAAAGTCCTGTTAGCCATTGAAAAAAGGAGTGACTATCGCTTTCTCTTCAGTGAAGAAATGGTACACAATAAACCCCGCGTAAGTATAAATGTGGAGAATGTAGAGATCACCGAGGTATTGGATAAAATATTAAACAATACCGGCATTGGTTACAAGGTCCTTCGCGACAACCTGGTTGTTTTAAAAGATGCAACTCCATCGGCAGAAATTGCCGTGCAGGATATACAGGTTTCCGGAAAAGTAATGTCTTCGGCGGGGGAACCGCTTGCCGGCGTATCTGTATCCATTAAAGGAGCCAGAACAGGAACTACTACAGATCTCAATGGAAATTATACCATCACCATTCCGGATGATGCTGTGCTTGTATTCAGTTCCGTAGGATATGAAAGTGTTGAAATAGCAGTGGCCGGAAAATCATCCATCAATGTAACACTTCAGCAATCTACCAGGCTTATTGACCAGGTAGTGGTGATCGGTTACGGTTCTGCTAACAAAAGGGACCTTACCGGAAGTATAGCAACCGTTAAAGCAAAAGAGATCGCAGATAAGCCGAGCGCCAATCCGCTGAACCTGCTGCAGGGAAAAGTTGCAGGTTTGTCCGTTGTAGCTTCGGGAAGACCAGGAGTGGAACCGGATATAAGAATAAGGGGAACAAACAGCATCAATGGTGCGAAGCCGATTTATATAGTAGATGGTATCCTGAATGATAATATTAACTTTCTGAATTCAGCAGATATTGAGTCTATCGAAGTATTAAAAGACCCTTCTTCACTCGCTATTTTTGGGGTCAGGGGTGCCAATGGAGCTATTGCCATTACCACAAAGAAGGCAAAAGCAGGCCAGCTAATGGTGAATTTCACTACTTCATTTGGCATTAAAAGGGTTCAGGACAGAATAAAGCTGACCGACGGGCCTCAGTTTAAGATGCTTTATGATGAACAAATGGCCAATATGGGCACTTCTTTTAACGACCAGTTTTTTAAAGCAAATACCGACTGGCAGGATGAGATATTTCAAAATGCTTTTTTGAATTATAATAATATCAGCATCACCGGCGGCAGTGAAAAGAACAGATTCTATTTAGGACTTGGTTATATTAATGAAGAAGGCCTTATCAGGCATGAAGAATATAAAAAATATACGATCAACTTTAGTGATGAGCTAAAGGTTTCAAAAGCATTAAAGTTTGGCTTTATTTTCAATGGCTTATATGCGGATCTTCCTGTTGAAAGGGAAGTAGGTTCAGCTCTCAGAGCTGCTCCTATCGCTCCCGTTTATGATCCTAATGGTTCTGGACTATTACATACATTACCAGCTTTCCAAAGAGCGCAGGTATTTAACCCGTTGGTATCCATCGAAGAGGGAAAATTTACGGGAATAAGAAAAGAGTATAGAGCTGTTGGAAGCATTTATGGGGAACTAAATTTCCTGCGCAATTTCACATTCAGGGCACAGCTATATGGCGATTATGGATTTAATACTTTCCGTTCTTACAGTCCCATTATCGTAGTATATAATCCTGAAATTATCGGGCTCAATAAAAACGATTCTTCCAATAGACAGACCTCTGTATCTCAAAGGCAAAATATTTTCCCTAAAACCCAGATGGATTATCTGCTGACTTACAAGAAAAAATTTGGCGATCATGATCTTACAGTGCTGGGCGGTGTTACTACTTATTTTCAAGGTTATGAAGAAACCACCTCCTCTGTGCAGCAGGGCACTGCAGATGTGATTCCCAATGATCCCCGGTTCTGGTATGTGGATGCGGTGGGTACAGCATCTACCAAACAAGGCTCTGGCAGTGCTTTCGAAGATGCATCCATCTCCTACCTGGCAAGGGCTCTTTACAGTTTCCAAAGAAAATACCTGGTTAATGCATCTTTCCGAAGGGATGGCAGCAGCCAGTTCTATAAAATTGGTAACGAATGGAAAAATTTTGGAGCGGTAGGTGTTGGCTGGGTTGTTAGTGAAGAAGATTTTTTTGCCGGTCAGAACTTTCTCGACTACCTTAAAATTAAAGGATCGTGGGGTGTTCTGGGAAGCAAGAACATTCCTGATGCATACAGGTATCCTGCTTATCCTGTTTTAACAAACCGAAATGCCGGTGTATTTGGCAATAATGTGATCAATGCTTTACAACCGCTGTATATCCCTGATGATAATTTAAACTGGGAAGTTATCCGTTCTTTCGAGGCAGGGTTTGAGTTGAATGCGCTTGATAATAAATTGCACTTTGAAGCTGCCTATTATAATAAACGCACAGAAGATGTTATTACATTGATTGACCTGGGCTCCGGTCTGCTTCCTTTGCTGGCTAATGTGGGAACTATTGAAAATAAAGGGTTTGAATTTTCCACTACCTGGACTAAAAATATCACCAATGATTTGACGCTTTCAGTCTCAGGTAACCTGACGATTATAAAAAATAAGGTCATAAAGCTGAATAAAGAAGGGTTTGAAATCTTTAGCGGCCCGGCAAGAACATCAGCAGGATTTCCTATCGGCTATTTTTATGGGTATGTTCATGACGGTATTTATCAAACCAACCAGGAGATCCTTAAAAGCCCTACAGGACTTGGAGCGCTACGTCCCGGCGATATAAAATATAAAGATGTAAACGGTGATGGGAAAATAACCACAGCAGACAGGACAACAATCGGTAACCCGACACCTGATTTTATTTATGGGGGATCCATTTCTTTAAACTATAAAGGATTTGACCTGGGTATAGATATGCAGGGTGTTTACGGGAATGAAATTTACAGATCGTGGAACCAGGGAACCTTTGCCGATTTTAACTACCTGGAGGAAAGGTTGCAACGCTGGCATGGCATCGGTACTTCTAACTGGGAACCAATATTGCATACCGGAAGAGGTAACAACTACCAAAACTCAAGTTACTGGATCGAAGACGGAAGCTTTTTCAGGATCAGGAATGTGCAATTGGGCTATACGTTTGGTAAAAACCTTCTCAGCAGGGCAAAGATCAAATCGTTGCGTGTATATGTAAATGCGCAAAACCCCGGAACTTTTGCTAATAACACAGGCTATACCCCGGAAATTGGTGGCTCTGCTACCGGTTTTGGAATTGACGGTGGCACTTATCCTGTTCCTGCCATCTATTCAGCAGGATTGAACCTAAACTTTTAAATCATGATTTGTATGAAAAAGATAATAAATAAAAAGTTGATCTGGCTACCAGTTATGCTGGCGATAGTAATAGTCACAATCAGCTCCTGTAAGAAGAATTTTCTTGACAGGCAGCCCCTGGGCAGATTCACGGAAGACGATGTGGCTATCGGATCATTTGACAGTAAAGTTTTTGGTGCCTATGCTCTTCTTCGAAGAAATGGATTTAACGGCCATGAATACCTCGGTGTTCAAAGCTATCGTGCAGACGAATCTGAAAAAGGCAGTTCAGTTTCAGATGGGGCCGCCACGGGCCTGATGTATGATGAGTTTGAATATAATAAGACCGGTGGGGGGATCGGGGGATATTGGAGCGATCATTACCAGGCCATCAATGCGGCAAATGATATTATTCATACCATTGATTCAATTGGTGCCGCGGATGCGCCCACTTTGATCAACAAAGCGGAAGCAAAATTCATCAGGGCCTTTTCTTATTTTGACCTGGCGCGGGCTTTTGGTTCTGTTCCCAAAATTGATTTTGTAGGAACCCCCGCAGAGTTAAATATTCCCAAGTCAACGCCAGCTGAAATATTCACTTTGATAGATGCTGATCTCCAGGAAGCTGCTTCTGTTTTACCGCTTGATTGGGAACCAAAGTATATCGGGCGTCTTACAAAAGGAGCTGCTTTGGCTTTGCAGACAAAAGCTTTTTTGTGGAGAAGCAATTGGTCCGCTGCCCTTGGTGCTGCAAAGTCCTTAATTGGCTTGGGTAAATACAGTCTTGTTCCTAAATACGGGGATCAGTTCAGAAGTACTGGCGAAAACGGAGCTGAATCTATTTTTGAGATTCAGGCTTTCTATGCGCCAACGAATGATCAGGGCATTATTTATTCGAATGTTCAGGGAGTAAGAGGTGCCGGTGCGTGGGATCTTGGGTGGGGATGGAATACTCCTACTCAAATTTTAGTAGATGAGTTTGAAACAGGTGATCCACGCAGGGTTGAAACTATTCTTTATTCTGGCCAGGTGGATCCATTATATAGTGAAAACGTGCCCCCGTTCCCTACAGTACCACGTTTATACTGGAATAAAAAAGTATATACAAACCCCGCAGATCGTCTTTCTCTTAACAACAGGTTTGGCCGATGGATGAATCACCGGATATTAAGATATGGGGATGTGTTGCTGATGGCCGCTGAAGCTGCGAATGAAGTAGGAGGTGCACAAAATACAACTGATGCGCTGGCATGGCTGGAGGCGATCCGTAAAAGAGCCCGGGGTACCAACAACGCCATTTTACCGCCTGTAACCACTACAGATCAGGCACAGTTGAGAGATGCTATTCGTCATGAAAGGTTTGTAGAAATGGGAATGGAAGAGCAGCGGTTTTGGGATATTGTAAGATGGGGTATTGATGTGGATGTATTACATGCTGCCGGAAAAGCTAATTATGCAATCAAGCATCGCCTCTTGCCAATTCCGCAAGGGGAGATTGACAAGTCGGGCGGTATATTAATACAAAATCCGGATTATCAATAGTGATAATAGCAAAGCGATATAACATGAAATGAGTCATGACAATGCTTGTCACAGTGATGATTATTTATGACGATCCGCCGGTTGGCGGACGATGAGGCTAAAATAAAATTATAAAAAACCTCGTCCATTCCATTTGGCCAAAAAACCCGTCCGACCGGGTCATCGGGGCGGACAATAAAAAACAAACAAATGAAATCATATAAAATATTATTATTTGGAGTTTGTTTCCTGATAACTTTTACCCTTGTTATTAGTTCTTGTCAAAAGTTAGACAGGCCGGAACTAAAGGCGATAATAGAGGATCCCGATCCTCCCCCTTACAATGCGTTGAAAAGTTTTTGGGCATTCGAAAATAATACGACAGATGAAGGCGAAAATAAATTAACCGGCACTGCTAAGAATCTCACCTACGTGACAGGCATTAGCGGACAAGCCATTAAAGTAGGCGCTGACGGGTACTTACTTCTGAAAGCAGCAGGAGATACGGTTCGGTATCCGAATGAATTTGTCGGATTGCCGGTAGATACACTTCGAAACCTTGGAAGTTATACACTTTCTTTTTGGATGAATGGAGTTGGCCCTGTTCAAGGTGGCGCCCAGGGCGTGTTTGCTATTTCCCATAAAACACAGTTTTGGGGAAACCTTGAAATTTTTCTTGAAAACCATAGCAATGCTGCCGACCCTTCTGAAGCTTTTCTTAAGATTCATATGTTTAATGATAGTAAGGCACCTGCCAATGGTGAACAATGGAACGAGTTGAAAATACCCGGCGTATTAAATAAATGGTCGCATATCGTTGTAACTTATAATGCCGCGAATTCACAGTTTAGTGTGTTTGCAAATGGTCAGCCGACCAGCATTAACAATAAAGTGTTGGACGGGGGTAATTATGGTAAAATAAAGTTTAAGGATTTTAATGGAATGGTATTGGGAAATTTTGCATTCCAGACAGCTCCCAGTCTTACCAACCACGGACCTGAAACCTGGGCTCGATCGTTTAATGGTGATTTAGACCAGTTCCGCATTTACAACCGGGCTTTGAGTGCAGCAGAAATAACTGACCTGTTTAATACAAAAAAATAAGTGCCATTTTCGGGGAATTAAATTAAAAGGGCTGATGCAAAAATACTCAGTCCTTGTTTTAAAGAAATATTATCCAAAAGTTTCTTTAAGCAGAGATAAGCAAGCAGTAGTGAGCAAACAGGGGGAACATCTTTTTGTTCCCTCTGTTAATTTAAGGTTCATTGTTTTAAAAATTCTTAATGAATTAATCATTAAAAAGTATAAGCAAATCTTACGTATCATTTTTAGCTGGCTTGTTCTTATCCTGTACTCCCAAAAAAACTTGCAGAGAAAAAATCTTTTCTTTCAAAAGGAGAGAACAGTTATTTACAATTATTCAAATGCTTTAATTGTTTCTGGGATCAAAAATGGCTTATAAGTTCCGGAATAACATAAACCGATTATGCAGACGCAACTACTTGTCAGTAAACAATAAATAATCAAAAAAAAGTAACTAATGAAATGAGCCATGATAATGCTGATCACCAACCGTGATGATTACTTGGCGAATTCCATCTGGCTAAAAAACAATAATAAATAAACAGATGAAAGCAAATAATTCAAACCGGCGTGAATTTATTAAAAACACGGCAACCACCGCAGTAGGACTAACCATAATACCTTCTTTTGTTATGGGCGGCCCTGGACGGGTTCCTCCAAGCGATAAATTAAATATTGCCCTGATCGGTAGCGGAACACAGGCGCTTAAGCAACTTCCGGATTGGTTAAAGAGGCCCGAGTTGCAGTTTATATCGGTCTGCGATCCTAACAGGGAAAGTTATGACTACCCGCTATGGGGTAAATCGATGGGTGAAACACGAGGCGCTGCCGGAGGACGTGAAATAGGGCGAAAGAAAATCAATGATTATTATGCCCAGGAAAAAGGCACTGGAAAATATAAGGGTTGTTCTGCACATGCTGACTTTAGAGAACTTCTCGAAAAAGAAAAAGATCTGGATGCGGTTTTTATTATGACACCCGATCATCTGCATGCAACGATAGCTGTTGCAGCCATGAAAAAAAACATAAAGGTAGGATCGCATAAACCCATCGGCAACTTTATGCATGAAACAAGGGTAGTATGTGAAACTGCAAAAAAATCAGGCGTTCCTACACAGTTATTTGCATGGCAGGACCACAAAGAGAATTATATCGTAAAGGAATGGATAAAACAAGGTGTGATCGGAAAAGTAAAAGAATTGCACCGCTGGACCAACCGTCCCATGTGGCCACAGGGGTCGCCATACCTTCCAACAAATACACCATCCATACCAGAGGGATTCGATTGGGATCTATGGTTGGGGCCTGCTCTTCCACGCACCTATTCCCCCGACTATACTCACACTGTTTTCAGAGGTTGGTATGAATTCGGTGCGGGCTGCCTCGCCGATATGGGTTATTACGGTTTCTGGATTGACTGGCGTTTACTGAATCTCGGCATGCCTGTGACTGCAGATGGTTCTGCCAGTTTTACCTGTGAGATCAGTGATTTTCGCAGTACATGGGTGAAAAACAATTTATCATACCCGCATGCTGCCACTCTTCAATGGGAAGTTCCTGTAAATGGTACACACGAAAATGTCGATGTATTCTGGTACGAAGGCGGCATCCGCCCGCAAACTCCAAAAGCATTGAGAAATACAGGCAAAGGATTATCCGGAGACGGAGTCATGTTTGTTGGAAACAAAGGAATTATTCTGGCTGGCTACGGGTATAATAATCCCCGGTTAATTGGAGTAAAAAATGCTGATAAAATTGCCGCTTCCATTAAAATTCCGGAAGTACAACTTTTAGATCAAACCACAGAGATGATTGAGGCATTTAAAGGAAACAAACAAAGCCGGGGCAGTTTTATTAATGCGCAAACTATCGCTGAGGCCATTTGCCTTGGAAACCTGGCCATCAGAATGGATCAAAGATTGGAATGGGACAATAAGAATTTACAAGTGAAAAATCTTCCGGCTGCCAATGAATTTGTTGCCCGCAAAACCCGCAGCGGTTGGGAATTATAAAATGAAATCAAATTCTGAAAATATACATTCTTTCAAATAAATAATATTAAACATGAAAACGGTCAAAGTATTTCTTCCACTGATTTTTGCCTTCTTAGTATCCATTCAATGTTCGGCACAAACTCTTCCTTCATCGTTTAAGAAACAAGGTTACATTTCTCTTTTTAATGGTAAAGATCTTGCCGGATGGAAAATTCCTGAAGGTGATAATGGTCACTGGAAAGTAGTAGATGGTGTCATTGACTATGACGCCCTTTCCGAAGCCATTGGAAATAAAAGCCTGTACACAAAACAACAATTCAGCAATTACACATTGCATATTGAATGGAGGTTTAAAAAGCATAGCGGCTTATATCCAATGCCAACCATTCTGCCAAATGGTGATTATGCGAGGGATACTGCCGGAAAGACCCTTTATTTTATGTTGCCCAATTCTGATGCAGGAATTCTTATGAGAGGAAAAGACCAGGTGCAAGTTTGGTGCTGGGCGGTGGGTTCAGGCGAAATCTGGGGCACACGACTTAATAAGGATTTGCCCGCAGAAGAAAGGGCAAAGGCTGTCCCGAAATTCCATGCTGATAATCCGGTGGGCCAATGGAATGCCTTTGATATTACATTGAAAGGGGATAGGGTTACCGTTTATCTGAATAACATACTTGTCATTGAGGAAGCACTAATGGTTAACCTGCCGGAAAAAGGCCCGATTGGATTGCAACACCATGGAGGCATGAATAAAGAAACTGGTAAAATGGATGGTTCTTCCAGCTTAACTCAGTATCGCAATATCTGGATAAAAGAACTGAATTAATTGATTAAATGAATGTTTATGAAAAAGATAATTTGTTTTGTCCCGATAGCTATCGGGATTGTATTGTTAGTTGCTTTTACAGCTCAGAAAAAAAGCAAGGTCATCTTCTTTGGTGATTCCATCACTGGGGCGGGAGTGGGACGCGGAGGTTACATTACCCGTATCGATAGCATGTGCAAACTGGAAAATAAGAGTGAGCAGTATGAATTTGTTGGCACGGGTATCGGCGGTAATAAAGTGTATGACCTGTACCTGCGATTGGAAGACGATGTTCTGAGCAAAAACCCGGATGTGGTAATCATTTATATTGGCGTCAATGATGTGTGGCATAAACGACCCGGCAGGGGTACCGGAACTGATCCTGACAAATTTGAAAAATTTTACCAGGCCATAATCAACAAACTAAAAGCAAAAGGCAGCAAAATTATTTTATGTACTCCTGCAGCAATAGGGGAGAAAACAGATTTAAGTAATGGGCAGGATGATGATTTGAATAAGTACGGCGATATCATTCGTGGAATTGCACAAAAGAACAGTTTACCGCTTGTTGACCTGCGTCAGCAATTTTTGAGTTATAATAAGCAGCATAATAATGAAAATAAAGAATCCGGCATCCTGACCACTGACCGTGTTCATTTAAGTGCAAAAGGAAATCAACTGGCTGCTGATGAAATGTGGAAGGCGATTAAAGCGCTTTAAACTGCTTTTGCCAGGAAATAATTGTTCCTGTTTTATGAATTTGAGCATCATCGGGACTGGGCACAAAGTAATTTTCAAAAAAGGTAAATCATTAATGAAATGAAAAATTTGATAAAGAAAAAAAATTTGATGATGAGCAAAATCTTATTGGCAATTGCATTTGTTATTATTTCCCTGCAACCAAAGGCGCAACAAAAAACGTATTGCAACCCTATTAACATCGATTACTCGCACAAACCCATTCCTGACGCCACAAAATGGGGCAAACACCGCGCTACAGCTGATCCGGTGATCGTTACTTACAAAGGCGATTACTACTTGTTTTGCACCAACCAAAAGGGCTACTGGTGGAGCAACGACATGTTCAACTGGAATTTTGTAAGCCGCAGTTTTTTAAGACCCCATGATAAAAACCCTGTCGATGTTAATGCCCCGGCCGCATGGGTGATGGGTGATACCCTGCTGGTATTTGCATCTACTTACTCCAAAAATTATCCCATCTGGATGAGTACTAATCCCAAAGGCAATGAATGGAAAGAAGCCATTGATTCTTTTGAGATCGGCGGCGGCGATCCGGCTTTTTTTGCTGACGATGACGGAAGATTGTACATGTACAATGGCAGCAGCAATCGTTATCCTTTGTATGGAGTAGAGATCAACCGGAAAACCTTTCAACCCATCGGTGCAAGAAAAGAAATGTATTTCCTGGAATCGTGGCGCTATGGCTGGCAGCGTTTTGGAGAGTACCTGGATGATACCTTTCTTGATCCATTCATTGAAGGAGCCTGGATGACCAAACACAACGGCAAATATTATTTTCAGTATGGTGCGCCGGGTACAGAGTTCAGCGGTTATGCAGATGGTGTGCTGGTGGGTAATAGCCCGCTGGGACCTTTTACACCGCAGTCTGATCCTTTCAGTTACAAACCCGGAGGTTTTGCAAGAGGAGCAGGGCATGGCAGCACATACCAGGATAAATGGAATAATTGGTGGCATGTATCTACCATGGTCATTTCAATAAAAAATAATTTTGAAAGGCGCAATGGCATCTGGCCTGCCGGTTTTGACAAAGATGGTATGATGTATTGCAATACTGTTTTCGGAGACTATCCTCACTACCTTCCGGCCTCCCCAAGCCCCTCCAAAGGAGGGGTTTTAGAACCCTCAAATTCAGAAAGTAATTTTAACCCATCAGAGTCTTCCAAAATCCCCCCTTCGGGGGGTGGGGGGGCTTGGTTCACCGGATGGATGTTACTCAACTATAATAAAACAGTACAAGTTTCTTCAACCTTGGGCGGTTATCATGCCAATTTTGCGGCAGATGAAAGTATCAAAACTTACTGGAGTGCGGCAACGGCTAATAAAGGAGAATGGATACAAACTGATCTGGGAAACCTGTCAACAGTAAATGCTGTTCAGATCAATTATGCCGACCAGGATGCTGAGTTCATAGGAAAGCAAATCAATATTTATCATCAATACAAATTATATTATTCTGTTGATGGAAAGAAATGGAGTGTGCTGGCAGATAAAAGCAACAATAAAAAAGATGTGCCGCATGATTATATAGAGTTGTCAACTCCTGTACAGGCACGATATGTCAAACTGGAAAACATTCACATGCCCACCGGCAAATTTGCCATTAGCGGGTTGAGGGTGTTTGGCAATGGCAACGGAGCCCAACCTGATACCGTAAAGGATTTCATGGTTTTTCGTACTAAAAAAGACAAACGCAGCGCCTGGATCAAGTGGAGCCCGGTAGATAACGCTTATGCTTACAATATTTACACCGGTGTGTCCCCGGATAAACTGTATAACTGCATTATGGTGCATGGCGGAAACGATTATTATTATAAGGCTATGGACAAAGAACTACCATATTATTTTTCCATTGAGGCGATTAATGAGAATGGCGTATCAGAGAGAACAAAAGTCATAGAGGTCAAATAGACAATAAGTCAGATAAGTCGGATAAGTCAAATAAGTCAGATAAGTCAAATGAGTATGATGAAAATATTTCTTTTCTTTCTTCTGCTCACAAATGTGATTCAGGCACAGGAGCAAAAACCGGTTTTCTGGAATGATATACAGGCATTCAAAAAGCAGGACTCCATTTCTTTTCCGCCAAAGGATGCTATTCTTTTTATAGGCAGCTCATCTTTTACAATGTGGAAAGATGTACGGGATTATTTTCCTTCCCATACCATTATCAACAGAGGCTTTGGTGGCTCATCGTTGGCTGATGTGATACGGTATACAGATGATATTGTCTTTCCTTATCACCCCAGGCAAATTGTGATCTATTGCGGTGAAAATGACCTGGCTTCATCAGATACCGTTACGGCACAAATCGTGTTCAACCGTTTCAGGCAATTATTTAATAGGATCAGGGATCGCTATCCTAAAGTAAAATTGACCTATGTTTCTATAAAGCCAAGTCCCAGCCGGCTTCATTTAACTTCCAAAATGCGGGATGGTAATCTGCTGATCAAAACTTTTTTAAAGAAAAAAAAGAGAACATCCTTTGTTGATGTGTACCACAGTATGCTGGAAGAGAATGGCAAACCCATTGAAAATATTTTCCTGGAGGATAAGCTGCATATGAATGCCAAAGGCTATGCTATCTGGCAAAAATTGATCGAACCGCATTTACTGAAATAATAAGAGAAGTTCATGAAAAAACATGCAGCACTGTTTGTTCTTTTAACCATCGTGATGATGATGTGGTGCCGGCAAGCCAATGCCGATAGGGAAAATGTTTCAGTCAAAGCAGACTCATTGTTGGAGTTGTATTTACTCATTGGTCAATCGAATATGGCTGGCCGTGGTGAGATAACGGATGAATACAAAAATGCAGGCAGCTCTGACGTGCTGATGCTGGATAAAGAAAATCATTGGGTGCAGGCAAGGCATCCTCTTCACTTTGATAAACCTTCGGCAGCAGGCGTGGGGCCGGGTTTGTCTTTTGGAATTGAAATGGCTAAAAAGGATCATGGTCATAAAATTGGTCTTATCCCCTGTGCGGTAGGTGGCACATCTATCAATACATGGAAACCTGGTGGCTATGATAAAGCAACGGATACATATCCTTATGATGAGGCAGTTAAAAGATTACAGGTTGCCATGCAGTCAGGTATTACAAAAGGAGTGATCTGGTTGCAGGGAGAAGCAGATAGCGATCCTGAGAAAGCAAAAGATTATTTGGATAAGCTGGCAGAGCTGATCAGTCGCATTCGTACCATCACCAATGATCCAACGCTACCTTTTGTAGCCGGTGAGCTGGGCCGGTATAAGGAACAATACCAGAATATAAATAAAGAACTGGCTAAACTGCCGGCAAGAGTAGCCAACACAGCAGTAGCTTCTTCAAAGGGATTTACTGATAAAGGGGATAGTGTACATTTCAATTCGGCATCGGCCAAAAAATACGGTGTACGATTCGCCAAAAAAATGAAGCTGCTGCAAAAAAGGATGAGAAAATAAACAACTTAAAACTAAGGAGCATGAAATTGTTACAAAGATTGACGATTGGTTTACTCGTTATTGCATCATTAAATGTTGCGGCGCAAACCTCGCAGGATGCGAAATCCGATAGCTATCGGATGAACACCTTCGTCACTAACCTGATGAAGAAAATGACATTGGATGAAAAGATCGGGCAATTGAACCTGCCGGGTGCCGGAGATATTACTACCGGGCAGGCCGGGAGTTCTGACATTGCAAAAAAGGTCAAAGAAGGAAAAGTAGGAGGTTTGTTTAACATAAAATCTGTAGAGAAAATAAAAGATGTACAAAAAGTAGCTGTGGAGCAAAGCCGCCTGAAGATCCCATTGATATTTGGAATGGATGTGATCCATGGCTATAAAACTGTTTTTCCTATTCCACTTGGATTATCCTGTAGTTGGGATATGCAGGCCATTGAGAAGAGTGCAAGGATTGCCGCCATTGAAGCAAGCGCCGATGGTATTTGCTGGACATTTTCACCGATGGTGGACATTGCCCGTGACCCACGCTGGGGGCGGATTGCAGAAGGCAGCGGTGAAGATGCTTACTTAGGCTCACAGATTGCTAAAGCGATGGTAAAAGGTTACCAGGGAGATGATCTTTCAAAAAACAATACCATCCTGGCTTGTGTAAAACACTTTGCTTTATATGGCGCTGCTGAAGCCGGTCGTGATTATAATACTACAGACATGAGCCGTGTAAGAATGTACAATGAATATTTCCCCCCTTACAAAGCAGCCGTTGATGCAGGTGCAGTAAGCGTCATGTCGTCGTTTAATGAAATAGATGGTATTCCGGCCAGCGCCAATAAATGGCTCATGACGGATGTATTGCGTAAGCAATGGGGCTTTAAAGGTTTTGTGGTTACTGATTACACTGCTATCAACGAAATGATTGATCATGGTATAGGCGATCTGCAAACTGTTTCTGCATTGGCATTGAAAGCCGGTATTGATATGGATATGATAGGCGAAGGATTTCTTACCACTTTAAAAAGATCATTACAGCAAGGAAAAATAACGCAACAGCAAATTGATGCAGCCTGCAGAAGAATGCTGGAAGCAAAATATAAATTAGGCTTGTTTGATGATCCTTATCGTTATTGTGATGAACAACGGGCTAAAACAGAAATTTATACCGATGCTAACCGGAAAGCAGCCAGAGAAATTGCAACGCAAAGTTTTGTGTTGTTAAAAAACGATCCCCTCCCGGGAGGGGCAGGGGTGGGTGTATTGCCATTGAAGAAAAATGGAACGATCGCATTGATAGGACCACTGGCTGACAATAAAGAAAATATGCCGGGCACCTGGAGCGTGGCGGTTGATCGCTCCAAAGCGATTTCTTTATTAACGGGGTTGAAAGAAGTAGCAGGTAATAATCTGAACGTTTTACATGCAAGGGGTTCTAACCTCGATGCGGATAGTTTGCTTGAGGAAAGAGCCGGCAGATTTTATAAATCTTTACGAAGAGATAGCCGCTCCGCAGATGTGATAATACAAGAAGCATTAGATGTCGCGAACCAATCTGATGTTATTGTGGCTGCTTTGGGTGAAGCAGCGGAAATGAGTGGCGAAAGCTCCAGTCGTAGCAATATTGAAATACCAGAAGTTCAAAAAAATCTGTTGAAAGCTTTATTGAAAACAGGCAAACCGGTAGTGCTGGTATTGTTTACCGGAAGGCCTTTGGCATTGAAATGGGAAAGTGAGAATGTTCCTGCTATTTTAAACGTATGGTTTGGCGGTTCAGAAGCTGGTTATGCCATTGCTGATGTATTGTTTGGTCCCGCCAATGGCGGGATAAATCCATCCGGAAAACTGACAACAACCTTTCCGCAAAATTTAGGACAGGTGCCCATTTTCTATAACCATAAAAACACCGGTCGTCCGCTGCAGGAAGGCAAGTGGTTCGAAAAATTCCGTTCCAATTATTTAGATGTTTCCAATGATCCCCTCTACCCTTTTGGTTATGGCTTGAGTTATACCACCTTCAACTATGGTGATTTAAAACTCAACAGCACATCATTAAAGGGCAACCAGACACTGACGGCAAGTATTGAACTAACCAATTCAGGAAAATATAATGGCGCCGAAGTAGTACAACTTTATATACGAGATGTAGTGGGAAGTATTACAAGACCTGTGAAAGAATTAAAAGGATTTCAGAAAATTGATTTGCAAGCCGGAGAAACAAAAACAGTAACATTCAGCATTACACCAAACGATCTGAAATTTTATAATTATGATCTGAAATACGATTGGGAACCGGGTGAATTTATAATTATGATAGGCGGCAATTCCCGAGATGTGAAATCGGGTAAGGTGAATTGGCTGAAATAATATGGATGGCGGCATTTGAAATGCGATACTTTGGAAAGATGGCAAAATGATTGAAGAATATTTGCTTGAGGATAACCAGGGCATTTAGGAAACAAATAGGATAGCTCATAAAAAATCTAAAAAATATGACAATGGAAACTTCAAACAAACAAAAAGTAGTTGCTCTTTTAAAAAGCATTGAAACAGGCGACAGCGTTCCTGTTAGTTACATCAACCCTAACAAATATATACAGCACAATCTTGGTGTTGCAGACGGTCTTGCAGGTTTTGGGACTCTATTACAACAACTTCCACCTAATTCAGCAAAAGCAAATACAGTTAGAGTATTCCAGGATGATGATTTTGTTTTTGCTCACACAGAGTATAATTTCTTTGGACAAAAAATCGGTTTCGACATTTTCCGTTTTGAAGATGGTTTAATCGTTGAGCATTGGGATAATTTAATACCCGTTCAACCCAAAAATCCAAGTGGCAGAACTCAAACTGATGGCGAAACTGTTATCACCGATTTGGACAAAACAGCAGCAAATAAAAAAACTGTTCAGGGGTTTATTGATGATGTTCTTTTGGGCCACCAAATGGATAAATTAACCACGTACATAAATCCGGCAAAATACATTCAGCACAATCCTGCTGTTGCCGATGGCTTGGATGGTTTTGGTGCAGCCATGAAATACTTTGCTGAAAATGGGTTGATCATGGAATATCAAAAAACTCATAAAGTTTTGGGGGAAGGTAATTTTGTTTTAACTGTAAGCGAAGGCAAGTTTGGCAAGGGCGAACATACCTCTTTTTACGACCTTTTTCGCCTGGAGAATGGAAAAATTGTTGAGCATTGGGATGTAATTGAAACAATTCCTGTCAAAGAAAATTGGAAGAATAACAACGGGAAGTTCTAACGACAGAAAAGAACAATTACCGCCAACGGCCAAACAATTAAAAAAAGATTAAACAACAATGAAAACCTCCACTGACAATGAAGCTCAAATTCGACAACTTGTAGAAAATTGGGCAAAAGCAGTTCGCAATAAAAACATAGATGCGATACTTGCTCATCATTCAAACGACTTTGTAATGTTTGATGTGCCGCCACCATTTCAATCAGTAGGACTTGAAGAATATCGCAAAACTTGGGACACTTTTTATAAATACACCGAGTTAGGAGTTTTTGATATTCTGGATTTAAAAATAACAGCAGGCGAAGATGTGGCTTTTTGTATCGCTACAATGAAATGTTCTGATAAAAGCGACAGCGAAGATTTTGTTTCATTAAAATTCCGCCTTACAGTAGGGCTGAAAAAAATAAATGGTGAATGGACAATCACTCACGAACATCACTCTTTACCGAGCGACAAACAAACAACAACTGACAATTAAAAATCATACAACAATGAGTAAGATTTTTCTTTGGAATAAACATTTCAATTGACGGTTATATGGCAGGAGATAATCGTAGTCCTCAAAACCCAATTGGCGACAGTGGGACAATCCTTCACAATTGGATGTATAACCAAAAAGCATTTTTAAATATGCATGGAGAAGAGGGTGGAGTTGACGGAGCTGACAACAAACTCCTTCAAAAATTACTGGAAATGACAGGTTCTTACATTATGGGGAAAAGAATGTTTGAGGACAGTATAAAAGCAATTATTATCGTACTGGAAAAGCGAAGATTATTTCTTTAAACTAACAACTGAAAAATCAAAAACCTAATAAATGACACGACTGTTAGTATTCCATCTTTTGTCAATTACTATTTATAGTTGTCAACCCAATAACAATGAAACTATGTCTACAGAGAAAAATAGACTAAATATAAATGAGTCTCCAGATTCATTGGTTATTGCACCTGTTTATCCTGACACAGTATATTTTGCTGTGCAGGCAAACATAAGAAAACAGACGATCGTAAAGGGAAATGTTGAAGGTTTTCATGATAAAATATCGGAAATACATGAATTGTATTTTCAGCGCTTTGTAGAAAAGCAGGGAGTATATCGTGTAATCCACTGTGTGGGTACAGGGTTAGAGACAATATATGAATTTGGTAAAGAACAACACAACGTAAATAAGTTTAATGACAAGATAATGTTTGATGAATTGGGCATATTTCATGGTGAACCCGGTGACCCCGTGGACCTGATTCCATTATATCCCGGACATAAGGTAAAGATTGGTGAATTTTGGAATCCTGAAGCACAAATTAAAATTGCAATAGGTTACGGCGTAGGAAAATATTCTTTTGTTATCGACTCACTTTTCAGAGATGAAAAAGGTTCCCTGCTTGCAAATATGCAAATTAAATTTAATGGAGAACTACAACCGGTAATGGAATTTCAAGGAGGAAAAGTAACTGTTTCTGGCGAGGGGTGGATAGTGTGGGATTGTACCATTAATCAGCGAAAAGAAACCCACTTAAGAGCAACTTATCATGCTATTAAAGGCAAAAACGAGGTAAAACAATTTATAAGTGTTGATGACGAATTGCATATTAACGAAGGCCGGAAGGAGTTTTGATTTAACTACGAACGGAAAAAGGGCATGTACATAAAATCGGGTATTGCAAGTTTGGCAGATGTAGTAAACCGTTAGTGACAAACATAATGATTACCGAAACAGAAACAAAATATAATGAATGATAACGATACAACTTCCACGTCTTACAGCAATTCTGGCGCTATTGGTAACAGAATGACAATATTCGGGGAATTAACAGGAAAATTCGAGTTGACTGGGAAAGCAACTTTGTTTGATTGCGGGGTATCGTCGTTCTTCAATATCTGCCTAAAATAAACAACAAATGAAAATGTTTAATGACACACTAACAAACAGAAAATGAAACAGACAACAATTTTAGCCTTGACTACTTTAGTGCTCGCAGCCTGTAACAGCGCAAACGATAAGGCAATTTCAAATAACAAACAATTCATAAAAACAGATAGCATGCCTTATTCAGTAAAAAATATCAGCATTTCAATAAACAGACCTGCTAACGAAGTATATCAATTCACTTCAAATCCGGAGAACTTCCCTAAGTGGGTGGGCTTCGTTAAATCTATAACTAAGCAGGGTGAGATTTGGATAGGCAAGACCGATATTGGCGATATCAAAATCAAGTTTGCTCCCCAAAATTATTTTGGGGTTATAGACCATCAGGTTACACTTCCAGATGGTGTAACAGTTAATAACCCGATGAGGGTACTTGCAAACAACAAGGGTTGCGAATTGATTTTTACTCTGTTTTGGTTGCCCAACAGAACGGAAGAAGAATTTAATGAAGATGCAAAAGCTGTATTAGGCGATTTGCAAAAACTGAAAGAGATAATGGAAAATAAATAATGCAAACTTTCGAATGTGCTGTGGCAGTAAAACAAAAGAAAACCAGCCGCAAACTTTTAGACAAATGGAAAATTCAAACAATCAGACCATGCAATACTCAAAAAATCAAAATGTCGCTTTACTCATCCTGCGAATAATTATTGCAGTGATATTTTTAGTTGCCGGATATATTAAATTTTCTTTCTGGTCTGGCAAACCGGAAAGTATGTCAGAAGGAATGACTAACCTGATGAAATTTCTATCAATCGCTGAACCATTAGGAGCACTTGCTGTTCTTGCAGGATTTTTAACGAGATGGGTCGCAAGCGGACTTTCAATCATTTTATTGGGGGCAATTTATGTAACTCAATTTTCATTCGGTATCGGTTTTGTTACTTCAACCGGACCGGGCTGGAATTTCCCGCTTACAGTTCTTGCTTGTTGCATTATACTTATGGCATTTGGAGCAGGGAATTGGTCTGTTGATAGCAAGCTCAGGAAAAAATCATAGCAGATAATCAAAACAATAAAAATATGGATCCAAGATTCACAATACTAACATTAGGAGTTGAAGACCTTGAAAAGTCTTTCAAATTTTATCATGAAGGTTTGGGATTACCGTCCCAAGGTATAGTAGGTAAAGAATTTGAACATGGTGCAGTTGCCTTTTTTGATTTAAAGCATGGAATGAAACTGGCACTATGGTCACGGGATAATCTTGCCTGGGATTCCCATATTCACAAAGATTCTCCCTCGGCTTCCGAATTTTCAATTGGCTACACTGTAAGAAGTGTGGAAGAAGTTGATTCAATTATGGAATTAGCAAAAAGAGCCGGAGCGAAAATACCTAAGCCTGCTCAAAAAACATTTTGGGGTGGTTATGCCGGATACCTTCAGGATTTAGATGGTCATTTATGGGAGATTGCCTGGAACCCACAGTTACTGCCTGAAAGCTAATTTCATATGTCATAATCAACATTTAGCTTTACTGAAAGTTGCAACCTCTTATTTCATTTAACTAAAAAAGGCAAAATATGAACCCAACAAAAAAACAAATAGCGGAAGCATTTTCAGGTGGACAATTTGAATTTGCTTATCCATATTTGGCGGACGATATACAATGGAATATTGTTGGTGACAAAATATTAAAAGGGAAAGATGCCATTATCAAATTTTGCGACCAGACGGCCAAATATTTTTCAGAAGTAACCACCAAGTTTACTATGAGCAACCTTGTGGTTGGCGACAATTGTGTAGCAATAGATGGAACGGCTGAATTTATAAATAAAGAAAATAAATCATCAAAAGTTTTTTCCTGTGATGTTTACTGTTTTGAGAATGGAAAACTGAAAGAGGTAACCTCATATTGTATAACGACAAGTAATAAATAAACGATGAGTACAGACAAGAACAACGAATAGTTACCAGCAAGCTTGAAGACCCACACTTCGTAAAACAAAAATGAATAGACAAAAGAAATTATAGATGACCGACGTTGAAGATTTTATTTATACTTATGACGGTTCTCAAAAAGAGATTATGCTATTTTTTCATAACTGGCTGACAAGCGAATTAAACTTAACAGATAAACTGCGATTTAAAATTCCATTCTATTACAGGAAAAGCTGGATTTGTTATTTAAACCCAACCAAAAACAATGCTATTGAATTTGCATTTACAAGAGGAAACGAATTATCAAATTCTCAGGGCATGTTAGATAACAAAGGACGGAAACAGGTTTTCAGTATAGAGTTTAAGAATGTATCAGACATACCAATCAAAGAAATAACAGAGATCATTCAGGAAGCCATTTTGCTTGATGAAACTGTTCCGTATGCATCAAAAAGAAAAAAATAAATTAATATGAGATTAAATGCTGGTATTATAACAGCCAAATTGGAAGAAACTAAAAATTTCTATGTTGGAAAATTAGATTTTCAAATAGTATGGGAAGCTGACTGGTTTATACTATTAGCTACACCAAACCGACAAGACACAATTTCTTTTCTTATACCTGATCATCCTACTCAGGAAATATCAAATTTTCAAAAACCATTTACCGGAAACGGGCTTTATATAACAATTGAAGTTGAGAACGTGGATTTGTATTACGAAAAAGTTCAGAAGGCAGGGATAGAAATTGCATTACCTATACGAAAGGAAGAATGGGGAGACAGACACTTTGCGATAACAGATCCGAATAACATTGGTATTGACTTTGTAACACATACTAAACCTGAAAATTGAATAAATGATAATGAAAGAACGCCAGCTGGTAACATCGGCGGTGACAGTGGCGGTAGTGCTCAAGATAGTCAAAAAAAATATTTTCATGCTTATGTTAACAAAAAAGTCACGACACCTCTGCCTGTTGGTGATAGCAACCCTGCAGTTTTTTTTGTGTGCAGCACAAAGAAAAACCATTGACCAACGGGTGGATTCTGTTTTAAAACTGATGACACTACAGGAAAAGATCGGGCAAATGAACCAGTACACCAGCGATTTTGCGGCAACAGGCCCCATCACTCATGACGGGGAGAAGCAAACGCAGATTCGTAATGGGCAATTAGGTTCTATGCTCAATGTAACAAGCACTAAACGAACAAGAGCATTGCAGGAAATTGCCATGCAGAGCCGGTTAAAAATCCCCTTATTATTCGGGCAGGACGTGATCCATGGTTTCAGAACCACCTTCCCTATTCCGCTTGCAGAAGCGGCAAGCTGGGATTTAAATGCTATTGAACTTTCTGCAAGAATAGCCGCGATAGAATCAGCAGCCTCCGGGATACACTGGACATTTGCGCCTATGGTTGATATCAGCCGGGATCCGCGATGGGGCAGAGTGATGGAAGGTGCAGGGGAAGACACTTACCTGGGTTCACTCATTGCAGCCGCCAGGGTAAAAGGTTTTCAGGGAAAAGGATTGGGAAATACCGATGCGGTAATGGCTTGCGCAAAACATTTTGCTGCTTACGGTGCAGCCATTGGCGGCAGGGATTACAATGCAGTTGACATGAGTGAAAGAACCTTGTGGGAAGTGTATCTGCCGCCGTTTAAAGCGGCGGCAGATGCAGGCGTAGCCACTTTCATGAATGCATTTACCGATTTAAATGGTATACCGGCAACGGGCAATAAATATTTACAACGAGATATTTTAAAAGGCAAATGGAACTTTAAAGGTTTTGTAGTGAGCGACTGGAGGTCAATTGGTGAAATGATAGAGCATGGGTTTGTAAAGGATAATTATGAAGCTGCGTTAGCGGCAGTTACCGCCGGGAGCGATATGGATATGGAAAGCCGTGCCTATAAAGATCATCTGGCAAAGTTGGTAAAAGAAGGAAAAGTAAATGTGCGGTTGGTGGATGATGCCGTAAGGAGAATTTTAAAAAAGAAATTTGAGCTGGGTTTGTTTGATGATCCGTTTAAATTCTGCAATGAACAGAGAGAACAAAAAGAAATGAACAATCCTGCGCATGCAAAAGCAGCAAGGATAATGGCTGCAAAAAGCATTGTGTTATTGAAAAACGATCCCCTCCCGGGAGGGTTAGGGGTGGGCCTACTGCCGCTATCAAAACAAACAAAAACCATTGCAGTCATTGGCCCATTTGTAAAAGCGGTACGGGATAATTTGGGGTTCTGGAGCATGGAATGGCCGGATGATTCTTCCAGGATTGTTTCGCAGTGGCAGGGCATTCAAAACAAAGTGAGTAGTAATACAAAGTTGCTCTATGCAAAAGGATGCAATATCAATGACACATCCCGTGCAGGATTTGCAGAAGCTGTTGAAATAGCCGGGCAGGCCGATGTGGTGATCATGAGCGTAGGTGAAGCGAGGGGAATGAGTGGTGAGGCAAAGAGCCGCAGCAATATTCATATTCCCGGTATGCAGGAAGAACTGATCAAAGCGATCCATGCCACCGGAAAGCCGGTAGTAGTGATGGTCAATGCCGGAAGGCCGCTGATCTTTGACTGGGCAGCGGATAACGTTCCTGCTATTCTATACACCTGGTGGTTGGGCACTGAGGCTGGCAATGCTATTGCAGATGTTTTATTTGGCGATTACAACCCATCTGCAAAACTGCCCATGACCTTTCCGCGAACAGAAGGGCAAATTCCCATTTATTATAATTCATTCAATACAGGACGCCCTACGAAGACTGGATATATTGACTTGCCCAGTACTCCAAAGTTCCCCTTTGGTTACGGTTTAAGTTATACTACATTTTCTTATAGCGACATAAAGTTAGCGTCAACATCATTTAAAGCAGGTCAAACATTAATGGCAACAGTTACTGTTACTAACTCAGGTAAATACGATGGAACTGAAACGGTGCAGCTTTATATCAGAGATGTGGTAGCTTCTGTGATAAGACCGGTAAAAGAACTGAAAGGATTTCAACAAATATTTTTAAAGTCCGGCGAAAGTAAAACGATCACATTTAAAATAACAGTGGATGATCTGAAATTTTACAATGACAAGTTGCAATGGATAGCAGAGCCGGGGGATTTTAAAATGTTCATCGGCACAAACAGCCATGATGTGAAAGAAGCAAACTTTAAATTAATTCAATAAATAGCATTTGCTTTTATTTCAGAAACATCTTTTTAAGTACAATTATTTAATTACTATCATGAAACGAAACAACATCCTTTTCATCTGTACACTGTTTATCAGTATTTCTGCATTTGCACAATCTGGTAATGGATGGCAAAAGCTTTTTAATGGCAAGGACCTGCAAGGGTGGAAACAATTAAATGGGAAAGCAAAATACGAAGTGAAGAACGGGCAGATAATTGGCACCACTGTTCTCAACGAACCCAACTCGTTTTTGGCGACAGAACAGGAATATGAAAATTTTATCCTCGAACTTGAATTACTCGTTGATACTTCCATGAATTCAGGGATACAAATAAGAAGCTTAAGCAAACCTGACTACCAGGATGGGCGGGTGCACGGCTACCAGGTTGAAGTGGACCCGGCTAAAAGAGCATGGAGTGGCGGGCTATATGATGAAGCAGGAAGAGGATGGTTGTATCCGCTGGAATTAAATCCTGCTGCGAAAAAAGCTTTTAAGAATAACAGGTGGAATAAATACCGTATTGAATGTATTGGCCATACGATACGTACCTGGGTGAATGGCGTGCCTGCGGCACATGTGGTAGATGCTGAAACACCCAAAGGATTTATCGCCCTGCAGGTGCATAGTATTAACAATGAAAAGCAAGCTGGCAAGCAGATACGATGGAGAAATATCCGTATTAAAACCGATGAACTGAAAGCAACCGCTTATGATAATATTTTTGTTGTGAATACACTACCCAATAATCTTTCTTCGCAGGAAGCAAAGAATGGTTATTCGCTGTTATGGGATGGAAAAACAACCAATGGCTGGCGGGGAGCTTATAAAGAAAAATTTCCTGAAAAAGGATGGGAGATCAGCAACGGGGAATTAAGCGTACAAAAATCAACCGGCGCTGAATCTACTTATGGTGGCGATATTGTAACCGAAAAAAAATATAGCGCCTTTGAATTAAAGTTTGATTTCAGATTAACAGAAGGCGCCAACAGTGGTGTCAAATATTTTGTAACAGAATCAGAAAATAATAAGGGTTCTGCAATTGGGTTAGAATACCAGGTTTTAGATGATGAAAAACATCCTGATGCAAAAATGGGAATGAACGGCAATCGTACACTGGCTTCCTTGTACGATCTTATCACTTCAGATAAAAATCCTGCGGCAAGAAAAAAAATAGGAGAATGGAACCAGGGCATTCTTCGTGTGTATCCCGATAATAAAGTTGAGCATTGGTTAAATGGCTATAAAGTAACGGAGTATAAACGTGGTTCTGCTGAATACCTCGCACTGGTAGCGAAAAGCAAATACAAAGACTGGCTGAATTTCGGCATGGCCAAAGAAGGAAGCATTCTTCTGCAGGATCATGGAGATAAAGTGTCGTTCAGGAGTATTAAGATTAAGGAACTGAAATAATTAATCATTTAATCCTTTGAACGAAGTCAGATTATTGGCTAATTCAATTTTATATCACAAAGCCATTTTTACTATGGATAAAACCATTAAATACGACCAGGTAAAATCTGTTTTAAAGACTAAGCCAGGAGATAAAATTGTGACAGACCTAAAAGGCTTTACTCAAATCGCCAAAACATTCTTTGCTGAAATGGAAAAGAAATATGTGTAGTACATTTTTTTTGTTTCATCCCGTCGTATTTGTATACTATAACAGTAAAAAGAGCAAATTAAATTTGTATTAAAATAAAAAATGAAAAAGAAAATTCTGTTTGTACTAAGTCTCCTTTTCGGGCTTATGTTTATTAATGCCGGATTGAATAAATTCTTCAATTACATGCCTGCTCCAAAAGATATGCCCGGGGATTCCTTGAAAATGTTTACTGCTATGATGCAAATCAGTTGGCTGATGCCGCTTATTGCTGTAGCCGAAATTGCAGGTGGTGTCTTATTTATTATTCCAAAATACAGGGCCCTCGGTGCCATTATTATTTTACCGGTTATGGTGGGCATACTTTTAACGCATATAACAATAGCGCCGGAAGGATTACCGGTAGTTCTTCCACTGTTAGCAGTTTTAATCTGGGTAATTATTGAAAACCATGAGAAATATCTGCCTATGATAAAATGAAGAATTGACCCTGAAAAATGTAATTTAGTAAATCTTAAAATTGAATAAAATATTTTTTACTTTAAATAAAGTGTCATGTCAGTATCACGCAGAAATTTTATCAGGCAATCAGCCAAAGCTTCTGCTGCAGTATATGCAGCCACATTAGGATTCAGTGCCAAAAGCTATGGCAATATTATTGGTGCGAATGATCGTGTAAGATTAGGTGTTGTAGGTTTTTCTGATCGCTTCATGCAATCCTTGTTTCCTTCGTTCTCTAATCATTATAAAGAACTGAATTTTGATATAGTGGCTGTTAGCGATCTGTGGAAGCTGCGCCGGGAAGAAGGACAAAGTTTTCTGAAAGAAAAATTAGGTCATGATGTACAGGCCTGTGTGAATAACGATGAGTTGTATCGGATAAAAGACCTGGATGCTGTTATCATCAGTACGGCAGATTTTCAACATGCCCTCCATGCGATTGAAGCGGTGAAAGCAGGCAAGGATGCTTATGTAGAAAAACCTTTTGCAGAAACAATGGACGATAACCGGGCGGCATTGAAAGCAATTAAAGCTACTGACCGTATTATACAGATAGGTTCGCAAAGAAGAAGTGGCGGTAACTATAAAGCTGCTGCAGAATTTATTCAGTCAGGAAAGTTTGGGCCTGTCACAATGGTTGAGCTTACATGGAACGTTAATCAGCCCGGACGTTGGAGAAGACCTGCTCTTGTTGCAAAATGTAAACAGGAGGATACAGACTGGAAACGTTTTTTAATGAATCGTCCTTTTGAGGAATGGGATCCGCGAAAATATTTAGAGTATCGTTTGTTCTGGCCTTACTCTTCGGGTATGCCCGGGCAATGGATGAGTCACCAGATTGATACGGTGCATTGGTTCAGCGGACTAAAACATCCACGCAGCGTAGTGGCCAATGGTGGGATTTATATGTGGAAAGATGGAAGAAGAAACTGGGATACAACGACTGCTGTTTTTGATTATGGGCCCGAAAAAGACCTGGCCACCGGTTTCCAGGTAACATTCAGTTCCCGCATGCACAATGGCGATGAAAGACCGGCGGAAATATATTATTCCAATGGCGGTGAGTTGAATCTTATCACGAATAAAGTTTCACCGGCAGGTGGCCTTCGTGAGGATTTTGCGGCAGCTATGAATATGAAGCCAAACCTGTTGCCCGAAATGTTGCTCGCTGATGCATCTGAAAAAGTTGTTGCATCTGCTAACACGGGCGGCGATAGATTGACCAGCAATCATATCCGCAACTTTATGGAATGTATGCGCAGCCGCAAGCCAACCAATGCGCCGGTGGAAGCAGGCTATAGTCATTCTATTGCTACCATCATGACAAATGCGGCTGTAAGAACAGGAGCTAAAGTAACATTTGATGAAGCAAAACAAGAGGTAATAGCAAATGGGAAAGTGTTTAAGTACTGAATAATTCATATAAGTGAGATATATTATTTCTGCGATCGCATTTATTTTTGCTTTCTCAGCAAACAAGCAGGACCTGCAGCGTTTTCAAATCACCGGTTTTGCGCAGGGCGCTTCTTATAGCATTACTTATTTTGCAGTGAATAGTGTTGTATCAAAACAGGCAGTTGATAGTATTTTTAATGTAATTGATAATAGCATGAGTCTTTATAAAAAAGGATCGGTTATAAATAATTTCAATGTAAGTAAAAGCGGTATAGTGATAGATGAGCATCTTAAAAAAGTGGTTGAAAAATCTATTGAAACGTACAAACAAAGTAATGGCTCATTTGATATAACCGTAAAGCCTCTTGTAAAGTTGTGGGGATTTGGAGTTGAGAAAATAAATACAATCCCCACACATAAGCAGGTAAAACAGACATTAAAAAATGTTGGCTCCGGTAAATTACAAGTAAAGGGTAATTTTCTTTTTAAAAAACAACGTGATGTAGAAATAGATGTTAATGGCATAGCGCAAGGATATACGGTGGATGTGCTGGCCAATTTTTTGGAGAAAAAAAATATCAGTAATTATTTAGTGGAGTTAGGTGGAGAGATAAGAGTAAATGGAAATAATCCACTCACACAATTGCCTTTTGCAATTGCCATAGAGACTCCACAGGATGGTATTGAAACAGAAGGAGACTTTAAAGAAATTATTTTATTAAGCAGGGGTGCCGTAACAACTTCAGGAAACTACCGGAAGTTTTATTACCATGGGAAAAAGAAGATATCACATTTGATAAATGCTAAAACAGGTTACCCTTTTCAAAATGAAATGATAAGTGTAACCGTAGTTGCAAAAGATGCAATAACAGCAGATGCGTATGATAATGTTTTAATGGCTTGCAGCATTCCCCGTGCCTTTTCTTTCATAAAGAAACATCCTGAGCTTCAGGCATATTTTATTTACACTAATACTGATGGAAGTGTGGCAGATACTGCAACAGCAGGGTTTTATGAACTTATAAAAAAATGAGAGATATGAAGAGAAGAAAATTCTTACAACAATCTGCCCTGTTAGCTGGCGGGATATCATTTAATAATACATTGTTGCATGCGATAGCACCTGATAAAAAAATTAAAATTGGAATAATTGGTTGTGGCGACAGAGGCAAAGGGATGATGGAGATCATTAACAAGATGCCTGAGCAATTTAAAATCCAGGGTATCTGTGATGTATTGGATTTTAGATTAAAAGAAGCTTTGCCTTATTCAGCTTCCGCAACCTTAAGAACAAAAGATTACCGGTATATTTTAGATGACAGATCCATTGATGCGGTTTTAATTGCGCCTCCTTTAAATATGCATTTTCAAATTGCAAAAGATGCATTGTTAGCAGGCAAGCATGTTTACCTGGAAAAAACAATGACCTACAATATTCCCGAAGCCATCCAGCTAATTGATCTTGCTAAACGATACTCCAATCTTATTTTAGCGGTAGGTCATCAATACCGTTATACTCCTTTATATTTTAGAGTAAAGGAAATGATAGAACAAAATTACCTGGGCAAAGTAACTCAGATTGATTGCCGCTGGGATAGAAACGGAAACTGGCGGCGCCCCGTGCCTGCAGGCTATACGGATGAGCAGATCAACTGGCGCATGTATAAAGAATATTCAGGCGGTTTGCCTGCAGAATTATTATCACATCAAATGGATTTCATCAACTGGGCTTTTGAGACACACCCTGATGAAATAGCCGGTACAGGCGGTATTGACCATTACAATGACGGAAGAGAAACATACGACAACGTACAGGTAATGTTTCGTTATAATGAAAAAGGCATGATCGGCAATTTTGGCGCTACCTGTGGCAATGCACGGGATGGGTATCTTTTTAAATTAAAAGGAACAAAAGGCACGGTGCAAATGTTGATGGATGACGCCGTTTTTTTTCCTGAAGCGAAAACAAAGAAAGAATTGGAAACCGTTGACGGTGTAACCGGTGCCACCAAACTTGAATGGAATAAAGAGGGTGGCATTCCGATAGTGAAAGAGAAAATGAAAGACGGGACCTGGTATGCCCTGGATGAGTTTTATTCCTGTGTAAGGGAGAAAAAAACACCCTTATCGAACGTAATGACAGGGGCCACTACAGCCGTTTGCGTACATCTTTCCAACGAGGCCATTTTTTCACATAGTATACAGCTATGGAAACCGGAGTATAATTTTTAACCTCAAACCTATCAGGGAACTTTAAGGCATGATCCTTCCGTTTATCCGGCAACAAGAAAGAAAAAGAAAAATGTTTTTTCTTTCTTCAATCGTTTGCGTTGATGCAATTCTTGCAAATCCTTCGGCCTAATGCTATTTTACCCATTCATGATGAAATCTTACGCATCCGATTGCGCATCAAAATCATTGATAATAGTTCTACTTTAGCTAAGGCGATTTATAACTGCTTTATTTAAATGTCACTGCTTTTTAAAACGATCGTGTAAGATTTAAAATGAGTTCCTTTGCCGGTAGCTGCTGCTGAAATTATAGGGCTAACTATGAGGTCTGTACATCAATAAGGTGCAGTGGACAAAAACAGGAGGTTGCCTGGCACCTATGAAATATATTTGGTAAAGGTAATTATGGGAATTGCATCCATTTTGTGAAAAGAAAAGTACCATACATCAAGTTGGAGAGTTTGTCATAAATCACTCTGATTGATTGCCTCTGAAGGGGGCTATATTGGACGTAAGATCATATAGTATTTTTAAACCCTCTTGTAACTGGTTCGAGATTTGTCCCAGCGGGATCACTGAAAACAAAGCACTTAGAAAAGATTTTTTCGAGTGCTTTGTTATTTTTTACAAACAAATACTGCAAACTGACTCTAAAATCAGCTTGAGTTCATTATCCCAATCGGTTTTTGATAAAATGGATGACGCAGTCAAAACAAATGAATTCAATTAGTTGTATCAAAGTATAAAGAAGAGGTTGACCTGAATGGGGGGATATCTTCTGATTCAGAATCATAAGGTTTCAATATTCAAAGCCAGCACCAGTATTAACTCTTAGCTTTTTAATGTTATAGTTTCGAAAAAGAAAGGGGCTGCCAGGAAAATTTGCCCCGGAAGCCGTCAATTTTCTAAGACCTTTCTAAATGGTATGCTGCCTGAGCAGGTAAAGTCAATAGTATGAATAGCTCGTACTTCCTGTTATTGTCGTTCCGGCATACCTGCTGCTATTTTTGTTGCAAAGCATGCGGATGGTTTTTGCAATTAGCCATCTGCTCATACTAACTATTCGGTTAAAAACAGTAATTGGAAAAATGGTGAAGACGATGTGGGGAAGGAATTTACCGATGCCTGCAAAGCTGTGGGTATAAAAGCAGCTATTTACCCTGGCCCGCACGACAGGCATGATTCAGTGAAAAAATAGCACAACCGGTTGCGCCTTCCGGGAGTGTAAAAGTTGGTTATATTCATTGCTGTATTATTTTTTTATGAAGAGACTATTTCTTTATTGTTAATGCAGCAACAGCAGGATATACAGATTATAGAACAGTTAAAGAACGGCGAACTGTCTGCTTATGATAGTTTATTTGTAAAATATTATAAGCTGCTTTGTGTAAGTGCCTATTTCTTTTTGAAAGATGAGCATGCGGCTAAAGACCTCGTTCAAACATTTTTTCTCGATATATGGGAGAAAAAATTATACATGAATTTTCAGGGTGAGATCAAAGGGTATTTATACCGGGCTATAAAAAATCGCTGCATAAACGAGATCAGCAAACAAAAAACAAGACATAAAAACTATAAGGCTTTTGCTGAACTACAGGATACCAAAAGTTCACCTAATGATGAAATACTTCCTGATTTGTATGGGCAAATGCAAACGACACTGGAAGGCATGGCCTGTCAGAAAAAGGTAGCCATTCAAATGGTGTATATGAAGAGCAAGCAATACCAGGAAGCCGCTGATGAAATGGGTATTAGCATTAACTCTTTTAAAACTCATTTGAAAAGCGGTCTTAAAATTTTACGGTCGGGCAAAAAAAATAATAAAAACAATTAACCTGTTTCAGGTTGATCACTGTATTACAAACGATGAAACACAGTTACGAACAGGTTTTTGAATTGTTTATGGAAAAGCTGTCCGGCAATCTTTCTCCTGAAGATGAAAAATACGTGGAGCAAATGCTGGCAGAGGATGCTTCATTCAGAAAGACATGGCATGGATTAGAAGAAGAAAGCAGTGCATTAAGAGCTGACTCCTTTCTTGAACAGATTAATGTAGAAGCCGATCTGCTTACACTGAAACAAAAAATAAAAGACAGAGAACAACCCCGTACCATATTATTTTCTTTAAAAAAAATAGCGGCAGCCGCAGCCGTTTTTTTGGTACTCATATCAGGAATTTATTTTGCCTTTTTCAGAAACGAAAAAATTGTTGACAAAGAGAAAATAGCTGCCGCAGTTGAAAAAAACAGGCAGTCAGTAAACCTTGTGCTTGCTGATGGTAAAACTTTTGAATTAAATAAAAATGGTACTAATAAAACCATTACGCTGGATAATGCAACTATAAATACGGATAACAGCACTTTACAATACAATTCCGCGGATACCTTGCAAAACACTTTATGGGTGCCAGCCGGAGAAAGCTATAAAATATTATTATCAGATGGTACAGAAGTTTGGCTAAATGCTGCTACGAGGCTGCGTTTTCCATCCCGTTTTTACGGGCAACAGCGGGAGGTGTACGTAGAGGGCGAGGCTTATTTTAAAGTAGCAAAAGATGCTGCCCATCCATTTATTGTTCATACAGCGCTTACACAGGTACAGGTGTTGGGTACCTCTTTTAATATCAATACTTACGAGGCGGGAAATGTAAAGACAGCATTGGTAGAAGGCAAAGTGCTTACAAAAAGCAACGATGGAAAAAGTATGGAGCTAACACCAGGTTATGCAGCCAATTATGAAGTAGCAAAAGGGTTTGTGTCAGGCGTGTTTGATCAGGATGATGTGCTTTCATGGATAAATGGGGTTTATTATTTTCACAATATTCCTGTTGCAGACCTGGCTGTTGCAGCATCCCGTTGTTATGGCATTAAGATCGTCTTGAACAAAAATGATTTTGCCGGCAGATCTGTCACCGGCCTTTTGGATAAAAACAAGCTCACAGATTTTTTAAGCGATCTTAAAACAACTGCACGGTTAGATTATTATTATTCTGGCAATGAACTCTATTTGAAATAGATGTTTAATAACGGCTTAAAGCTTTCAATGATCATCAGCCTGAACAACACACCATACATGTTGGCTTTGTTGTATCGCTTCAAAAGCAACTATGAATGCCGTGCTATAATTGACATCTCCAATTTTTGCTAACCATATCAAATAAACCTGCGATTGTTGCTGCGAACGACATGTTATTTTCGATAAATCTTTAAAAAAAATTCCTGTTTCTTCACCCGTTTTTTACATCTGACTGTAATAGTGATGAACAGCCCGACTGCATAGGCACCCGCCAAAAATATTGAAACATATAAATTCTGCTAAAATGAGAAAATTCCTGATTAGTCGCAGCAAGATTACACAAAGATTTTTCCGCCTGCTTGTAGTGTGTGTATTTATGCTGCTGCAAATTCCTGATGCCCATGCACAGACAAATGAAGTATCGCTGCAAACACCCGTAACCGTTTCAGGTAAAAAGATCACTTTGCTGCGAGTATTTCAAACTATTAAAAAACAAACGGGGCTTACATTTTTTTACAGCAACCAATTGCTGGATGATAATGAAAAAATCAACCTGGATTTTAAGAATGCAAAGCTTGAAGAAGTATTGACTTTTATTTTTAAAGACAAAAATATAAGCTATGAGCTTCGTGGCAACCGCCTTTTGCTGAACGAAAAACAACACACCGTGAAACAGGAAGTCAATACTCTGAAAGCGTCTGATGAAAAAAGTTCCGCTGAAAATATTGTAAAGGGACAGGTAATGGATGCTGATGGAAAAGCCCTTGTCAGTGCAACGGTAATGGTAAAGGGTAAAGTAGGTAATACTGTTGTAACAGATGAGTTGGGTATATTCTCTGTTAAGGCACAGGTAGGCGATATGCTTTCTGTTTCAATGGTGGGTATGCAAACCGAAGAAGTACCTGTGAAAGATAAAGCTGTTCTCAGGGTCACGTTAAAAAATAAAACAGATCAGTTGAATGATGTGGTGGTAGTAGGCTATGGCAAGCAAAAGAAAATAAGCGTTACAGGATCGGTAGCTTCTGTGAATATGGAAGATATGCAGGTTCCTGTACGTTCATTGACCAACGCACTTGCCGGTAAGGTTGCAGGCGTTATTTCCATGGCAAGTGGTGGTGGTGAACCTGGCTACGACAATCCTACTTTTACGATCCGTGGTATTGGTACTTTTACCGGCAGCGTTTCACCATTGATCATTGTTGATGGCGTGCAACGCGATGATGTAAACAGTACTTACGGCGGCGCCTTTAACAATATAGATCCAGAAGACATTGCCAGCATCTCTCTGTTGAAAGACGCTTCGGCTACTGCTGTATATGGTGCGAGAGGAGCTAACGGCGTTTTGATCATCACCACTAAAAGAGGAGTTGCAGGTAAGCCCAAAATTTCCGCGAAAGTAGAAACGGGAATCAACGGCCTTACCAAACTACCCACTATGCTCGATGGCGTTACCTATATGAAATTATATAATGAAGCACAGTTAAACGATCCCTCTAATACGTCCGGAACGGTAACTTATAGCGATGAAGTGATACAGAAAACGGCGAGTGGATTAGATCCCTGGCTCTATCCAAACGTAAACTGGATCAATAGAGTTTATAAAGACTGGACTTCCATGACCAATGCCAACATCAACGTAAGTGGAGGTGGGGAAGCGATGCGGTATTATGTTTCCATGAGTTTTTATAACCAGGATGGGCAGTATAACGTTTCGAAAGTAAATGGCTACAATCCCAATCTTAATTTTAAGAGATATGATTTCAGAAGCAATCTTGATATGAACCTGACCTCAAGCACGGTATTATCACTGAATATTGCTTCAATGCTGGTCAATAGCCGTTATCCGGGTAACTCTGCTTCTACAATCTGGTATTCTTCTTTTGCTACTAACCCGGTTGCGTTTCCTGTACAATATCCAGGCAATAAATGGGCTGGCCCCCGCAATAATGGAGGTGTGAATCCTTATAACCTTGTACAAAATTCAGGATACAGCACAGAGTTCAAGCCATCTGTGCAATCTGTATTAGCACTTAATCAAAGATTGGATGGTATAACAAAAGGATTAAGCGCCGTTGCCAGGTTTTCTTTTGATACGTATGGTGAATTTGGCACAGCAAGAACCAGTAATAATGATCTGTGGTATGTGGGTTCAAGAGATCCAAACGGCAATCTTGTTTTTGAACATGTAAGAACAGGTTCTACCTATCTTGGATACTCTACCTATTCAACCGGTGAAAGAGTAATGTATCTCGAAGGCAATATCTCTTATGATCGCAATTTTGGCAAACACAATATAGGTGCATTGGTAGTAGCCAATATCAGGAACCGTGTGATAGGATCAGCAGGAAGTTTAAAGACTGCTATTCCATTTCGTAATCAAAGCATGGCAGGTAGAATTACCTATTCGTATATGGACAGATACCTTGCAGAAGTAAATGCCGGAGCCACGGGTTCAGAAAACTTTGCTAAAGGACATAGATGGGGTTACTTCCCTGCTGTATCTGCAGGATGGGTAGTTTCAAAAGAGAATTTTTTTCAGCGTTTCAGGCCAACAGTTACCCTGCTTAAATTAAGGGCTTCGCATGGCGTAACCGGTAATGACCAGATCGGCGGCGACAGGTTTGGATACCTTACTTATATAGATGGTTCATCAGGAGTTTCATTTGGATTAGCTCCTACTTACTATGGAGGTATTGCAGAAACTGTATTGGGCACGCCTAATCTTACCTGGGAAAAATCAACAAAAGATAATATTGGTATTGAAATAGGGTTGTTCAACAAAATAAATATTATAGCGGATATCTTCCGTGATAAAAGAACTGATATTTTAATTAACCGCAATTCCATTTCGCCTATTGCAGGTTATAGCAGCCTTGCTATTTATGCCAATCTTGGTGAGATGCAGAATAAAGGCATTGATGGCAGCATAGAATATAATGAACGCATAGGCAAAAATATTAGCCTTCGTCTTTTTGGTAATGTTACTTACGCCAAAAACAAAATATTATATGCTGATAATCCCAAACGTACTTATGCTTACCAGCAACCCGAAGGGCATCGCTATGGCGAATTCACCGGTTATATAAGCCAGGGTTTGTTTGTTGACCAGGGCGATATAGATAAAAGCCCAACACAAACAAGAACTGTATATCCGGGTGACATCAAGTATGCCGACCTGAACGGAGATGGAACGGTAAATGCATCTGACTGGACTTATCTCGGCAAATCATCCTTCCCTGCATGGTCTTATGGTTTTGGTTTTAATGTCGGCTATAAAAATTTTGAAGTGTCGGCGCTTTTTGCAGGAGTAGCCGATGTTGGTATCATGGCCAATGGCTCTGGTATTTTAGGCGGTGGAAGAGGCAGCGATGGAGTAGGGGTCATTCCATTTGCAGGTATTGGTCAATATCCTGCCAATGTACTTTCCAACGTAACCAGCCGGTGGACAAAAGATAATCCCAGCCAGGATGTTGATTATCCCAGGCTTACTATTACCAATACAAGCGATAATAATTATCTCGGCAGCACCTGGTGGTTGAAAGATGGAAGTTTTATGCGTTTGAAACAGGCAACTATGGGATACACATTAAAGTTGGGCAGGGGCAAAACAAGCAGCAGCAATGAGTATAAAAACATAGACAACAAATTCATAAAGGCTCCCGGTACCGTAGTCAGTGGTATAACCAGCCTGCAATTTTATTTGTCAGGCACCAATTTGCTCACCTTTTCAAAATTCAAATTGTGGGACCCCGAAATGGGTTCTAACGGAGCACAGTATCCGTATGCAAGAACAATAACAGTTGGTGTAAGGGCACAATTTTAAAAAAACCACAAACGAAGTAATAACATGACTAAGCATATTTATTTTAAAATCATTTTGGGAGCTATTTTGCCGGTGGCGCTTTTTTCCTGCAGAAAATATCTCGATAAAAAACCGGACAATCTTTTAACCGAAGACCAGGTATGGCAAACCAAGGCCAATGCCGAAGCATACCTGCACAATGTACATTCTTATGTGTACAATACAGATGGCGGCGATTGGGCAAGCATGGGCGCCAGTGATGAATCATCCGTTTGCATACCCACTGTGAATGTAAGGCAAATGGTTAGCGGTAACTGGAGTGCAGCAAGCTGGTATTTTTATACATGGGGCAATTTTTATACAGGCATCCGCAAGTCATTTGTCTTTGAAGCCAATATTGATAATGTTCCTGCTGCAGAAATGAGTGACGAACTTAAACTTCAATACAAAGCCGAAGTAAGGTATCTGCGTGGCTGGTATTACTGGCAGCTATTGAAACAGTACGGTCCGTTTGTAAAACTTACTGCCCCGATTGAAAGAGATGCGGATTTCAATCAGTATCCACGGGCACCTTTTGATACCTGTGTGGCATATATAAACGAACTGATGGACCAGGCCTCTGCCGTGTTGCCGTTGTCGTGGCCATCATCCAGTAATTATGGAAGACCCACCAAAGGTTCCTGCCTTGCGGTAAAAGCGCAGGTAGCTTTGCATGCGGCAAGTCCGTTGTGGAACGGCAATCCACGCTTTGCTAATTTTAAAAATACCGATGGTACGCCATTGGCGCCTGCTGCATACAATGCTTATAAATGGAAGGCTGCTGCCGATGCAGCCAAAGCTGTGATTGATCTGAATGCATATAAACTCTTTACCAATATAGATGAAGGTGACGCCAGTTTCGATCCCTACTTGTCAGTGCGCAATATTTTTACAACAACCTGGAACAACGAAATCATTTTCGCCAATAATAACTGGTGGACATGGGGTTTTACAAAATGCGCTTCTCCCGGTCCTGGTGGTTATAATATGTATAATGCTACGCAGAATATCGTAGATGCGTTTTCGATGAATAATGGAAAAACTATTGATGATCCTGCTTCGGGTTATATTGAAACAGGTTTTGCTGGCAGTGATGCTCCCGTTTCATGGGCACATAAAAAAGGTGAATGGAATATGTATGTCAACCGGGAACCGAGGTTTTATGCTTACATCCAGTATAATGGCCGTCCCATTTTACCGGCATCAACAACCGATGATAAAAATTATTTTTCGTCTGATGCCAATAAAGACGGCAAAGGCCGTGTCGAATTTTATTATAGTGGTAAATCGGGACAAAAAGCTGCGGGCAGCAATAATATAACAGGCTATGATGTATTGAAAAGAATAAGTCCTAACGATAATATCAGGAATGATGTAACCTCTTACCATGGGCCTTATATATTGATTCGCTATGCAGAAATATTGCTCAATTATGCAGAAGCATTAAATGAATATGATCCTTCTCATCCTGGTATTGTAACCTATCTTAACATGGTTCGTGCAAGAGCTGGTCTTCCGGGTATTGAAACAGTATACCCCGATGCCGTTGGCAACAAAGAACTAATGCGTAAACATATTTTGCGTGAACGAAACGTGGAATTATGTTTTGAAAGCGACCGCTACTATACGCTTACCCGAAGATTGATGATGAAGGAGCCGGGAGTACAAACTATTTATGGTATGAAAGTAAACGGTGATGATGGCGGCACGGGTTTTTCTTATGCCGGGTTTTATACAAGAACATTGTTTCAGCAACGATTTTGGGATGATAAAATGTACCTGTTTCCCATACAGCAAACAGATATTGAAAGAGACCAGGCATTGGTACAAAATCCGGGTTGGTGATTTTACCCATTTAGTTTTTATGAGCCCAGCTATAGTTTTTCATGGCATCCAGGTTGCGTCGCACTCTTGTACGGTTGTAAATATGGCATCAAAAGAACAACCGGTACATGACCTGCTATATTAACAAGAGACATGAAATAGTACAGGTATTGCACTATTGCTCAATAGCGATAAGAACGTATAAGAGTGCGACGCAACGGAAGTTTAATAGTAGCAATACAGCCGGGCCAATAAAAGAAAATACTGCTATAATAAATTTTTTTTTAATGTTTTTCAAATCACAACTAACAGTTATGATAAGTAATAAAAAAAATTGGCGATTAGTGTTCAACTTCTTTGCTGCAATGCTAATTTTTGTAAGCTGCAAAAAAGATACAGGGTTTACACATACTGCCGGCGCTCCTATGGCCATTGACGATTTTATTGCAAAACAAGGCGGCGGGGGCACAGAAATATTGATAACAGGTTCTAATTTTTCACTGGATACATCCGAGATAGATGTAACTATTAACGGCAATCAACTCGCTGTCATTGGTGCAAGCGGCACCCAGATCATGGCTGTAGTACCTAAAAAATGCGGCAGTGGAAATGTGATTGTAAAAATAGGCAGCGATAGCGCAGTAAGTTCCGGCGTATTTAATTATGTATTTACACGAACAGTTACAACACTGGCTGGCAATGGCACTGCCGGTTTTGCTAACGGACCGGGAGCTGATGCCATGTTCAATTTTAATGGAGAAGTATGGTATAGAAGCATGGGACTGGCTGTTGATGATAACCTGAATGTATATGTTGCGGATCCCGGCAATCATTGCATAAGGAAAATAGATAGTCTTGGAAATGTAACCACGTTGGCAGGTAATCCTAACAGCTCCGGTTATGCCGATGGGCAGGGTACTGCTGCGAAATTCAGTCTTCCTTACGATGTAGCCCTTGATGCAGATGGAAATGTATATTCCGTTGATCCGGGCAATTGGGATATCCGAAAAATATCACCCGATGGTAAGGCGGTTACCTGGGCATGGGGAGGACAGGCACCCTGGAGCGTTGCCATAGATAAAACAACCGGGCACGTTTATTATTCCAGTTGCGATGGCAGTGGCAATGTGTACCAGCTTACTTCTCAATGGAACGCAACGCCGGTGATTACCGGGCTTAACTACCCGGCAGGTATAGACTTTGATAAGACAGGTAATTTGTACATATCGGTTAATGGCGAGAATGTAATAAGAAGATTTACAGCAGGTACATGGGAGAACAACATCATTGCCGGTACGCAAGGGGCTGCAGGTTATGTAAATGCAACGGGAACGGCTGCAAAATTTGATCATCCCTGGGGACTTGCTGTGGATGCAGATGGTAATCTATATGTTGCTGGCAATGGCACATGGGATGGCGGCAGTTACAACACGGATCAATCGGTACGCTACATCAAAAACGGTGCATGGGACGTAAGCACTTTTGCAGGTAGTGGTAGTGCAGGCTACTCAGATGCTATTGGTGAAGCCGCTGCATTCAATGCACCGACAGGTGTTGCAATTGACAAGAACGGCACTGTATATGTGTTAGATAAAAACAACAACAGGATAAGAAAAATAGTTTCAGAATAGTATTCGTGCAATTGAAAGACAGCAGTTCCGGTTGCTGTTTTTATTTTAAACCAAAAAGAAATGCATCTATGAAACTTCTCCTGCTGTATGACAGGTAAGGCAGCTTGCATATCTTTCTACATCATTCATCAAAAAAAGTGAGTAATCAAATGCAACAGATATTTTCGTTGACCTTGCTCTTTGCAATGATAACAGCCTGCAGTAAAAAAAACAGTATACCTGCTTCAACAGGAAGCAATACATCACATACCTATTTTGTAGCAGCAACCGGCAGTGATGCAAATGCGGGAACCATCAGTAATCCCTTGCGGGGTATTAATACAGCGTTGAGCAAGGCTAATCCGGGTGACACGGTCATTGTACGGACAGGAATCTATTACGAAAAAGTATCTTTCCCCAAATCAGGAAGGCTGGACAAAAATATCACGTTAAAATCCTACCCCGGTGAAAAACCGGTTATCGATGGCACCGGTCTTTCTATTACCGGTAAGGAAGCCCTCGTTACCATCAGCAATGTGAACTATATTGTTTTTGAAGGCTTTGATGTTTGTAATTACAAAAGCAGCACGCCATGGGTTAATATAAACGGAATATTAGTAAATAACGGTTCAGGAAATATTACGGTGAGAAGAAATAAAATATACAACATAGAACACAATGTTGCTCCCGCTGATGGAAGAAGCGGCCATGGTATTGAGATCATCGGCAATACAAGCGTAGCAATGAAAAATATCCTGGTAGAAGGCAACGAAATTCACGATTGCAATACAGGGTACAGTGAAAACCTTACCATCAATGGTTATGTAGATGGTTTTATTATACGTGGCAATAAAATTTATAATACAGAAAATATAGGTATTGATGCGGCCGGCGGATACGCGGCAAACAGCGTGCCTGCATTTAACTATGCCCGCAACGGTGTGATCTGCGATAATGAGCTGTACAATATTGACATGACTACCGGGCCAATTGGCGGAGCGCATGGCCATGGTGCTATTGGCATATATATAGACGGCGCAAGAAATATTATTGTTGAAAGAAACAAAGTACACGAAGCCGACAGGGGTATTGGTATCGTAAGCGAGACTGATGCGTATCCAACAGAGAACTGTATTGTAAGAAACAATTTTGTCTATAATTGCTGGCGGACAGGTATCTATCTCGGCGGCTATCTTAACTACACAACCGGCGGTACCAATAACTGCGCTATTGTAAATAACACGGTTTTTTATAACAACCGGGAGCCGGGTGCCTTTGGTGAAGTGGAAGGTGAAATAAGACTTACGGAGAACTGTAACAACAATACCATTAAGAACAATATTGTGTATGCAAGACCCGAAAATGATGTGTTTATACATAAATACACATCAACAGGCAGCAACAATATAATTGATCATAACCTTTACTACACAACCGGCACTGCCAAATGGATATGGAACGGCGTGGAATATGCGGACTATCCTGCATGGAAAACAGCTTGCGGTGGAGATGGCAATTCAACCAATGGTATTGACCCTTTATTAACAAATACATCTTTACCCGATCTGCATATACAACCTGTATCTCCCGCAAAGAACAGTGGTGTTGTTATTTCAGCCGATATAAATGGCACTACAGACATAGATGGCAATGCACGGATAGTAAATGGCAAAATAGCAAAAGGTGCGCAACAGTAATCTAAAGAATGGGTCTCATTGAATCGTATCGTGATTCATAATTAAAGAAAATAATAGTGATTTAAAATGTTTAAACGACTTTACTTACTGTTCCTGGTTTTACCACTGCAATTATTTGCCGGTGATTTTGATGCTGTAAAAGAATTGGTACAGAGAAGAGTTCCCTGGCTTGATAAGCATATTGTTTTTGAAAAAATAAATAATGAAAATTCAAACGATGTCTTTGAACTGGTGACAAAAAATAAACAGGTTGTTATAAAAGCTTCCGGCGCAAACGCTGCAGCGGTTGGTCTTAACTGGTACCTGAAATATTATTGTCACCGTTCAATGAGTCATATGGGTGATAATCTTTCCGCAGTATATCCATTGCCTGTTGTAAAAGAGCCGGTAAAAATAAATGCTGTGGCACAATACAGGTATGCATTGAATTATTGCACCTATAATTACACCATGAGTTTTTATACCTGGAAAGATTGGGAACATGAACTGGACTGGATGGCATTGAATGGTGTAAATGTGATGCTGGTGGCAAATGGTGAAGAAGCAGTATGGCAAAATGTTTTAAGACGGTTGGGTTATACGGAAAAAGAGATCAGTGATTACATTACCGGCCCCGCTTATAATGCATGGTGGCTGATGGGCAATGTACAGGGCTGGGGTGGCCCGATGCCGCAAACACAAATTGATAGTAGAAAAAAGCTTGTTCAGAAAATGATTGCACTGATGCAGTCCTTAGGTATCGAACCGGTAATGCCGGGTTTTTATGGCATGGTGCCATCCACATTAAAAAACAAAACCAAAGCTCATATTATTGTACAAGGTAACTGGGGCGCTTTTGTACGTCCGGATATACTTGATCCCACTGATACTGCTTTTAATCGTATTGCAGGTATATTTTATGAAGAGACAAGGAAATTGTATGGCAGCAATATTCACTTCTTTTCAGGCGATCCCTTTCATGAAGGAGGTATAACGGAAGGAGTGGACCTGGCTAAATCAGGTATAGCTATTCAACAAGCAATGCAACAATATTTTCCCGGCGCTGTATGGGTGTTGCAGGGATGGCAGGATAATCCTAAAAAAGAATTGCTTGCGCAGCTTGATAAATCTAAGGTGCTGGTGCAGGAATTATTTGGTGAGAATACGAACAACTGGGAAATAAGAAAGGCCTATGAAGGCACGCCGTTTATCTGGTGCATCGTAAACAATTTTGGTGAGCGACCGGGATTGCAGGGTAAGCTGGAACGTTTTGCCGGCGAACCTTTCAGAATATTCAACAGTGAGTACAAACAATACATGAAAGGCATTGGCATAATGCCGGAAGGAATTAACAACAATCCTGTTACTTATGAACTACTGCTCGAAACAGCATGGCATGGTGAGCAGTTAAATGTAAATGATTGGCTGAAGGGTTATGCCGTTGCCCGCTATGGAAAACAAAATAGTAATATAGATGCGGCATGGAAATTATTTCTTCAAACAGCATACAGCAATCCCGGTTACCAGGAAGGTCCGCCGGAAAATATTTTGTGTGCAAGACCTGCACTGCAAATAAAATCTGTTTCAAGCTGGGGAAATTTGAAGAAGGGTTATGATACGGCAATATTTGCAAGGGCAGTAAAATATTTCGCTAAAGCAGCTCCGTTATTCTTCAATAGTGATACGTATACAAATGATCTCATCAATTTTATAAGGCAGGTACTGGCAAACCGTGCAGACAAAGCGTTTGCTGATGTTGTAAATGCTTACAACGAAAAAAATATTGCAGCATTCGAAACAGCGACAAAAAATTTTCTGCAACTGCATAATGAAACAGAGATGTTGCTAAACACAAATGCTTATTACAAGTTGAGCACTTACCAGCGGCAGGCTGTTAATGCAGGCAAGACGGCTGCAGAGAAAAAGAACAACCTGTACAATGCAATGATGTTGATTACTTATTGGGGAGAGCATAATCGTAAGGAAGATTACCTGCATGAATACGCTTACAAAGAGTGGGGTGGTATGATGAATAGTTTTTACAAGAAAAGATGGGAAATATATTTTGATCATTTGCGTAAACAAATGAAAGGAGAACAAACAGAAGCGCCTGATTTTTTTGCGTGGGAAAGAAGCTGGGTTAAGGCTAACCTCTTTGTAAAAAAAGGAACGATAATTGTTTCCTCCGAAAAAATGGCAAGCAAAATTTTGTTTTACAAATAGCAGTTCATAGCAGTCAGTCGCCGGTATTTCTGCCGGCGACTTTTTTTAGTTTGATTAATTACTTTTCATGAATTACAGGGTCATTTTAATTTTATGTCTTTGTTTATGGCGTAGCCTGGGATATGCCCAAATAGGGCATATCGAAGACAGGCATAGCAAGAATATTGATTACAGGGAGTATCCGAATCCCCGGCCAGTTGACCGGCAGTCATGGAATGAATTGACGCCTGATATATTGGTAAGTTTTGCAGATGTTAATATACGCTATGAGAAAAATAATGCGCCTCCTGTTAATACGCTTCAACAAGGCTGGAATACCACAGCATGGAAAGGAGAACGGGTGCATACGCAATTGGTAATAGCGACAAAAAGAAAATTGTCAAAAGTAGTTGTCAAAGCAGGTGCATTAACAGATAACAGGGGACGACGAATTCCCGCTTCTGCAGTTACAGCAGGATTTGTGCGATATGTTTTGTCGGATAGATTAAATAAAGAAGGTCATGGTTGTGGTATTCCTCCGGCGAATAAATCAGATTCTTCTTTATCTGCCGACGGTATTGATTTTATTTCTACGAAAAGTATAAACGCTTATACCGTACAACCGGTGTGGTTGAGTATTGCTGTTCCTCAAAATACGATTGCGGGCAGTTATACAGGCAAATTAGAGGTGACAACTGACCGAAAGGTGTATGCACTTACTTATACGGTAAACGTTAAGCCCCATGTATTGCCTGCGCCAAAAGACTGGCAGTTTCACCTGGACCTTTGGCAAAATCCTTATTCCGTGGCAAGAATATTTGCCGTTAAAGAATGGAGTAAAGAATATTTTGATCTCATGCGTCCTTATATGCAAATGCTGGCCAATGCAGGACAGAAAGCCATTACGGTAAGTATGATATACGATCCCTGGCGCGGACAAACTTATGATATTTATAAGTCAATGATAAAATGGATAAAGCAGAAAGATGGCAGGTGGATTTATGATTATTCAATCTTTGATCAATGGGTGAGCTATATGATGGAACTGGGAATTGATAAGCTCATCAATTGTTATACAATGGTTCCCTGGAACAATAATTTTTATTATTATGATGAAACAGTAGGGAAAGATACATTGCTCATTGCCAAAACAGGCACACTGGAGTACGAGGCCCATTGGCGACCTATGCTAGCCGATTTTTCAAAACATCTTAAAAAGAAAGGGTGGTTCAGCAAAACGGCGATTGCCATGGATGAAAGACCGCTTGATGATATGCAGAAAGTAATTGCACTGGTAAGAAGTGTAGATAAGGATTTTAAAATTTCATTGGCAGGTAGTTATCATGCAGAGATTGCAAATGACGTATATGACTATTGCATTGCTTCTGCCGAAAATTTTGACAGTACAATAAAAGAAAAACGTGTAGCAGCGGGCTTGCCCACTACTTATTATACCTATTGCTGGGAAGGTCATCCAAACACATTTACTTTTTCGCCGCCTGCCGAGGCTGCATGGCTGGGCTGGTATGCCGCTGCTCAAAACTATAATGGTTATTTGCGATGGGCCTATAATTGCTGGCCGAAAGATCCAATGCAGGATGCACGGTTCAGCACATGGTCTTCAGGAGATACTTATTTTGTTTATCCCGGCGGCAGTTCCATTCGGTTTGAAAGACTGATAGAAGGCATTCAGGATTATGAAAAAATACACATACTAAAAAATCAATTTATAAAAAATGGTGAACATGAGAAGTTGCAGCAACTTGAAGCAGCATTAAAAGAATTTAATACAAAGGCATTGGAGCAGCAATCAGCAGCAGATATGTTGAAAAAAGCAAAGAAAATGCTGGATGCGTTTTAGATTTTTTATAAACATAAATTTGAAAGTAGAACAATAACACAAATATTACAGACATGAAATCGTTGAAACATTTTTTATCAGTTGTATTAACTATCACATTAGTGGTGCCGGGCCTTGCACAGAAAAAACAAATCAGCAATGAAACGGCCGGGCAAAAACAACAACGTATGGCGTGGTGGACAGATGGTCGCTTCGGCATGTTTATACATTGGGGCTTATATGCCGAGGCTGCAAGACATGAATGGGTGAAGCGCTGGGAAAGAATGAATGATACACAATACCAACCTTACTTTGACAATTTCAATCCCGATATGTTCAATCCGAAAGAATGGGCAAAGCAGGCGAAAGCTGCAGGTATGAAATATGCGGTGCTTACCACCAAGCATCACGAAGGTTTTTGTTTGTTTGATTCAAAGTACACAGATTATAAGGCCACCAATACCATGGCCAAAAGGGATTTGGTAAAAGAATTTGTGGAAGCATTTCGTGCAGAAGGATTAAGAGTTGGTTTTTATTATTCACTGATCGACTGGCATCACCCTGATTATACGATTGATGCATATCATCCGCTGCAACCCGCTACTGAAACCGATTCTTCTTATGCACGACTGAATAAAGGAAAAAACTGGAGCAAATACAAAACTTATTTACACAACCAGGTAAGGGAGTTGCTTACCAATTATGGAAAGATTGATATCATGTGGCTCGATTTTTCTTATCCCAACAGCAATGGTCATGGCAAAGGAAAAGATGACTGGGGTTCTGTTGAATTGCTGAAGATGATACGAAAATTACAACCAGGAATTCTTGTAGATAACAGGCTTGACCTCGACGAATATAGCGATGGCGCTGACTTTGTAACACCCGAACAGGTAAAGCCTGAGGAGCTTGATAAGTTTGCCGGCACCTACTTTGAAACCTGCCAGACCTTTTCGGGTTCATGGGGTTATTTCCGGGATGAAAATACATGGAAGACAAATCATGAGTTGCTTACACTGCTGATCACTGCCGCGAGCAGAGGAGGCAACCTGATCCTGAATGTGGGGCCCACTGCACGGGGCTATTTTGATTACCGTGCTCAACGTGCATTGGATAGCATGGGTATATGGATGAAATATAACAATAAAGCCATTTACAATTGCTCACAGGCTCCGGAAGATTTTGTAGCTCCTGAAAAAACATTACTTACTTACAATCCAGCCACTAAAAGAATATATGTACATCTGATGGATTATAATACGCAACTATTGGTGCTGCCGGGCTATAAAGGAAAAATAAACTATGCGCAGTTTTTGCATGATGCATCTGAAGTAAGATACAAAGAACAAGGCAATGATATTGTGTTGTCACTTCCGGCCGGTAAACCAGCTATGGAAGTGCCGGTGATAGAGTTGATGCTTAAATAAAGTTTATCATTGTTGTCCGAGCCTTACAGCCCTTTTGTGTAAAGGGTTTGGTACAAAAATTTAATTGTTGCAAAACCAGGGGTAGTTGCCTTGTTTTTTTAAGCCATTTCAAAAGGCGGGCTGTTTGACTTTCTCCAGGCCTTATAGGTATTTTTTAAAATAACTCCACATAACTCATTAAGTGCAGCAGCCTTATAACAGTTATCATGTTGGCAAATGATTTTTTAGTGGTTGTTTTTTTCTGATTACCACCATTAACAGTTGGGCTATTAAAACACAATACACCTGCATTTTAATGGCGTTTTCACTATTGCCCCAAAAATAACGCAAGGGAAAATTCTGTTTGATTAGTTTGAACAACAACTCTATCATCCATCGGCATTTATAAATAAGAGCAACTTGTGAAGCCGGCAGAAAAAAATTGTTCGTAATGAAAAGAACGCAATTAAAAATTACTTGTCGCTTCGGCTGAAAAATACAAACAACATAGCCGGCATGTTTTATCGCATTGATGGAACCAATTGGAAGAAAATAGAAAACTCAATAGAAGTATCCGCCTTTTATCATAATGTACTCAGTGGATTTTTAAGTTTACGAATAGGACTTTGTTCAATAGAAGAAGGGAAAAATTAAATTTAAAAACTTTGCGTATGAAATGAAGGCAATATAGCCGATTGCAAGACGCTTGGCTGCATGCTGGATAAATTATCACGGTGCAGTAATACAAAAGGCGCTGTAGTGGTTCTGGACGCAGGCATTGCCACGGAGGATAACTTAACCCTGCTCTCCCAAAAAGGGTATAAGTACTTATGCGTAAGCCGGTCAAAAATGAAAGACTATGAAGTGATAAAAAACAGGTTGACCACTTTACTGGAAACAAAGTCAAAGCAACAAATACAACTTAAAGCCGTAAGCACTCCCCGCAATACCGATTATTATTTAGAGGTAAGCAGTGAAACCAAAGCCCTCAAAGAAGCAGCTATGAAAAGCCGGTTTGAAGAAAGGTTTGAAGAAGCATTGCGCATCATAGAAAAAGCAATACATAGCAAAAAAGGGATTAAGCAAGCAGGTAAAGTGCACCAGCGCATCGGCAGGGCCAAACAAAAATATCCATCGGTTGGGCATTATTACAACATAGATGTAACAACCGATGAACAAACCGGTAATGTGACTGCCATGCATTGGGAAAAAGATGACAAACGCCTTGCAACAAAACAAGACGGTTTGGGCGTTTATTTTCTACGTACCAATCTTGCCATTGGCGACGAAGCAGTGATAT
>Ga0187893_10001801_pt1 | contig 49435 bp, 40 predicted proteins | sample MA1701074metaG_FD_139574 | JGI IMG/M metagenome (GOLD analysis project Ga0187893, IMG submission 139574) | White microbial mat communities from a basaltic lava cave in the Kipuka Kanohina Cave System on the Island of Hawaii, USA - MA170107-4 metaG ... | reverse complement strand
TCGAATAAGGTCTTCCCATCCATGCCAGCCTCCTTTCCGGCCAGTATATTGAATCACAATCCCGATCCCATGGGAATCACCAAACCGAACCGATTCCTCCTAAAACCATAACGCTCTAAACCGCCTCTCCCGCGGCGTCGACACCGATATATTCCATCCCGGCCCGCAAACGCTGTTCACCGACCAGCCCTTGCCTATCGCGGTTTATGTCGGGCGGGTGGCCGTCGAGAAAAACATCAAGGCTTTTCTCGACATGGACATTCCTTTTTTCAAGCTGGTGGTCGGCGGCGGCCCGCAGCTTGAGGAACTGAAAGCTTCTTATCCTCATGTGCATTTCGCCGGTCCGAAGTTCGGCGAGGAGCTTGCCGAGCATTACCGCGCGGGCGACGTCTTCGTCTTCCCGTCGAAAACGGATACGTTCGGTCTGGTGCTGATCGAGGCGCTCGCCTGTGGCCTGCCGGTTGCCGCCTATAATGAAGGCGGGCATACCGTCATCCTCAGCGATCCGAAACTTGGCGCATTCGGGCCGGACCTGCGCAACGCTTTCTGGAAGGCTGGAAACGCCCCCGGCACGGCGCAAGACCGTTTTGAGCATATTCAGCAAAATTATTCATGGGCGGCGGCGGCAAGGCAGTTCATCGCGAACGGCGCTGTGCTTAAAACCATGCCTTGATATCGCCGATGCGGTGCCCCTTGATCGCGCGCGTCACGCCCTTGGCGATCCGGTAGGCAAGATAAATGACGATCGGCCCCGCGCCGATGATCGCGCCGACGAGGAAATGCTTCATGTTCACGCTCATGAACTCATTAAAACAGGGCTGGAAGGCCGCCTTGACTGCCGCCTGATCGGTCGCGTTCATGACGGCCTCGGCGCAGGGCTCAATCGATGACGGATCGTAAACGCCGATGACATAGATGCAGGCGATTGTCATCGTCACAAGCGCGAAAAATCCCGATATCCACAATGTGCGGATAATGTAGGTCATATGGTCTGAAACCAGGCTGCCCTGCGGAGCGCGTCCACGCAGCGTATAGGCGGCGATCAGCACCGCCGCGAACATCATCAGCGACAGCCCCGCCGCCGTCGCCATCGGCAGGAAGGACAGCATCAGCGATACGCACAGCATCGCATAGATGTTGGTTACTTTTTTCTGCTCCCCGTCCATATCAGCGCCTTCCAAACAGTTTTTCGATGTCGGCCAGCTTGAGCTCGATCCATGTCGGGCGGCCGTGATTGCACTGCCCCGAATGCCGCGTATGTTCCATCTGCCGCAGCAGCGCGTTCATTTCCTCGGCGTTAAGCCGCCGCCCCGAGCGCACCGAGCCGTGGCAGGCCATGGTGGAGAGCACCGCATTGATGCGCTCTTCCAGCCCTCCCGCGTTGCCGCTTTCGGTGAGTTCATCGGCTATATCGCGGACAAGCCCCTGAATATCGGCCTTGCCGCTTAATATAGCGGGAATGCCGCGCACGGCAACCGCGCCGGGGCCGAACGGCTCGATCTCAAGCCCGAGCCGGGCAAGCTGCGGCGCATAGACCAGAAGGCGGTGCAGTTCGGCTTCCTCAAGATCGACGATCTCGGGCGCGAGCAGGCCCTGTTTTTCAATGCCGCGCTCCGCCATCTGCGCCTTGAATCGCTCGTAAACCAGCCGTTCATGCGCAGCATGCTGGTCGACGATGACCAGACCGTCTTCCGTCTGGGCGACGATATAATTTTCATGGATCTGCGCCCGCGCCGCGCCGAGCGGGTGGGCAAGCGGAACGTCCTGCGGGGCGGTTTCGGCGCGGGCAGAAGGTTGTACGCTGTAAAAGGGTTCGTAATTGCCGGAAGCCCTCTCCATCAATCCCCCCGTGTTGTCATCCCGGCGAAAGCCGGGATCTGGTTGGAATTGTGCTCCGTAACCCGATCCCTGCTTTCGCAGGGATGACAATGCATGGGTTGAAATACTCGTCGCCGTCCGCTGCCCGTGCTCCAGCAGCGCATGGCGCAGCGCGCTGACAATCAGCCCTCGGATAAGCGCGGCGTCGCGAAACCGCACTTCCGCTTTCGCCGGATGGACGTTGACATCGACCTGCTCGGGATCGAGCGTTACGAACAGCGCCAGCACCGGATGCCGGTCGCGCGCGAGCACATCGGCATAGGCCCCGCGCACCGCGCCGGTCAGCAGCCTGTCTTTCACCGGGCGGCCGTTGACGAACAGGAACTGGTACTGCGCCGTGCCCCGGCTGAAAGTCGGCAGGCCCGCATAACCGGTCAGGTGAACGCCCTCCCGCTCCGCCTCGATGGCTATGGCGTTGTCGGTAAAGTCGCGGCCCAGAATGGCGGCCAGTCTTTCTTTCGCGCTGTCCGCGGCGGGCAGGCTGAAAGACGTCTTGCCGTCGCTGATGAAGCGAAAGCCGATAGCGGAGAACGCCATCGCCAGCCGCGATAACGTTTCCTTGACCGCAAGATATTCCGCGCGCTCCGATTTCAGGAATTTAAGCCGGGCGGGAGTGGCGTAAAAAAGATCGCGCACTTCTATCTGGGTGCCTGACGGGTGGGAGGAGGGAACAGGTTCGTTCTTCTTACCGCCTTCAACAGTAATTTCCCAGGCCTCGTTTAAAGCCCTCTCCCCTTGGGGAGAGGGTGTGGGTGAGGGGGATATTATGCTCGAAGGAGTTAAATCCCCCTCACCCCGGCCCTCTCCCCAAGGGGAGAGGGGGAAGAAAGGGCGGGATTTAATCGTCATCCGGCTCACCGAACCGATGGACGGCAGCGCTTCGCCGCGAAAACCAAGATGCGCGATATTCAGCAAATCACCGTCCGGCAGCTTCGACGTCGCATGGCGGTCGAGGGCCGCGGACAGTTCCTCGCGGCTCATCCCGCTGCCGTCATCGCTGACCCTTATCAGGCTTTTGCCGCCGTCGCGGATTTCAATCTCGATCTGCCGCGCTCCCGCGTCGATGGAGTTTTCCACGAGTTCCTTGACGGCGGCGGCGGGGCGCTCGATGACCTCGCCGGCGGCGATCTGGTTCACCAGTGTGTCGGGCAGATGACGGATTCGCATGCCGGAATCATAAAGCGGGAAAGGCCGGAAACGAACGGTTTTCTTGATTTTATCCCTTGCCGTCTTGCCGCTTATTTTCTGTATTTTTCATCGATAATCGCGCCCTGCAGCAGCGTTCCGCTCATGTCGGCGCCGTCGAGCAGCGCGCCGGAAAGGTCGGCGCGGCGCAGGTCGCAATCCAGCAGCACGGCATAGGAAAGATCCGCCCCGGCAAGGATGCCGTCGGACAAATTGGCCCCGCGCAGCACGGTAAAGCGCAAATTCGCGCCGCTTAAATTGACCCGCTGCAGCCATTCGCCGCCATCCGGATTTGTGAATTTCAGCGGCATCAGCCGCGCTTCCGACAGGTCGGCGCGCGAGAGCATCGCGTTCTTGAGCGATGAGCCCCGCAAATCGATGTTTTTGAGGTTGGAATCCCGCAGGTCGGCGCGGTCAAGCTGCGCGCTCTGGATCTGCGCGTTTTCCAGATTCTGTTTTATAAAATTGGCCCCGACGGCCTTGATGGCGGTCAGCGGATATTCGCCAAGATCCAGCACATAGCGAAGGTCAAAGCCGCTCAAATCGAGCCGTTGCCCGTCGCGTCCCGCCGTCGCCACCCATTTGGTGTGCTGCTCTAAAAGTTCGGGCAGCGTCTCCCCGAGATCCTCGATTTTCGAGCCCATCGAATCCTCGGTCAGGGCTTCCTTGATATTGGCGCCGCGCGTTTCCGTCATCGCCATCATGGTGTTGGTCATGATCGCGGATTTGAGATTGGCGTTGGAAAGGTCCGAGCCGGTGAAGTCGGCTTCCGAAAGGTTCGCGCCCTCCAGATTGGCGCCCTTGAAATCCGCGTCCTTGACGATGACCCCGGAAAGGTCGGCATCCGAAAAATCCGCGGCCACGGCCCGCGAGCCGGACAGGTTGGTCTCTTGCAGCCTTGCGCCCGAAAATATGGTGCGCTGGGTTTTGGGCCGCCCGTCCGACCATGACTTGTCCTGCAGCGGCCCCTTTTTTTCGGTGCGCTCCATGACCTTGCCTTCGCGCAGGTCGGCTTTCTCAAGATCCGCGCCGGTCAGGTTCGCGCCCGCGACGTAAGCGCCGCGAAAATCGGCGCGCGAGAAATTGCCGTTCTCCAGGTTGGCATTGCGCATGTCGCAGGCGAAGAACGATACGCCCTTGAACGTTCCTTTCGTCAGCACCGCGCCGACCATGACCGAGCCCGTGAAATCCGCCTGCGAAAGATCCCCGCCGCGGAAATGCAGCCCGGACAGATCCTTGAATTTCATCACCGCGCGCGCCCCGCCGCGCACGCCCTTGAGAAAGGTCATATGCTTTTTGATGGCCTCATCCAGTTCGCGCTGCGAAACGCGTTCCAGTGTGCTGGTGGGCTGGGATGTCATCGGGCGGGAATCCGTGCGGTTGTCATGCCGGAAAGTATAGCATTATGACGCTCTTAGCGGCAATCGCGTAACTGTTTTTCACCGTGAAGACGCGAAGGCGCGAAGCGAAAGGTTTTTTACCACGAATGGACACGAATACGCACGAATAGGCTTTTTTATTCGCATCTTTATTCGTGTGTATTCGTGGTAAAATCCTTATTGCCTGCGGCGCTCCGATTCTTCGCGCCTTCGCGTCTTCGCGTTTTCGCGTTTTCGCGGTAAAAAACTACGATTCCAGAAAATCACCCGAATCCAGCAGGTCTTTCGCAAGCTCCTTGCCCAGCTCTACCCCCCACTGGTCGAAACTGTTTATATTCCATATGATTCCCTGCGCGAAAACCTTGTGCTCATAGAGCGCGAGTAGCATGCCGAGGTGAAAAGGGTCGAGTTTTTCCAGCAGGATGACACTGGATGGCCGGTTGCCCTCGAACACCCGGTGCGGATTGCCTTCCGCCTCGATCAGCGTGCGTCCCTGCATCAGCGCCTGCGCCTGCGCCATCATGTTGGCGAGCAGGATGCGGTGCTGGTCATCGACAGGGTTGTGGCTCGTGAGCGCGCCGATGAAATCGCAGGGGATGAGCGATGTGCCTTGGTGAATCAACTGGTAAAAAGCGTGCTGCCCGTTGGTTCCCGGCTGGCCGAAGACTATGGGGCCGGTATCATGGGTCACCCGCTTGCCGTCGCGGGTGACGCCCTTGCCGTTGGATTCCATATCGAGCTGCTGCAGCCACGGCGGCAGCAGGGCAAGATAATGATCGTACGGCAGGCAGGCATAGCTGGGCGCGTCCCAGAAATTGCGGTACCAGACGCCGAGCAGGGCGAGGATGACCGGCATGTTCGATTCCAGCGGCGCTTCGCGGAAATGCGTGTCCATCGCGTATGCGCCATCCAGCATCTTGCGGAAATTTTCAAACCCCGCCGCAAGGCAGATCGAAAGCCCGATCGATGACCAAAGACTATAACGTCCCCCCACCCAGTCGCGGAACGCAAACATGTTGGCGGGATCGATGCCGAATTCCTTTACGGCCTTTTCATTGGTGGACAAGGCGACAAAATGCCGGGCGATGGCGGCATCGCTTTTCAGATGTTTGACGAGCCAATTCTTCGCCGCTTGCGCATTGCCCATCGTCTCCTGCGTCGTGAAGGTTTTCGAGGCGATGATGAACAGCGTCGTTTCGGGATCGCATTCGCGCAGCGTCTCGGAAATATCCGAAGGGTCGACATTGGCGACAAATCGCGCCGCAAGCTTGCCAGAACAATAAGGCTTCAGCGCTTCGCACGCCATGCGCGGTCCGAGATCGGAGCCGCCGATGCCGATATTGACGACGGTGTCGATTGCCTTGCCCGTATGGCCCGTCCACGCCCCGCTGCGCACGGCGTCGCTGAATGCGCGCATCTGCGCCAGAACCTGGTGCACAAAGGGAATAACATTTTCTCCGTCCGAAACGATCTTCGCGGTCGCGGGCGCGCGCAGCGCCGTGTGCAGCGCCGCGCGGTCTTCGGTGTTGTTGATTTTCTCTCCCGCGAACATCCTCTCCCGCCAGCCTTCGACATCGCGGGCCTTGGCCAGCGCGAGCAGCAGTGTCATGGTTTCGGAGGTTATGCGGTGGCGCGAATAATCAAGCTTCAAACTTTCCACGGCAAGGCTGAAAGTTCGCCGCCGCTCCGGATCGCGCGCGAACATTTCGCGCATATGCAGCTTTTCAATGATGGTGCGGTGCTCGCGCAGGGCTTTCCATTCGGCCTTATCAGTCGACATTGGGCAGCTTGTCCACGGTCTTTGTCGGGGTTACGCCCTGCGGTTTGCCGACCAGGACGGTCGTCAGCTTGCCCGGTGTCAGAAGCCACTTTGCAAGGTTCTGGATGTCTTCCTTGCTTACGGCGGAAATCCTCTCCTTGCGCTTGTCGAGATAATCGATCGGCAGATCGTCAAGCTGAAGGCTGAGAATGATGCTCGCGATGTTATCGGTTGAGGCGATGCTGAGCGGGAAAGAGCCGATCACGTAGGATTTGATCTCGGCAAGCTCGGTATCGGTCACCGGCTCATTCTGCATTTTCTTCCATTCCACTCCGATCAGGCCGAGCACCTCGGCCACGGATTCGTTTTTGGTCGAGGTCGAGGCGACAAAAGTCTCTGCATGCTCCAGATCGTTGAAATAAGTGCCGATCCCGTAAGTAAGCCCGCGCTTTTCCCGGATCTCCTCGGTCAGGCGCGATCCGAAACCGGAGCCGCCGAGAATAAAATTCATCAGCATGGCGGTATAATAATCCGGGTGCTTGCGGTCGATTCCCGGCTGCGTGATATCGATGATGGTTTGCGGAATGTATTCCTCATAAAGAATCGTCGCGCCGCCGTTTTGCACTTTCAGGTCGGCGACCGCGGGCAAAGTAACGCTCTCCGGCAGCTCGCCGAAGACGGCGTCCATCACGGTTTTAAGTTCTTCCGGCGAAATATCGCCGACAATGCCGATGCGAAGGTTATTCCGGCCAAGCCGCGTCTTTGCAAAATTCTGAAGGTCGGCGGGCGTAATCGCCTGCAGCGTTGAAAGCGTGCCGCCGGAATTGAGCGCGTAAGGATGGCCAGCAAACGCGACATCGTTCATCAGCCGCGCCGACTTCCATTCCGGATCCGACAGCGAGGATCGTATACGCGCAAGATTGGCCGCCCGCATGCGCTCGACCGGGTCGGCGTCAAAGCGCGGCTCGTTAAGCGCAAGGCGCAGCAGTTTGAAGGCGAGATCCTTGTGCTTGGTCAGGGTTTTCAGGTTGCCGCCGAAATGATCGCGTCCCGCGCCGAAGCTCAAGACTATATTATTGTCGGTCAGAAGCTTCTGGAACGCGGCGCTGTCATACTCGCCCGCGCCTTCGTCCATCGTGTTCGACGCCATCAGCGCAAGCCCCTGCTTTTCGGCGGGATCGAGCGCGGACCCCGCGCCCTTGAAAGAAAACTGCATGGTGATGATCGGCAACGTATGGTCCTCAACCAGCCACGCAGTAATGCCGCCGGCGCTGGTCACTTCCCGGATGTCGAGCAGCTTGTCTTTTGCAAAAGCGGGAGCCGCGCAGAAAAGCGCGAATATGTATAGAAAAATGACATTCAGCCGCAGCATGCGCAAAATCATGTTCCTTTTTTCTCTTCCTGTGGTTTCTCTTCCGGCTCCTCGGGCAGGATATAGCCTGTGACGAAAGGCCGCCGGTTCATGTTATCGGCATCGAGAAAGCGCCTTGCCACGTCGTTGACCTGTTCTACCGTGACGGCGCCGATATCGTACGCCCAGTATTCCACATCGTCGATTGTGCTCCCCGTAATCAGCGCATGGCCGAACACCATGGCCGGCCCCTGCAGGCTGTCGCGCGCGAAAATATAGGCGTCGCGCAAACGGGTTACGGCCTCGCTCAGTTCCTGCGGCGTAACGCCGCTTGTGACCAGCTTGGCAAGCTCCGCGTCGATGGCTTCTTCCGCCTTTTCCAGCGTGACGCCTTCTGCCGGCGTTACGCTGACCTGCAGCGTGCTGTCGGAAAGATTGCTGCCGCTATAGCCCATATCGGCGCTGGTCGCTATCTTCTGTTCGACGACCAGCGACTTGTAAAGCCGTGAGTTCTGCCCGTCGCTCATGATCGCGGCCAGCAGTTCGAGGGCGAGCGAATCCTGCTTGTTCTGCTTCATGCTGGGAACGCGGTATATCCGGTAAAGCTCTGGTTGCCGGATGGAAGGATGATGCAGTGTAAGGCGCTGCGTTGCGAGCAGCGGCGGCACTTCCGTCCACACCCGCTCCGGCACCGTTTCCGCCGGAAGGACGCCGTATATCTTCTCGGCCAGCGGCTTGAATTTCTCCGCGCTCATGTCGCCGGCAACGATCAGGATCGCATTGTTCGGCGCGTACCAGGTTTTGTAAAAATCCATCACATTCTCGCGCGAGAGCGCTTTCATCTCGTGCAGCCAGCCGATGACCGGGTCGCCATACGGATGGTTGACGAACAAGGCGCTACGCATCTGTTCGTAAAAATAGCCGGTCGGATCGTTCTCCGTGCGTTCGCGCCGCTCTTCCAGCACCACCTTGAGTTCCGAATCGACTTCCTCGGGCGGAAAGGTCAGGTTGTTGATCCGGTCCGCTTCCATCTTCATGACGGTCTCCAGATTCTCCGCCGCGATGGACTGGAAATAGGCGGTGTAATCCTGGCTGGTGAAGGCGTTGTCATTGCCGCCCAGCGCCCGCACCCGCTTTGAAAATTCGCCGGGCGGGACGTTTTCGCTGCCCTTGAACATCAGGTGCTCGACAAAGTGGGCAAGGCCCGACTGCCCCAGATCCTCGTCCGCGGAACCGACGCCGTACCATACCATATGCGTGATCGCAGGAACGCGGTGATTGGGAATGACCACGACCCGCATCCCGTTCTCTAACGTGAAGCTTTCCGCGTTGAACGCCTTTTCGCGGACAGCATCCTGCGCGTAAGCGGGGACGGAGAATAATATGAGAACCAGAATAAGCCGGAATATTTTCATGAAGCGTTATAACCTTTTAAAGTCCCCAGTGGTTCCAGTGCGTTCCGGCGTATCGGGATTCTCCTCTCAAGGATCAGTCGTCGATAGTCGGCGTCTCGCCTTCGGTGGCGGGTTTGCCTTCCTCGGCATTCTTGCGCAGGCGGTCGGCTTCGGCCTCGGGGTCGACAACCGTGGCTGCGGGCTCATCGTTTCCGCCCGTCGACCAGCCGATCAGGCGTTCCGCCACCGGTTTTTCCCTGGGCGCCATGATTGCGGTTTCGCGGTCGACCTGGCCGCGGATTCCCGGCTGGGCAGATATCGCCCCGGCCTGTTGCAGCAGGACGGTTTCGCCTTCATCCAGTTCCCTGCTCTGCGTTTGTTGCTGTTCGCCGCCGAAAACGGCATTCTGCGCATCGATCTCAGGCTCGCTCTCCTGCGGGCGCGGCGCGCCGGGCTGCGGCGGGCGCAGTCCGTAATCGGGGGGCATTTCCAGCGGCGCGCGTTTGATAACGGCAAACTCGTCGGGCGCGGTGCGGGTCAGGCCAAGCTCCTTTTTCGCGCCTTCACAGGCGCTCAAAGCGAGCAGGGCGGCCAACATCGTGATTTTATTCAGAATTTTCATGTTTGTTCAGTGTTTTTACGTTTCGCTTCCAAGAATATACTATCGAAAACTATGAAGGCAATCCCCAGCACAATGGCGGAATCCGCCACGTTGAAGGCAGGGTAGTGCCAGCCCATGATATGAAAGTCGAGAAAATCGACCACCGCCCCGTACCGGATACGGTCGACCACGTTCCCCAGCGCCCCCGCGATCACGGCGCAAACGGCCGCCGCCAGTCCTTTATCGGTAAGCCGCGTCGCCCAGACGATCAGGCACCCCGTTATAATCAGCGACATAATGGTCAGCAGCAGCGGCGCAAAAGGATTGTCCCCGCTCAGCATCCCGAAACTCACCCCCCGGTTCCACACCAGCACGAGGTTGAAGAACGGCAGCAGCGCGATCTTGTGCCCCGCAACGAACTTCAGCACCAACGACTTGGTGATCTGGTCGAGGATGAAAATGACGGCGGCGGCGATGAGGGCGGTTTTGGTCATTTTTATTAACCGCAAAGGCGCAGAGGCGCAGAGAAAAATAACAATGTCATCCCGGCGAAAGCCGGGACCGAGTAAATACGAACCCGATCCCGGCATTCGCCGGGATGACAAAAAGAAAAACTCTGCGTCTCTGCGCCTCTGCGGTTTAAATTTTTCATGCCGCCTTCTTGTGCTTGCGATACCACTGCACCGCGTCCGCGCAGCGGTTGCACACGCCTTCCATTTGTTCTCCGACTTCCGGCAGGACTTTCCAGCAGCGCTCGCATTTGGAACCTTCAGATTTTTTTATTTTGATAAAGATTTCTTCCATGTCTTCAGAAACAAATCTTTCAAATTCCGTTTCTACTGCCGGCTTCCCAAAATGGATATGAGCATCAGAAGTAATAAAGATTTCTTTCCAATCAAGAGCTTTCCATTGTTCATCAGGTATACCTTTATAATTATGCGGTAGATAAACGATAGGAAGCCCCTCTAGTGATGAGCCGATTTCTTTAGCTGCACGTTTTTTCTCTAGCATTAAATTCACACGAGTTCTTACCCATTTCATCTGTCCAATAAAGTCATGTGTAGCTTTATAATTTTTCCATTCTTTTGGGAGATTCGGAAATAGGCGCAGATGCACACTTTCCTCATCCCCAAAAAGATTCTTGGGACGATGCAACCAAGCCTCTTCGGTTGTGAAGCAAAGAACGGGCGCTAGCCATGTAACGAGACAGTCAAAAACATGGCATAAAACAGTTTTATATGCACGACTCTCAAAGCTATCTGGGGGATCACAATAGAGGCGGTCTTTACGAAAGTCGAAATAGAAAGACGACATTACATCAGTACACCATAGATGGAGTTGGCGCACCATTACTCCATAATCATAGTTTTGAATCCAACCATCTTTTTCATTTCGAATCTGGTGATCTAAAATAAAAAGTTCGTATAAAATAGTTTTTTCCCAGTCCGGCAATTTATCGTACTCGGATGGCGCGATTTTCTCGGCCTCGGTGAACCCGTCGAGCGCCCCCAGCAGATAGCGCAGCGTGTTGCGGATGCGCCGGTACAGATCGCCCGTCGCCTTGAGCCCCTCCTGCCCGATGCGGATATCCTCGCCGTAATCGGAATTGAGCGTCCACAGCCGCAGAATATCCGCGCCGGACTCCTCCATCACATCGAGCGGCGAAATGACATTGCCCGCCGACTTCGACATTTTATAGCCCTTTTCATCGAGCACGAAACCGTGGGTCAGCACTGTTTTATAAGGCGCGCGCCCGTTGGTGCCGCAGCTCTCGAGCAGCGAGGAATGGAACCAGCCGCGATGCTGGTCGGAGCCCTCTAGATACAGATCCGCCTGCGTCACGCCCTCGAACACCGGCCAGCGTTTGGTGTCGCCCAGCACGAAGGCGTGCGTCGAGCCCGACTCGAACCAGACATCGACGATATCGAACACCTGCTCGTAATCCCCGGCCTCGTATTTGTTGCCAAGGAAATCCTGCGCCGGGCGCGACCACCACGCATCCGACCCTTCCGCTTCGAAAATATCGCCGATCCGGTTCAGCACTTCCTTGTCTTCAAGCGGCTTGCCGGATTTTTTCTCGATGAACAGCGCGATGGGAACGCCCCATGCCCGCTGCCGCGAAATGCACCAGTCGGGCCGGTTCTCGATCATCGCCCGGATGCGCGCCTCGCCCTTGCCGGGAACCCATTCGGTATCCTTGATGGCTTGCAGCGCCGTCTGGCGGAGAGTCTCCCCCCCATCCCCCCCGCTCGCGGTGGGGTGCTTCGAGGGATTCCCCCCCGCTCGCGGGGGGGTAAGGGGGGGAGTGTCCATCCCGATAAACCATTGCGGAGTTGTCCGGAAGATCAGCGGCGCTTTCGAGCGCCACGAATGCGGATATTCATGCCGCAGCGACCCCTTCGCGAGCAGCGCGCCCGCTTCGTCCATCGCCTTCAGCACCGCGAAATTGCCGCTGCCCATCTCGCCTTTTTGCGTATAGACCTCAAGCCCCGCGAACAACGGCACGTGCTCGCGGAATTTGCCGTCGTCGGTGACGTTGTCGGTGATCTCAAGCCCGTTAGTCTTGCCGAGGGAAAAGTCATCAGCGCCGTGTGAAGGAGCAATGTGAACAAACCCTGTGCCAGCATCGTCAGTAACATGAGCGCCAAAGAGCAATGGAACATTAAATTCATAGCCCTTGCCATGCAGCGGGTGTGAACAAATTACACCACCAAATATATCTTTGCGGTCGCCTACGATAATGCTTGTATCAGCTTCATCAAACTGAACGATTTTTTCCCATTCAATGATTTTAGCTTGTTCTTTTACGGAGCCTGCTAGTTTATCTGCAAGGATTAATATTTCACCTTTTTTTGCCTTACTGCCTTCGGCAACCTCAGTCACTTTGAAAGCAGAATATGCTATTTCAAATCCATACGCGATGGCTCGGTTAGAAGGTAAAGTCCATGGGGTTGTTGTCCATATAACAATATTTGACCCTTCAAGTTCGGGTTTGTTCGGCCATTTCACAACCGGAAACTTCACCCACACCGTGATCGACTTGTGCTCTTTATATTCAACCTCCGCCTCGGCCAGCGCCGTCTTTTCAACGACCGACCACATCACGGGTTTCGCCCCGCGATAAAGCAGCCCGTTCTGCAAAAACTTGTGAATCTCGCGGACGATCTTTCCTTCCGCCGTATTGGTCATGGTCAGGTAAGGCGTCTTCCAGTCCCCGGATGTCCCGAGGCGCTGGAACTCCGCGCTCTGGGTATCCACCCATTGCTGGGCGAAGGCGCGGCACTCGGCGCGGAAAGTGAGAGGATCGACCTCGTCCTTGTTCTTGCCCGCCTCGCGGTATTTCTCCTCGATCTTCCATTCGATGGGCAGGCCGTGGCAATCCCACCCCGGCACGTAAGGCGCGTCATAGCCCATCATCTGCCACGCGCGGCCCACGACATCTTTCAGGATTTTATTGACCGCGTGGCCCATATGGATATGGCCGTTGGCGTAGGGCGGGCCGTCATGCAAAACCCATTTGGGGCGCTTCTCCGCCTTGGCGCGCTTGCGGATCTGCCCGTAAAGGTCCATATCCTGCCACTTTTTGACGATGGCCGGCTCGTTCTTCGGCAGCTCGCCGCGCATGGGAAACTCCGTTTTCGGCAGGAAAACGGTTTCCTTGTAGACGTCCTCTTTTTTGGGCTCTTTGCTCATGACAGGCACTATTGCCGCAGCGTCTTATAAAATCAAGAAAATCCTACGGCGAGTAGCGGATCAGCGGGTGGGCGGTCACGGTTTTGTACCAGAACGCTTTCATGGTATTCGCGTTTTCATAGTTGGCGACCTGCTGCCGGTCCGCGCCTTCCCTTGGCTTTTTCAGGGGCAGGGCGGCGGCATGGTCCGCCGCGCCCTTGGCGATGGCGGCAAGCGCGCCGAGCTGGGATTGCGTCACCAGCACGATGCCTTCGTTATTACAGGCATCGGCGAAAAGCTTCATTTTTTTGCCAAGTTCAGTCTCCACCTGAAAAGACGTCGGCGGGCGGGACGTATCCTCGATCTCCTTCCCTTCGGCATCTGTAGTGTAATGCCATTCCATCCCCTGCCGAACCCGGAAGCTTTCAAGATATTCAGGATCTGCGGCGGCCTGGAAGAATTGCAGCAGGTCGTGAAACCCTTTCCGCTGTTCGTGGGTCATGGCATTGTACCCGCTATTGATGGCAACGCTGTCCAGCCGCTTCATGACGGGTTCATGGATATGCGTCCGCGCCGCCTCGAAAATGGGCTTCAGCACATAATCCCATTGCTTGCGGCTGATAGCATAATTGGTTTCCTTGGGATCGACTTTCCGGGCATCGTCGGTGACTTTGGCCGCCTCGACGCGGATTTTCAGGCCAGACCACCACCCGCCCGCCTTTACGGTCAGGGTCTCAACCCCGCCTGCTTCTGAGTTATTGTTCATAATTCTTCTCCCTTGGAACTACCCAATCACAATATAATGCATATGTCAAACGACATAATTTTCATATTATTGATTTATATATAGACATATATATAAATGCAAGAAAAAAATGAGGAGCAGACGGAATATTTAATAACCCAAGAATCCCAGCATCAGCGGGATGAAAAACAGCGCGAACAGCGTCGACGCAAGCACCGCCATCGCCGCCTCGCCCGCGGGCAGCTTTAAATGCCCCGCGAAGGCGACCGTGTTCGCCGCCAGCGGCACGATGCCGATAAGGGTGAGCATCAGATGCACATCTTTATCGTACAGATGGAACCACAGCCGGTCGGCGGCGACGATCCCAGTCATCAGCGCGGGCCACACCAAAAAGCGGAAACCGAACAGCCAGCCGATCAGCGCGAAATTGGGCCGCAGCGTTTCGACCTTTGCAAGTCCGACCCCGATCAGCATCATGCCGATGATAACCCACGCCCCGGTGAAATAATTCCAATAGGTGGTGAACACGTCCGGCATCTCAACATTCAGCGCATTGAACAGCAAGGCAACCCACGCGGCATGCAGCGCGGGAAGCCGGATAAGTTTTTTCACGCTCTCATGCACCGGGTGATTGCCGCGCGCGCCGATATAATAGCAAACGGTCACTTCATTGAGCACGATGGCGAGATTCATCAGCAGGTATATCCCCGCCGCCTCCGGCCCCAGCAGAGCAATCACAATCGGCAGCCCGAAATAGCCGGTATTCCCCGTCCCGCTGGTCATGCCGATCAGGTTGGCGAGATGGTTTTTAAGATGCGCCGCCGACGCTTTATAGGAGGTAAAGGCGATAAACGCGGACACCGCGAAAATAATGACGGGCAGCAGCAGATAGACGGGATCGAGTTCGATCTTCAAAATCGCCCCGAACACCACGACCGGCGAGAGGATGAAAATCGCCACCGTCGCCAGTGAATGCAAATTGACCTCCATCCACCGCCCGGCGACATAGCCAAGGCCGATCAGGATATAAAGCGGAACCAGGTTTTCGAGGAGCAGGGCGGTCACTTCAGAACCGCTCTTGCTTCTTCGCAATCCCTGCCGATCTGCGCAACCAGCGCCTCCAGCGATTCAAACCGCGCCTCCCCGCGCAGGCGTTTAACCGGTTTCACGCGCAGCGTATTCCCGTAAATATCGCGGTCGAAATCGAGGATATGCGCTTCGACCTGCCCGACCGGCACCTCGAACATCGGGCGGATGCCGATATTGGTCGCGGCTTGCCGCCATTCCTTTTCGCCTTCGATATTCACCCATGTCGCATAGACGCCGTAAGCGGGATGGATGGTTTCGCCCGGATGCACATTGGCGGTGGGAAAGCCGAGCCCGCGCCCGCGCTGGTCGCCTTTGACGATTGCGCCTTCCATCTCCCATTCCCACCCTAACATAGCGTTGGCTTTTGCAATATCGCCCTGGCGAAGCGCCGCGCGTATGGCGCTGGAGGAATAGGTTTCCCCGTCCTCATCGCCGGTTTTGTCGATGACCGTCACGGCAAGCCCCGCCTGTTTCAGCGTTTCCGGCGTCCCCTTGCGCAATTGCCCGAAACAGAAATCGGCGCCGGCGACGACGCGGGCGGGCCGGATGGAATTTCCGAGAACAGTGTCCGTAAAAACTTCCGCGCTCTGGCTGGCAAAATCCCAGTCGAAGGTCAGGCAGAACGCAACTTCCACCCCGCATTCTTCAAGCCTGCGCGCCTTGACCTCGAACGGCGTGATCCGGAACGGCGGATCGTCCGGGCGAAAGAGATTGCGCGGATGCGGCTCGAAGGTCAGAACCCCCAGCCTGCGCTTTTCCTTTTTGGCGATATCCCGCGCCGCGCCGATCAGCGCCTGATGGCCGCGGTGCACCCCGTCGAAATTCCCGACCGCCAGCACCGTCCCCGTTGCCGCGTCGGGTATATCTTCTCCGCTCCTGATAATCTCCATGCTCATATTTTGAGGTGTATAGCCTGCCCGCCCGATATGCAAGGCCGGCGCATTGTTTTCATAATTAAAAAAAGTCAAGAAAATGAAAGCGGGCGGTGTTAGATTTAAGGCAATCTGGACCGGAGGAACTGCTATGGATTTTCATGGAATCGGCTATTTTCAGGCGCTCGCCCGCTATAACCGGTGGGCCAACCGGCGGCTTTATGAGGCATGCCTCGCCATGCCGTTGCGGGAGTACGTAAAGGACCGTCTCGCTTTCTTCTCCTCGATCGGCAATACCCTCAACCATATCCTTGTCGCCGACCGCATCTGGCTCGCCCGGTTGCAGGGCGTGCCGCCTGAAAATAACGAGCTTGGCACGATACTTCACCCCGAATGCGCCGATTTATGGCAGGCCCGCCAGCGCGAGGACGATTTTATCATCGGGCTTTTTGACGGTTTCAACGACGGCAATCTTGGCGTGACGCTGAAATACACCGATACCGAAGGCGTCCCCACGGTCATTCCCGCCTCGATGGCGTTCGGTCATTTCTTCAACCACCAGACTCATCACCGCGGGCAGGCGCATAACATGGTGTCGCAGGCGGGGCTTGCGCCGCCGCCTCTGGATTTCTCCTATTTTTATTTTGAAAACAACAGGGCCTAGTCTTTTTTATCGTTCAGCAGGCTGTAAATGATTCCGTCCCGCAGCCCCGCGTTGGAGAAAACCACTTTCTTCGCTTTTGTGTTTTCCAGCAGGCATTCCATGATGAGCCCCGCGTAAGGCAGAAGTTCCGCGCGTTTTTTCTCGACCGCGTAATTCTCGACCAGATGCTTCTCTTTTTTATCCGCGATCTTCCGGGCAAAGCCGATAGCATCATCCGCGTCCATTTCATAGCCGTGGCTGTGCGGCAGGACAACGCCTTCCCCCGTCTGGCGCGCTTCGGCAAAGGCGCGCCATGTGCCGCCGATGGCATAAAGCGTGCCGGGATTGCCGTGCGTTTTGCCGATCTGTCCAAGCTGTCCGGCGATAATATTTTTGGCTTTGCCGCCATGCGCGACAAGGCGCAGCACGCCAAGCGGGAAGCTGGTGGCTTCGCTCACATTGCCGTTCCCGATACGGGCAAGCTCGAGACTCCCGCCCCCCAGATCGGCGATAATTCCTTTGGCGCCCGGAAATGCTCCCATCACGCCGCGCGCCGAATAAAGCGCTTCCTCGTCGCCGCTGAGGATTTCAATCTTGAGGCCGAATGCGCTGGAAAGCTTTTTCGCAAATGCGGGGCCGTCTTCCGCGTCGCGGATCGCGGCGGTGGCGATGGCGCGCATTGTCCCGATATTAAGCGCCTCGGCCAGCATCATGAACCCCTTGAGCGCCTTCATCGTCCGCTTCATCCCTTTGCCGCTCAGCTTGCCGTTTTTCTCAAGATCGCGGCCAAGCCCGCAAGTGACCTTCCCGTTGAAGAACGGCAGCGGCGGGTAGAATGAAAGATCGTAGGCGACAAAGCGCACCGAATTCGACCCTATGTCGAAAACCCCGACCGATTCCGCCGGACTTTTGCGGCGAAGCAGGGACGCATCACGTTTTTTGTTTTTTTCCTTCAAGATACAACTCCGGCGGCATTGGTGCGTTTTCAAGCGCTTTACCGCGACCGGAAAGCGAGGGATTCTTCATGAAATAATCATGGGCGCAAAAATCCCCTTCCTCCGATGGCATGCGAGTATAAGCGCCGCTCGCGTCAAGGGTCCAGCTTTGTTTTCTGTCCTTCAGGTAGGCAACCATGATCTGGTCCAGAATCTGCTTGTGCACGGTTGCGTTCTGGATCGGAACCAGCGCCTCGATCCGGCGGTCGAGATTGCGCGGCATCAGGTCTGCCGAAGATATAAATACCTTCGCTTCGCGCGAGGGCATGTCATGGCCGTTGCCGAAACAATACATGCGCGAATGCTCTAAAAACCGCCCGGCCATGCTCTTGACCCTGATATTCTCCGAAAATCCGGGAATGCCGGGGCGAAGCGCGCAGATGCCGCGCACGATGAGCTCGATCTTGACTCCCGCCCGTGAAGCTTTGTAAAGCTCATCGATGATATCGGGGTCCAGCAGCGCGTTAAGCTTCATCCATATCGAAGCGGGCTTGCCTTCTTTGGCAAAGAAGATTTCCTGCGCGATCAGCTTCTTGAATTTCTTGCGAAGATGCAGCGGCGAAATATTGAGCAGGTTAAGCTCGCTCGGCTCCGCGTAGCCCGTCATGTAATTGAACATCAGCGCAGCGTCGTGACACAGGTCTTTGTCGCAGGTGAAATAGGACAGGTCCGCGTAAACCTTCGCCGTGTCCGGGTGGTAATTGCCGGTGCCGAAATGCGCGTAGGATTTCAGCTTCTGCCCTTCGCGCCGCACCACTAACGAGAGTTTCACGTGAGTCTTGAGATCGACGAACCCGAACACGACCTGTACGCCCGCCATCTCCATGTTGCGGGCCCAGCGGATATTGGCTTCTTCGTCAAACCGCGCGCGCAGCTCCACCAGCGCGGTGACGGACTTGCCTGCTTCCGCCGCCTGAATGAGCGCCTTGACGATAGGAGAGTCGGGACTCGTGCGGTAGAGCGTCTGCTTGATCGCCACCACATCGGGGTCGATGGCCGCCTGCCGCAGAAACTGCACCACGACATCGAAACTCTCGTAAGGATGATGGACAAGAATGTCCTTGTGCTGGATGGCGGCGAAGCAATCGCCGGCGAAATCCCTGATCCGTTCGGGAAAACGCGCGTCGAACGGCTTGAACAGCAGCTCGCGGTTCTCATTGGTAATCAGCTCCTGCGTGTCGGCAAGGCCGACGAGCCCCTCGACCTTGATAATGTCATCGCCAAAAACATTGAGCTGGTTGGAAAGAAATTCAAGAATATCTTCGCTGATATGATTGCTGACGGTCATCATAATGGCGTTGCCGCGCCGCCGCCTTTTCAGCGCCGTCTCGAACGTCAGCACGATGTCCTCCGCGTCTTCCTCGATCTCCAGCTCGCTGTCGCGCAGGACGCGGAACACAGCATGGCCCGTGACCTGCACCGGCGGCGGGAACAGCGTGTCGATATGAAGCATGATGATCTGCTCCAGCAGGATATAGCGCGGCCGCTCCCCTGGCAGGCGGATAAACCGGCCGCATTTCTGCGGCAGCATGATGAGGGCTTCCAGCTCCTGGTTTTTCTTGCTGTTCACAAGCTGCAGCGCGATCGCCATGCCTTTGTTCTGGATGAACGGAAACGGGTGCGCGGGGTCGATGGCGATGGGGGACAGGAGCGGGAAGATATCGCTGTCGAATTTCGCGCGCAGCCACTCCTGGTCGCCGCGTTTGAGTTTTTCCGGATCGGCGATCTCTATATTCTGCGCAGTCATTTCCTTGCGCAGGTCTTTCCATGTCTTCTGCATCTCGGTGACGAGCGCCGCGCTGCGCCCGCGCAAATTGTCGAGTTGCTGCTGCGGCGAAAGCCCGTCCATGCTGCGCCCGCTGATCCCGGCGCGGATCTGCACTTTAAGGCCCGCCGCCCTTACCATGAAAAATTCTTCAAGATTGTTCGCCGTGATCGAAAGAAACCGCAGCCTCTCGAACAGCGGGTGCTTCTGGTTGCGCGCTTCTTCCAAAATGCGCTGGTCGAACGCAAGCCACGATAGCTCGCGGTTGATGAACCGCTCCGGCGCCGTTTTCAACGCTTCAACGTCCGGCGCAGGCGGTTTGTTGTCCTGCGCCTGCGGCGGTTTTTGAATAATGATTTCATTTTCCTTGCCCACAGCGAAAGCCTTTCCGGAGGGATAATCAATGAAATTCAGGCAAGATCAATTATACCACGGTTCAGGCATGCTGGAACAGGATCCCCGGAAAGGCGCGGAAAAACGGTATTCGCAGCCCGGCAGAGCGAGTTTAAGGCGGGACGTTGGCCGCGCTGGCGAAGTCGCAGGACATGCCGGACCAGCCGGTCGTAAACGCCATGGCGCCCTGGATATCCGTCATGAAAATGCACTTGATCGGTTTTTCGTAACCGGGAATAATATTTGCTGGAAATACAATCTCATGAATGCCTCTGCCGACATTATCGAGCAGGTTGCCCTGGCTCAGCGCCTTGAGTTCCACCTTGTCGTACTTGGTCGCTATTTGCGGCAGTTTGTCGCAATCGAGCATGCCGTAGGCATAAGATGCCTCCCTGTACCCGATGACATCCTTGATAAGGATGCAGGTCGTATACACCAGCTTTTTGGGGTCGACCGGCGGTTTGTTCGTTTCGGCCTCGAGTCCCGTGGTGATGTTGAGCAGATAGACGCCGTCGGGAAGTTCGGGCAGGTCGAGGGGGCGCACGGACCTGATTTTATAGTCCGCGATGGCGCCATGATCGAAAACCGAATCCAGTATGACGTCCTTGGATTCTTCCTCGATAAAGACCGGCGGCGGCGCTTCCCTGTTGCCCCAGATTAAAGCGCATAATACCCAGATGAACAGGAACGCGCCGATGACTTTCGCCGCCGTCTGCATCTTCCCGGTTTTCCAGGACAGTTTAAATTTATCGATTACGTGTCTGATGGCCGTGTTCCCGGTTGGCAATTCAACAAGTCGTTCAGTATTATGAACTTATGTCTTTTTCCTGACAAGATGGAACTGCGATCCCGGACAGGATTTTTCCTTCCCGCATCAGGGTTATGCCATTCAGAAAGCGGGATTTTCCGTTTTTAACGGTAAATCGCCCTGCCTCACCGTCATATTCGATCCCAGCCGCGGCCTGAAGGGCCATGAATACGGACCCGCAGGACCATGCCTGAAGGGTGCAGGCGGCGGGATAACGGACCAGCACATGCCCGGCGCGCCGGGAAAAGCCGCAAAACAGCTCCGGCAGCCAGTCATTGCCGCAATCCTTAGAGGCTTCGGACAGGCCATCCAGCAGCGTTTCCGCCTTGTCGTAAAACCCGTACCGCGCCATCCCGGCGGCGGCGATGGCCGTATCGTGCGGCCAGACCGACCCGTTATGATAGGACAGAGGGTTGTAGCGCGCCTCCCCCTTGGCGATGGTCCGGATGCCCCAGCCGGTGAAAAAATCCGGCCGCATCAGCATGTCCGCTATTTTTACCGCCCGGCCGGGCGGCGCGATGCCGCACCAGAGCATGTGGCCGTTATTCGAGGAGCGCACAAGACAGGGCTTCTTCTGCCCATCGAGCGCAAGCGCATAGCAGCCCAGTTCCTCTGACCAGAATTCCTCGTTCACGCGCTCATATATATGCTCCGCTTTTTTCAGCAGACGGGCAGCATTGGCTTCTTTATCCAGCGCCCGCGCAAGTTCGGCTCCATCTTTGAACGCGGCATAGGCGTAAGCCTGAACCTCGCAGGTCGCAATCGGCAGCGCGGCAATGGATCCGTCGGCATGAAAGATGGAATCCTGCGAGTCCTTCCAGCCCTGATTGTAAAGCCCGGTTTCCTCCTTGCATTGATATTCAAGAAATCCGTCCCCGTCGGCATCGCCGTCTTTTTCCATCCACTCTAATGCGGCCTCGATGGAAGGCCAGAGCGCGCGGATGAAATCGAGATTGCCGGTGCGCCGGTAATATGCGGCGGCGAGTATGATGAAAAGGGGCGTGCTGTCGATGCTGCCGTAATACCGTCCGTACGGCACCTCGCCGGTAGCGGCCATTTCGCATTCGCGCAGCTCGTGCAGAATCTTTCCCGGCTCCGCGTCGCGAAACGGTTCATATTCTCTGGCCTGCGTCTCGGCGAGGAATTTAAGCACCCCTTCCGCGATATGCGGGTTGAGCCAGAGCGTCTGTAGCGCGGTAATAATCCCGTCGCGCCCGAACGGCGCCGAGAACCACGGAATACCCGCATATGGATAAAGCCCCGTCTGCCGCAGCGTGTTGAGCAGCGATATGCCCACCCGCGAGCGCTCCAGCCATGCATCGAAAATATTGTCGCCGGTCTTGACGTCCGTCCAGTGCCCGAGGCGGTTTTCCACCTGCTGCCGCGCGGCGTCCAGTCTTTCCTCAAACACGTTATTGTCGAGCGCGCCGGCATCGCTTCCCGCCGAGACGATAATGACATGACTCCCGCCCTTGGACAGAGACAGATTGAATTCAGCGCGGGAGGAGGTGAGCGACGAAGGCTTCTCGGAAAACCTTACGACCGAGGAGCGGGGACAGGAATCCTTGCCGGTATAATTGAACTGTACATGATGCGCGTCGCTTTTAATGTCGGTCCTGGTTCCGTGCTGCGCCCGCTGCAGTCCGCGCACCTGGAACATGTCGTAAAAATCAGCGCGGAAATTGATGCCAAGCCGCAGACGCACGGCGCCGGTTTCATGGTTTTCAATCGTCACTCTTTCAAAGAGCGTCCCTTTTTTAAGAAACTGCTCCCGTCTTATATAGATGGCGTTCTCCCCGATACAGGCATCGCCCAGATCCGTAAAGGCCTTGCTCGCAAGATGGACGGTGAACATGACATGGCTGGCATCGATAGCGTGGCTTAAAACCTGAAGATCCGCCCTGTCCAGCATCAGCCGCCACTGCGAAACCACGCGCGTATCGAATACAAAAAGCCCCTCCGGACTGTGCTCCTGCGACCTGATGTCGCCGGCATTGCTGAAAACGCCGAACGAATCTCCGCTCTTGAGAACATGCAGATCGCTGAGCGGCAGGCTCAGCGTTCTCGTCTCATGGGCTTCCGTTTCCCGGCTCTGGAATGCTGCTTCGGCTGCCATTGCAATTGTACTGGTTTAAAGTGCCCGCCTGTCCTTTATGCCGTTCGTCTTTCCGTTTTTTCCAATCAGGACAGCGGATGCAATTCTTTGCGCTTCCTGCGATTCGGCTTTGTGCATCTTAAAGTACAGGTTGTTGTAATGCCATGCCATGACGGAAGAAGCAAACCGTTCCTCAAACCGCCTGCGTATAGCGGCGCGGTCAAGCTGCGCGGCTTTTTTTACGGCTTTCGCCGCTTCGGATGGCGTATCGACGATGAACCCGGTCACGCCGTGCTCGACTACTTCCGGCACCGATCCGTGCCGGAATGCGATCACCGGGGTGCCGCAGGCCATAGCCTCGATCATCGCGATGCCGAAAGGCTCCGGCCATTCGATCGGCATCAGCAACGCGGCGGCCTCGCCCAAAAATGCGCTTTTTTCATCGTCCGTGATCTCGCCGACATATTCCACATGCGATTCACGCAGCCTGGGAGAGATGACATTCGCGTAATAGATTTCATTGGCATGGAACTGGGCGCAGATCTTGGCCGCGATCCTGATCGGCATATCGCTTTCATGCGCGATATCGATGGCATGATGCGCTCCCTTTTCCGGCGAAAAGCGCCCGAGGAAGGCAAGGTAGGATTGCCGCCCGGGCGGCGTGTATTGATACATATCGGCCGGAATCCCGTGATAAATATTGCCCGCCCAGTTCGCGGCCGGCAGGGGACGCCGCTGGGTGTGCGAAATCGACACCAGCGGAAATTCGGAAAACCGGCGGTAAAATTTACGCAACCCCTTCATGTCAAGGCGCCCGTGCAGCGTTGTGACGGTTTTCTCCGGGCAGTGGGTAAAGAATGGCATCTGCAGCGCTTCGGTATGAAAGTGGATGATGTCGTAATCGTCCTCCATGTCCGCGACCATCTGCATCATCGCAAGATGCTCTGCCGTATCGTTGACAAGTTCTGTCTCAAGCCTGATCCCGCGCTCGCAGCAGGAAACAAGGCGCGCCTGCGGGCGGCTGTCGCCCGAGGCGAACACCGTCACATCATGACCAAGCCTGATAAGTTCGGTTGAAAGATAATCAACGATCCTCTCGGTGCCGCCGTAGGCCTTGGGCGGCACACTCTCCTGCAGCGGAGCGACTTGCGCAATTCTCATCTGCGTCTCCCTGGTTGTTTATATCGGGAAGACATACGCGCGAGCGGGGTTTTTGGTTCGCAAGGGGCAGGCGGAATCGGCGGGAAATAACGGGTAACAAGCCCGATGAGTTCCCTGTTTTTTGGAAACGTCCTGAAAAAGTCAAAATGACCTGGCTATTCCCAGCGTAATCCTGAAATCGGTTTCGGAATGCCCCCTGCCGAGATTGCTGACGACGGGAACTCCGGCGGCGAAATGCGCCGACCATTTCGCATCAGGCGCGTAACGAAACCCCGGCGTTAAATAGATTGTATTGCCGCCGCTGTTTTCATCCAGTCTTCCAGCCTGCTTTTTCTGGTCGGACCATTCGCCGTTTAATTCCAGCACCAGATCGAAGGCTTGCCGGTTATCGCTTTCTCCGTCGATGCGGTAAGACATGGCAAAATTGTAATTGGCCTTGTCCCCCAGATCGGTATTCTGCGAACCTTCTGTGACCAGCGCGTAAAGCGCATTCGCATCCAAAGAAACAGGCCCCGCTTTCGTGCTTGCGGCAAAGCCGAAAAGACCGTCCCATGAACCCGAACCCGGCTGATGTTCTGTTTCCAGCCTCGCGCCATCTTTCCTGACATGCGTCCGGCCCGTGGGGGTCTTTACCCCCGCAAGCAGCGCGGCCTGATGAAAAGCTTTTTTCCAGAAACGGTATTTGCCCAGAATGCCAATATCGCCAAAACCGGTAGAATCTCCCAGCTCGTCGACGCCGTTGAGGACAACGCCGCCGACATGGGCGTGGGAGCCGCTCCTGACATTTTCCCTGTGTACGCGCGGCGCCTGCACGCTGAGCAGCAGATTGTCGGCAAGACCGTAGTCCACACCCAGGGACTTGACCAATGTCCAGTCGGCGCTATGGGCATGAATATGACGTCCGGCCAGCCTTGCCAGCTCGGCATCTGAAAAGCGGTCCGAGCGGATATATTCGCAGGACAGGCTTACGGCCAGTTTTCCCTGCGGCATGGTTGCCGCCGGCAGCGTGATGATCGGTCCCGAGCCGCCGTCGGCAAAACTGAGCGATGCGTGATCGGCGTGGGCCGGCGTGATTGCAATCGAAAGCAGACAGAATAAAAGAAGTGCGTAATTGAACGCATATTCGCGCCATTTGCTCATGGCAGTTCTCCTTAAGTCGAAAATTTTAACGGGATGTTCTTAAGCGGACTTCAGGAAAAACGCGGCGGCCCCTGCGCGCTCCAGGGCTTGAGCGCGGCGGAGCGCGACAGCGTCCGCGCGGGCTGCGGTATTTTATGAACTGCGCCCGCAAAAAAGACCGGCAGTAAAGCAGGCTCCAGCCCCTTTACGCCCTGCGCCACGACCGGCGCATAGGGACAGGAAGTATGCGATTTTTTTCCGCCATGTCCGCCGGAAACAGGCGCCTGGCCGGGATCCACGGTTTTGACCACAGGCCCTTGCGCCGTGCAGATCACGATCCGCGCCTTGCCGTCCGCGCTTTGTCCCGGCATGAATCCCGCCGGCACCAGCGCATTCACAAGGAACGCCAGCATGAATACGGCCATCAGCCGCCGGAAATTATTTTGACGCAGACCGCGCATAGCGCCTGACAGCTAGCAGTGTTCTATAGCCAAGTAAACAGCAAATTTGGAAAACCCTATAATCTGCACTGGATTTCGCGGGGCAGGGCGGCAAGGTGCTCTCTCACATAATCTTCCATCTCGTCCGGCCGGCCAAGCTGATCGGCGGGAATATCGTTTTTGCGCCGCGCGAGATCGTACGGCCGGAATCTCCCCCAGAGCCGGTTCTTTTCCTCAAGGCTCATGGAATCATCTAGCTGGAGCATCAGGCTTCCCGCCTGCTGCGTCAGGGCGGGCCTGAGCGGCCCGAAACGCGCGCGCGGGTATCCCGCGCGGGACCATTCCAGCTTTGTGTACGGTTCGTCGAAAAACAGGATCTCGGGATATTCGCCGACGATCCGCAGGGCTTTTGCAAGGCGGCGTTTTTCACCCTTCAGCAGCACGGCGGCGGATGTATCTCCGGCCTCAAGGCATCGTTTCAGCCGGTCGGCTTCCCTGAGCGAAAAAACGATTTCCCCGATAAAACGGCTCTTGGCGTACATGAAGTCCATTTCCGTTAGATCGTGATAATATAAACCGTGTCCCTTAAAACTTTTGCGCATCGGGCGTTCTTCAAAGTGCGCCATCAGCGTCGAAAGCGACGCATCGAACCACTGCTGCTTCTGCCATTCCGCCCAGAGGAGTTTCGGCATGGTCCTGAGTTTTTTGTCAAAAAGCATGGACAGGCAGACCGTCGTGGACGCATCGGGATCCTTCTTGTGGTTCTGCATCAATGTGGCGGCTCTTTCGAAAGTTCCTGTCAGCCTGTCCACATAAGGCCACAGGCGCGGAGGCGTCGGACGGCCCTTGATGATCTGCGCATGGTCGGCATCTTCGTTTTCCATCAGCGCCTGGTATTCGAAAATGCGGAACCCGCTGCGCGCATATCCGTTATTGGCCGCGACATGAATCGTACCCCGCGCCGCCCTCGCGAAGCGGGTCGATATCTCGCGCCAGAATTCCTTTTGCTCGAAATAGCTGAATTCCGTTCCTATGTACGGCAGAAAATAGCGGCGCCCCCGCTCATACCAGTCGATCGTATCCAGAAGCTCGGTACAGGCTCCTTCTTTAAAATGGTTCTGCACTTTCATGAATTCGACGGCAAGATGCTCGTTCTGGCCCCAGGTCCTGCGCTCTTCAGGATCGGCGATCTCGGCCCCCTTGCACCAGAACACCGCGCCGTCCCTCGGAAGTTCCCGGAAAGGATAAGCAGAACCACATCAACGGCATCGAGAATTTCTGGAACCAGGCCAAACGACAGATGCGCAAATTTAACGGCATCAAACAGGAGAATTTTTACTGGTTCCTGAAGGAATGCGAATGGCGCTTCAATGGAGGCAACCATCAACAGCTTCTCAAGCAGCTAAAATATTGGTATAAACACGCCAAGCATTAGGTCTTAGCTACGACAGCCCCTTTTTTTATATCGATACCCCATAGCCCGGACAAAACGGTCAACGGAAGATATATGAACCCGGACGCCAAAACTCTCCTCCACCCAGTCCCGCAACTCCTGCAACGTGATGTCCTTGTTCTCTTGCAGCTTACGCCTTACCCCCTCGGCATGGGGCGCAAGTGCATGACGCCTGTGCCCTCCGATCCGCTTCGCAGCTACACTTCCGCTCCGCCGCCACAAACTGCTTATCTTCGACACAAATGACGGGCTGACTGAATATTTTGACGCTACTGAACGTATGCTCAGACCGTTGTCCGTATCTTTAACAATGCGGTGACGTAAATCTTCTGAATAGGCTTTCGGCATGGCTGTCCTCCTCCATACCGATTCTCCACCATTTTTACGGATTTGTGAATCCCAACGATTCTTCCTAAACGAGAAATGCTCTAGCTTGCACCAGAGCGGCTCAGAACAACACAAACCGTCTTCATAATGATAACGATATCGCTCCAAACAGACCAATTGCGGACATACCAGCTATCCCAGATAATGCGTCGATGAAAGCTTGTCCCGCTGCGCCCGCTCACTTGCCACAAACCGGTTAGCCCAGGCTTGAGAGAAGTATATTCACGGTATTTGTCGCCATAGGCTTCAACTTCATTCGGCAGGAGGGGTCTTGGACCAACAAGGCTCATCTCTCCTTTAAGTACGTTCCAGAGCTGAGGAAGCTCATCAATGCTGGCCTTGCGGATAAATTTTGCCGTGCGGCTCTGAACTCTGGGATCATCCCGCAGCTTGAAGTATCGCTCCCAATCAGATTTGGCTTGTGGATTTTCTAAAAGGTATTTTTGTAGCAGGTGATCGGTATTGGGTTCCATGGTGCGGAACTTCCAGCAGCAAAATCTGCGCCCGCCCTGTCCAATGCGTTCGCCGCAATATAAAAGAGTACCGCCCTGACCATCCCGCTTCAGCATGAAAGCCACTAGCAGCATGGGAATTCCGAACACGGTCAAACCCACAAGTGCGCCGGCAATATCCATGGATCGCTTGAAGAATCTATCAAGAACCGTTAAGGAGTTGCCCTTTACTCCCAGCAGCATGACATCATTGCCAAAGAAATACTGAGGTGTGCTTTGATAAAGGGCAGTACTGGAAATCGCCGGAATGAGCGCAAATTTTACGCTTTTCTCGGTAAGAGAATTGAGCAAGGCCTCTCGTTTATTTCCGCGGAAGCACACCATCGAAATCACATAGTAATACTCCGGATGAACTTCAATAAACTGCTTGTATCCAGAAATTCCGTCATGGATCTCGATATTCCGGTAGCGTGGCGGGAGATCTTCGCGGTCAAGACTATCCGCGGCTTTGTCCCGAAGAAGAACAACCTTCGGCTCATATCCCAGGCTGCGATCTGAATCTATGGCAAATAGTGTATCAGTGATTGTCGGAATATCGCCGATAATGACTGTCGGCAATTTCCATGAAGCCGTGTGGATCCTTATCCGGGAGATGGTCAACCGGGATAAAATCAAAAAACCAAAGGCCAGAGCCCAGTAAACAATAATTAGTATGCGCGAGTAGTGAAGACCGAGAATAAAGGCGGAAAAGCCTACAATCAGGAAGGCGAAAATCATTGTCTTTGAAATGAGCTGGGTCTGGCACCACCATGGAATGCGTTTGGTATAATGCCCATTGAGGAAAAATGAAATCAGGATGCCCAGGCTCAGGATAAACCCAGTAACGAGATGCGTGGGATTTGTCTGATAAAAACTTTCCAGAGAAGAAGTTTTGAAACTTTCAACGATCTCGGCTGCCACTGGAATCGCCATCTTATAAGCAAGCAAAAGGGCAACAACATCCAGCAGCAGGACAAGGACATTCGTCAGGTAGGATGGCAGGGCGAATCCTGAAAACGGCCTTCTCGCCTGCAGGGCGAAGCTATGCAAAGTCTGGATTCTATCTGTTGTCACACAACCCTCTAATCATTTGATTTACAAAGATAATTTAAATATCCCGCGCCGCAACAAAATCTCAGGATTTTTCTTAACATAGAGTAATAGGAAAAACAAATATTTTTTGGAAAATGGGTCAAAAAAAGTTGATGAAACTCCCCCTGTCCCAGGTCGGATAAGCAACTGCCCTAGACGGCGTTCAGGACAACCCCGATCACCTTTGCCGACTGCAGAATATCAAGGCTGCGTTTAATCTCATCGATCGTGGTAACACCTTCCCGCACGACCATTAGGAAAGCATCGACATGCGGAAGAAAGACCAGCGGGTCATCCTGCTCGAGAAGAGGGGGCATATCGTAGATAATCAGCCGGTCCTCATAACGTCCCTTAAGCTCCTTCGCGAGTTTCTCCATTTGCGGCGAGCCGAGGGTCTCCGAGGAGCGATCAACCGGTTTTCCGGCCGGAAACACCGAAATACGCTCAAACGGCAGGCGAACCAGGCATTCCTGTACGCTGGCCTTATCAGCAAGATAGTCCGTAAGGCCGAACTTTGGCTGAATTTCCAAATATTCGGCAAGTGAGGGCTTGCGAAGATCAAGATCGACCACCAAAACAGTTTGCTTCAGGTCCTGGGCAATGCTGACCGCAAGATTGGCCGCGGTGGTCGACTTTCCATCCCCGTAGCGGGGACTGCTGATAGCAAGAGTTTTAAATCCGTTCTCAGCCATTTTTTGCAGGATTTGGGTGCGCAGGAAGCGAAACAGGTCCGCTTCTTTACTGCGCGTTCTGTGGGCAACAATATGGTGACGGTCAAGTACTGCTTCGAATTTGGCAAGGTCTGCTTTTTCCTGCGCAAGCGGAGCGGTATCCAGCCGGAGCAGCTTAAGCATCTTTTTTACAGCAGGACGATTATTCTGTTCGATGGTTTTAACTGCAAGGGGCATTGGAAATTCTCTCATTTGCATTAGTGATTACAGACCGGCTTTCCTGCCTAGAACTGCCTGGAAGACATCAAAAGGCATGACCGTCAGGAAAAACAAAACAAGAAGCGCCGCGGCAATAAACGGAGCCGCGATAAAAATCCCGAGCAGGATTTGCCTGTCTTTTATCTTTTCATCAAGAGTTCTGAGCCGGGGAACAGTTACCAGGGGAGCAACGCCGATCAGAGATTCAAGATGATGCGGACCTATTACGCTTTGCGAGAGGACCTGAATCCCCAATACACTTCCCATGCTGGCCAAAAAGGCAAGAAGGAACCCTGCAGCCAGTATTAGCTGTTTCGCGGGTTCTGTTCTAAGCGGAAGCTCCGGGGGATCGATAACGGTGAGGCGGCGTCCAGCGTGCCCTTCCTCGATGGTTTTATTCATGTCCGCTGCCAGTTTTCTGGCTTTCAATTCGCGGTATAAAACCATCAGATTCTCGTAATCCCTCGCTAGCGCCGCCATTTTTTGCTCAACAGCCGGGTTAGCGGCGATGGCGCTCTGAAACTCGTCTTGCTGCTGCTTAACGTCGTCACGTTGCTTCTCTAACGCGTATTGCTGTTTTTCGGCAGCTTCAAGCTGCGCGACGATCTGCAGATAAGCAGGATTGTCAGCGTCTTTCCTGACTGACTCTGCTGCGCTGTTTTTAGCCAACTTTTGAGCGCTCTGCAGCTGATCTTCAAGACTGGAAAGCTCATTTTTTAGCAAAACGTAATCAGGATGTTCCGCCCCGTAAGTTTTTTGCGCTACATCCATTCTTGCCTTGGCATCGGAGATTTTCGCTTTTAACCGGGCGACAAGATTGACCGGATCGGCCTCGGTTGCTAAGGCGTCGATCTGACGCGAAACTTTTACAACATCCGGATGCTCTGGACCATATTTAGCGGTTAAAGTCGCATACTGAGATTTTAACGCCCTCAGCTGGATAGCAGGTGTAGACAGTATTTCACCGCTCTCATCAACAACCCGTGCATAAGCATCGGTCTGAGCGAGCTGAGCACGCAGCGCGCCGATGAGCCCCAGATTGGAGACAATCTCGCTTTCAACTGCCAGAAGACGCGAGGTTGATGTAATGGAAGCCTGTTGATTAAAGGCGAGCGCATCAGGACGCACATTCCCGTTTTCTGCCCTGAATTCCGCGATTTTCTGTTCAAGCTCTTCGAGCGATGCCGTTAAAATTTCAATTTGGCCTTCCAAGAAATCTGATGTTTTCTGCGCGGTTTCCCGCCGCTCTTTCAGATCTTCATCCAGAAAGCGGGATACGAGTTCATTCACCGTTTTTTGAGCCAGCATAGGGTTGGGATATTCGAATCTCAGTACAAAAGCGATCGCCGAAAGCTGAAGCGCTGTCGCTTTCTGGGCCGAGGCAGGGTTTGCAAGCGATGTTCCTATCAGGTGAACATCGATTTTCTCCCGCATGTCCTTTGCAATGTATGCAATGGGCGTATGTTTACGGGCATCAGGATAAAGATTGAGCTTGGCGATGATGTCGCCGAGAGAGCTGACTGAAAGAACCTGTTGTTTAAGCCGGCTGATCTGTAAATCCGCCATTGCTTCCGCTGTCATCGCTGCGCTTTCTTTAGATTCAACCGCATCCAACGCGATCTCAGGGCGAGCAACTTCGACAGTTGCAACTGCCCGGTATTTTGACCAGCTGAGGGCAAATATCAGCGATGCTAAAAATATTATAGCGAAAACACCGAGGAAGATTGCTTTCCGGCGTCTTAAAACCGACAGATACTCAAGAGGATATAATGCCGTCATGCCAACTCAATTCCTGCTGTTTTCGTCATATTATACTGAGCCATCTACCGATCAGGCTCCGTGTCAAAACTGTAACCAAGACCGGCCCTGATGATGCTCCGCTCAGCCTCACCAAGTCCGTTCGTCAATTCCTCCCGCCTGTATCTTTGGGAGAGCGAAAGCCGCCAGCGGTCGGCCGTTTTATAAACCAGTTCGACAGACTCTTCATACGCCATATCAAGATCGTCAGTTGAAACTGGAGGCTGCTCAGCCTTCTGGTAAATCGCCCTCATATTTACATACAATCGGGGGGTAAATGCAAATTTATTTTTCACATTCACACTCGTCAGATCGGACTCTGTGCCATTGGCAAAAGGCTGCCGTTCCCGTGAGACCCCGAGCGCAGCCTGATTTCTTTGACCAAGATATTGTAGTTCACCTGAATAGGTAGGGTTAAATTCCCATTCATCGTCCCCGGTGCCGTAGCCATCAAATCTTGATCCCAGTACGCCCGCTGTGAGCTCGATAGAGTATTCCGGCTTGAAATTATACTGCCAGCCAAAGGAGGGTCCTAAACTATCGACCGTCCGATCCCCTCCTTCCAGAGAACTGTAACGCCTGGCATGAAACGACATCACGCCCGTTTGCCGGGGGGTCAGACTACGTATCAGGGAAGGGGATACAGAAGCCGTCCGATAATCAATTAATGAGCTCGCATCATCATAGTATCTTTCCAGCCATGACCCGCTGAGGGCTACCTTGCTAAGAGGAGAGAGGTTATATGAGACTTCCGGCTCTATCTGCCAGGTGGTTCGTCTTTCCGCTCTTGTATTACGGCCAAATGTCGTAATTTCTCCGGTTCGTGTCGTATCATAATCAATTCCGCCTTGTATAGACCATCCTACGCGGCGGTATTTTTTCTCAAGGTCTGTGCTGAATGCAACATCGGTTGAGTTAAAGGACGTCTCATTGAACTGGTTACGCACAGCCTCAAATTCTGCTGTCAGTTTCTCACTGGGCGTATTGCGACCAAGCTCAAGAGAGGCTTTTGTTTCAGAGCCCAGAATGTCCGTTTCTCCCGTTGTTTGCATTAACGGGTTGGAATCCCAGATTATCGTCTCATTGACATCCACCTCAACTGTATCTTCGGCAGAAGCGAAGGGAATTGCGCATACCATCACAAGGAGCGCAATAGAAAGTCCCGTCAGCGAATTAAGAACTGAAGAACCATGCATCGGACTAGAACAAGCCCGCAGCAGGCACCATCACGACATCGCCGGGAACAAGACTGAGATCCTTCTCAAGCTCCTTGCCTTTGGCAATCTGGCTATAAGGGTACGAGATTGTTTGTTTTCCGACGCCCGGAGTTTCGCGAATAATAATGATCTCATCTTCATCCGCATAAGGTGTCAGGCCGCCAACCTGGCTCAGGGCCTGCATAACACCCATCTGGGTACTGAGAATAATCTCTCCGGGATCCTGGACCTGACCGACAACGCTAACTTTATGACCTGTCGGCGCTTTGACGCTCACTGTTACTGCCGAAGTCGGCACAAACGGCTGAAGCTTGGTACGGAGAGTGGTCTGCAGGTCTGCGGGGCTCATGTTGCGAACGTTCAGAGTGCCTACGAGAGGAAAGGTAATCGTGCCGTCGGGAAGCACCAGGACTTCCTGATCGAGACCTTCCTCTTTCCAAACGTTAATGTGCAGAAGATCGCCGGGCAAAATGGTGAATTTGCTTTCCTGAGCCAACGCTGCACTGGCAAAAAATAAAATGAGGGCAATCGTTAACGACCAAATCAAGTTTATCATTGTTCTCATGGCATTCCCGCTTGTGGATAAGTAGGTTGATAACCTGGATTGGTATAAATAATTATGTCATTAAATGCAACTAAAATTGTAGCTCTAAGCCTGATTTTTCCGCATTTTTAGATAAAAAAAGACGCCTTGCGGTGTCTTTTCTGATTTGGGATGAATTTTGGATTAGGCAGCAAGCGCGTCCATTTGCGCTTTTCTTTTACGCCGGCGGGCTCCAAAGCCAGTCAGAGCGGCAATTCCAGCTCCGAAGAGCGGCAGCGCCGCGGGAACAGGAACAGCAGATACATTGTAAGCGATCTGAAGATCCTTGTTTCCATTCACTAGGCCTGCAAACACGTTCAGGTAATTGGCAACGCCCGATGAGAAGTTTTTGATGATAACAGTCGCCGTATCTGCGCCAAAATCGATCTGGGCACTGGCAACAGCGAGCGCGGTCGAGGACGAACCATCTTCAGTACCAGAACTGACCGAAAATCCGGGAGGATCCATAGAAAACGATAAGCCGCCAAAACTGGTGCCTGCTTCATCGTAGGAGTAACCTGCGGCTGTTCCCAACAAACCGATAAGAAGATCGCCGGCAAAATCATATGTAAAGGTAATCATGCTGTTCGCGGGAAGCGCACCCGAAATCTTGTTCACAATTACATTGCCGAAATGGGCAGCGTCGATCGTGCCGGTCTGGCCGATTTCTACAGTACCCATGTTAATGTTGAATCCGCTGTAATCAACAGTTGCTGCCGAAGCAACGTTCGCGCTCATCAGCATCCCCAGAGAAAGGATACCCGTCAGGAAATATTTACGTAGTTTCATTTTATAGCCCTCTTCACCGTTAAAAAATAATATATGGGAACAGCACTAACATAGTACATATGGCATAGCAAGGGTTTTTTGATAATAAATTTACAAAATTTTTGTTTTCATAATTTTATAGCGTTTCAGTAAAAGTTCTGGTAAATAGTCACAGAATTCTCTATAAAACAACGGGCTTTTTGGCTTCAACAGCTTTAGGTAACTCTCATGCGCTTCCGCGGTTTATTTTTGATAATACTTATGATCCTGACCGGATCCCTGCTTGTTTCCTGTGACAGTCCAGAAAAAAAATACGAAAAGTATCTTGGGCGTGGTGATTCTTATTATCAAAAGCAGGACTATATTAAAGCACGGCTGGAATATAGGAATGCTGCCAAGATCATGCCGGCCGATCCCCGCGTCATATATAGTCTTGGTCTCGTTGAAGAAGCGGAAGGAAATCTGCAAAGCGCATTATCTGCTTTCCTGACGGCGGAACGGCAAGATCCATCATTTATGCCTGTCCTGCTCAAGCTGGCTGAATTTTATCTGACCGGCCACCATTTTCAAGAAGTGAGCGCACGAATTGATAAGCTTTTGAAGCTTGACCCTAACCATGCCACCGCTCATGCCATTAAGGCGTCGGTATTACTTAAAGAAAAAGCCTTCGATAGCGCGGAACAGGAAGTAGGAATTGCATTGCAAAATGATCCTGCCAATGTGATTGCATTTTCCGTCCTTGCAGGAATTTACGATGCCAAGGGCCAGCCTGAGAAGGCTCTGGAAGTTCTCGCACAAGCCACATCAAAAAATCGAAATGAACTTTCATTCTATCTGTTAAAAGCAGTTATCTACAGCAAGCAGGAAAATGTTGCAGCCGTAACCAATACCTACAAAGAAATTTTTGCGGTCTTTCCAGATAGGATTCAATTTCGCTTTGACCTTGCCCGGATTCTGATGGAAGAGGGACAAACCGAGGAAGCCGGAAAAATATTCCGGGAGACAGTGCAAGCCTTCCCGGCGAATACGGAAGCCAAGAGAAAATTGGCAGCATACCTTGAGGATAAACAGAGTACCGAAGCGGCCGAGAAAGAAATTCAGTCATATATACACTCCCAGCCTAAACAGAAAATGTTCCTTCTGTGGCTTGCTGATCTTTATGTCCGCAATGCTAATACGGAACAAGCTATCACCACTCTTAAATCGATAATTGACGATGGTTCGGATGACTCAATCGGTCTCAATGCAAGCACAGCCCTGGCTCAAATCCAGTTAACCAAAGGTGATGCGGCTCTAGCAGAAAAACTGATCAGCGCTGTCCTTGAGCAAGACGTTAATAACCGGGAAGCTCTTTATTTACGGGCAAATCTCGCATTTTCACAAGGAAAATACCAAGATGCGGTCGCTGATCTTAGGACGATCCTTAGTAATTATCCCGGTGCCTTGAAAGCCTCAAGAATTCTCGCGGAAGCTTTACTCGTTCAGGAAAGAATTGATCTTGCAGTCGATACGCTTCTTCAGGCCGCTCAAAAACATCCTGAAGACAAGAACACGGCAGTAAGACTGGCCCAGCTCTATGCGCTGCGTGGCGAACGTGAAAAATCCATGGAAATTCTAACCAACGTCACAAAGTCCGATCCGCTATATCCGGTTGCTTGGGAGACCATAATCAGACTTGCGATAGAAAACAAGAATTGGGCTGAAGCAGAAGCGGGAGTAGCAAGGCTTAGTTCACTAGATGGCCAGGAGGAGACGTCCAACTTTCTTAAGGGTCAGATCAAGGAAGGAACAGGACAAATTCAGGAAGCTATTACGCTTTATAAGGCTGTTATCCAAGCTAATCCCACTGGGAAGCTTGCCTCTTACGCGCTTACATCTCTTCTGGGAATGGCTCAAACAAAAGAACAGCTATCAGAAGTTAAAAACTTTCTTCAATCGCTCAGTTCAAAGAGCCCAACTGTATTGACAGTACTGGGAGCTACTGAAGCTGCACTTGGCAATTCTGAAGCAGCGGAAGCTTCGTTTAGAATGGCCATCAATCAAAACCCCAACACCCAGGATGCATATATCGCTCTTGCAGAGCTTCTTGTGGAACAACAAGAACCTGAAAAGGCGAATGAAGTCCTGAATAAAGCTGAAAGTGCCATTCCTTCAGAGATGAAGGCGCCGATGATGCGCGCCGCACTTTTGGTCGAAAGCGGACAGATAGATGAGGCCATTGCCATCTATCAAGGCGTTCTAGACAAAAACAATATGGCCGATGTCGCCGCAAACAACCTGGCCCAGACAATCGCCGACTATAAACATACTGACAAGGCCGCTCTCGACCGGGCACGACTGGTCGCCGAGCGTTTCATGAATTCGGATAACCCCTATTATCTAGACACTATTGGTTGGGTATATTATCGGCTTGGGCTCGCAACTCAGGCACAGCCGGTCATCGCCCGAGCGGTTTCGCTATTGAAAGAGCCTCATCCGCAAATCGCTTACCATTATGGCGCCTTACTATTGGAAAATGGACAAAAGGAAGAAGCGAAAAGTTATCTGTACCAAGCTGTTTCTGGCGCTGAGTATCCGGGATATGATGACGCGCAAGAGATTTTAGATAAACTTTTTTAAGCCTAAGGCGCAGCATCCAATAGAACATGAAACAGACTCGAATAATAGAACATGAAACAGACTCGAAGGGAATTTCTTAAAAATGTTTTGCTCTTTGCTGTGGCGGGCGCTTATATGAAGCTGCTCAGTTCTCTCGCATTGGCCTCTGATGAATTCAATTATCCGAGGCTTGCACTACTTGCGCGCATTCACAGCCGAGAATTTGGCAGTTGTGTCACAGAAGATCTTCTTGACAACAATCCTCAGTATAGAAATGCGCTTGTTAGGGAGTGCACTATTATCGTCGCAGAAAACGGTATGAAGTGGCAAAAAATAAATCCGCTTCCTGGTATCTATGATTTTAGTGAAGCGGACAAAATTGTTGGCTTTTCCAATGAAAACGGTATGAAGTTGAGGTTCCATACACTCGTCTGGCATAAGGCGCTGCCGAAATGGGTGGAAGGGGCACTGACCGGCAAAGCTGAAGCCGAAAAAATTCTCCATACCTATGCTGATAAGGTATTGACCCGCTACAAGGGAAAGATGAGGTCATGGGATATCGTGAACGAGCCGATGAACGTTTGGAACGGAAGTGCCGACGGTATGCACCGCAGCCCTTGGTATCATACACTCGGCAGCGATTACATTGCCTATTGTTTTCGTCTCGCTCATGAACTCAATCTTGGCGGCAACCTAGTGCTTAACGAGTACGGTCTCGAGACAGCCGATGACGATAGCGCAGCCAAACGGAAGCATTTCCTGAACTTGGTCAGGAATCTCAAAAATAAAGATGTGCCGGTCAATGCGGTTGGCTTGCAAAGCCACCTCGATGCCAACAAAAAACTGGCTGACTTGGACGAATATCAGAATTGGCTTCTGGCGCTAAAGGATACCGGGGTAAAAATCCTGATAACGGAACTAGATGTCAATGATTGCGCACTTGATGGCGACGATCTGGCGCGAGCGCATCTGGCCGCGGCCTATACCGAGGAATATCTCCGTCGGATCCACGAGGTCATGGTGCCGGATGAAATATTGATGTGGGGTATCTGGGACGGGAATTCGGTTCTCAACTGGAGCAGACCCCGAGAACAGAGAAGCTGCCAACCTTTGATCTATGCACGCGACTGGCAAAGGAACCCGCTATGGCATAGCATTGAAAAATTTCTAATCAGATCGTGATAACCACTATGCTCATGACTTCACCAAAATTCATTGCCTTCGACAAGCCGGACCCGAAACGGGAGCGCATGATGTTCTGGCGCTCGCTTGCTGCAATAGGCTTGCTCGGGGCCTGCTTCGCGCTCGCTTCACTTGTGAAGCTAGCGGCCGCTTATTTTTTTGTCGTCGCCGCTTTGGCTGTGGTCTCTTTTTGGGCGTTTCCTCGCTTTTCCGTCTGTTTCCTGCTGGCGTCCGTTTTCTTCCAGTATTTCTGGATTGGCGTTTTTTTTACCCAGTTCGATAGTTTTTCGACTATCCGGTGTATAACGCTGGGGAACGCAGTTGTCATTTACACGATATTCTTGTCTTCGGTCGTATACCTTCTGATGCACTGGAGAGAACTGCCCGTCTCCGCGCGCAATCTTCTTTGGACGGCTGCGGCATTTACCGTCGTCATTCTGGCCTTTTTCATCGTGGGATGGGTGCGATCATCACTCGGCAGCGCCTTTTACTATCTGAAGTCCTATTCGGGGATAATGCTGTTTCTAGTCATCGGTTGCGCTTACGGTATCCGGCTGGACGCCCGGGAAATACTGGGAATAGCAGCCGGTTTCGGCGTGATCATGGCGACCTACGGGTATCTGGAATTTTTGTTTCCCTACCAGACTTACAGTTTTGTCCATATGACGGAATGGTTGAGCTACAAGCATGCAGGTTATATGGGCCGGGAAGATTTGGTCTTTACCACCATACAGGATGCCGTCGATTATTTTACGGTTTCCTTCTTAAACCTGTCCGGTGCTTTTAAACTCGACCTCGCGATGATCAGGCCGGCTGGCCCCATGTTCCACTTCATCAGTTTTGCCTACGCTATGGCTTTTTGTTTTATCGCGGCTCTCGTGGGCAACCGACTGTGGACGGCGATCTACATGTTCCTGATGCTTGTCCTGATCGCTTCCAAAGGTGCGATGATTTTGGCGTTGTTCGCCATTCTTGCTTTTATTCTGCTGAAGCTATCTGACCGGCAACACCAGCTTTACGCCTGCGTACTTGTCGCTCTAGGCTGCTACATTGTGCTCGTGCTCTTTTACGGCTATCACACGAACGATTATCACTTTCTGGGTATTCAGGCCGGCATCAAAGGATTTATCGGCAATCCTATCGGTCAGGGTCTTGGCATAGGCGGAAACGCATCAAGCGAGATTTCCACGATTAAAAGAAGCGGGATCGAGTTTTCGAATGCCAAAGGGCTGGTTGCGGAAAGCGCTTTGGTCGTGCTGCTTTATCAAACCGGCATTCTGGGCTTTCTCTTACTCACCTTGGTATGGAAGCAGATGGTTTCGGCGACATTATCGTTAGCCGGGGCGCGGGATGGATTTTCGCTGGGAGCCAAAAACTTTATCATTTGCGTCGTGTTATCGACGCTTTACGCGAACTCGATTTTTCAGGAGGAGGTGTTTTCGCCGCACGCTCTTGGCGTATGGCTCGTTATCACGGGGGCGATCTTGTCAGAGAAAAGCACGAAGAAGGAAAATGCCCGCCTAAGATTTGCCAAGCCTAATTTCATTTCGCGGGAAACTTGTTTTGGTCTGCAAAGAGGAAACTGAGAGTATGAAGGTTCACATTCTTACACGGCTGGACGCTCGTCCGATACCGCCTGAGAGTCAGGAAGTCAGGTTATTCTGCAAGTTGAGAAACGAGCTTGTGCGACTTCCGTACTTCCTGCAGTTTTACCGGGAAATGGGGGTCGACCGTTTTATATTTGTTGATAATGGCTCGACCGACGGGACGACCGAGTATCTTCTTTCGCAGCGAGACTGCCACGTTCTTCATACAACGGACCCATTTCGTGACGTTTATGTGCATTGGCAAAATCGTGCGCTAGATCTTTATGGTACGGATCATTGGTGTTTGGTCGTGGACGCGGACGAATTTTTGGTTTTCCCCCATTGCGAGAAAATTTGCTTGAAGCAATTTTGCCGGTTTTTAGATATAGAAGGTTCCCAAGGCGTCTATTCCTTTATGCTGGATATGTATTCCAAGGGTCCTTTCGCGGAAGCACAATACTCGGTTGGCCAAGATCCGCTGGACATATGCCCGTATCATGATCGCGACTATAAATTCGTCGATCGGACCTTCCTTGATATGATGAGACTGCCGAACCGGCCTCCTCCGTTTCCTGAAACAGAAGTGATAGGGGGGCCGCGCGCCCGGATTTTTTACCCGGAACAGAATACGGAAGAGGTTTTTCCGCGAGTGTGGCCACGGATCGCAGGACGGGTATTAACTCCCTTTGCCCAAAGCAAATTATGGCCCGATAGCCGAGTTCCGCACATGGCATCCATGCTTTTCAAGGTTCCTTTGGTCCGCTGGGGACAAGAGCTTGCTTACTACTCCTCTACACACATCATGACGCCCATCCGGTTATCTGCAGTGACGAGCGCGCTTCTGCACTATAAGTATTTCGCCGACTTCCTCGATAAGGCCATAATCGAAGCAACAAGGGGTGCGTACGAGGGCGGAGGGCGCCAATACAATCGTTACGCGCATATCACCGCCCGGAGGGACACAGGTGGAGGCAACATTTTCTTTTACGAAGGCAGCGTTAAATACGAGGACAGTCTGGGACTGATAAAGCAGGGCCTGATCCAATCGTGCACTGAACTGGAATTGCACGTGGTGCGATGCAGCCAGAATCGCTATAAAATGCGGGTGCCGGCTTTATCCCGGGAAGGAGAGAAAGTTTGCTGAAGAAAGGTATCGCCTGTTTGCGTACGATGGCAAAAAAAGCGCTGTCACAGCTTTGGTTGTGGAAAGCGGAATTGCTTCTCTTTCTCGGTTGCTCGGGCAGGAAACACAATTTGCCATGTAATTTGATAGTTTCGCTTACCTCATACCCGCCTCGTTTCCCTACGCTGGCTTTTACCCTAAAAACTTTATTGATGCAGAGCGTAAAGCCGGATCGTGTCATTTTGTGGATATGCAACGTTGATTATAGCCAGCTGTCTGATGATGTGCTGGCGCTGAAGGAGAAGGGGCTGGAGATCAGAACCTGTAGTGATCTGGGACCTTACAAGAAAATCATACCGGCCCTCAAAGAATTTCCGGACGCTTTCATCGCTACGGCGGACGATGATATCAACTATACCAGTGACTGGCTTGCGAAACTTGCCGCAAGCTGGAAAGGTGACAATAAAAATATCATCTGCCATCGCGCCCATCGCATCGAGCTGGGATCGGATAACTTGCCACGATCTTATCGCGACTGGACATTCGATGTTCCCGGGCCGCTGGAGACACGGGGCATTATGCCGATTGGAGCCGGGGGCGTGCTGTACCCTCCCGGTTCGCTGCATCCGGATGTTACCGACGAAAAGCTTTTTTCCCGTCTGTCACCCAAGGCGGATGACGTCTGGCTTTATTGGATGGGACGGCGCAATGGCGCTATTTATATCAAGACGCCCGGCAAGAGAATCTTATTCGACTGGCCAGGCTCGCAGGACGTCGGGTTGTTTCACAATAACTGGGCGGGAAATGAAAATGATCGCAAAATTCAGGCTATGATCCAGTATTTCGGCTGGCCTGAATTTGCATAGCAAGGAACCACCATGGATCAACATCAATACGGCAGTACGGCTGTAAACGGCGTTCTTGCGACCGGGCTGTCGCAAGCGGTGAAAGCCGGCTTGCAGTTCCTTTCCATGATCATTCTTGCTAGGATCCTGATGCCGGAGGATTTCGGCCTTGTTGCTGCGATTGCCCCGCTGGTTGCCTTTATCACCCTGTTTCAGGATATCGGGTTGCAGCAATCAGTTGTTCAGCGCAAGGAAATCACGCCTGACCAGCTTACCCGGATATTCTGGATGATGGTTTTGCTGGGAATTGGGTGCGCCTTGGTGGTTGTCCTAATCAGTCCGGGCATTGCAAATTTTTATGGCGATACGCGTCTGACCAGCCTATCCATGGTCTCGGCTCTGCCGCTGTTGATTAACAGCGTCGGCGCGTTGCCGATGAGTCTAATGACGCGGAATTTCCAGTTTATAAACCTTTCAATCATTGTCATTGTCGCTAACGTGGCCGGCTTCGTGGCGGCTATGGCAGGTGCTTATATGGGGATTGAATATTGGGTGCTTGTCCTGATGCCAGTTACGATTGCTCTCGTCACCACCATAGGCGTATTTTCTGCGTGCGGCTGGAGGCCTGACAAGCCCCGAATTGGCCTGGAAAAGGAGATTCTGCATTTCGGCGCTAACCTTACGGGGTTTAACGTTCTAAATTTTTTTGCTCGTAACCTCGATAATATCCTGATCGGACGATATGCGGGAAGTACGCAACTCGGGTATTACGATTTTGCCTACAAGCTTATGCTCTTTCCTATTCGCAACATCAATGACCCCGTTGCGCGGGTGATTATTCCTATTCTGAGCCGGGTACAGGATGACAAGGAACGCTTGCGCTCAATTTACTTGCGCACTATCGGATTAATCGCCTTGGTAACGGTTCCGGGAATCGCGGCAGTGACGATCGTTGCCGAGGAGGTGATCGTCCTTCTGATGGGTGAAAAGTGGCTGCCTATTGTGCCGGTGTTCTCCTGGCTTGGGATTATATCGATGCTTCAGGTTCTCGGAAACAGCACCGGGTGGCTTTTTATTTCACAGGGGAAGACGAAGGAGATGTTCCGGTGGGGTGCCTATTCCTCCTCGATGACCGTTGTATCCTTCCTTATCGGCCTGAAGTGGGGTATTGTTGGCGTGGCCGCTGCATATACGATTGTAAATTATATTTTTATTATGCCGGTGCTTTATTATCTCCTCGGCAGGATCGGACCTGTAAAATTCCGCGATTTCGCCTTTCTGCAGGTTTCGCTGCTTATAGCCGCAGCCATCACCTGGAGCTTTATCACCTTTATCATCAAGCCTGCGATCGAAGTAACGGGCTTTTTTCTTGTCGTCTTAACCTGCCTCTGTTCTTATGTGACGGCTTTCACCTTGTTTGGCTGCTATGATAGGGGCCGCTACATTCTGAGAGAAGCGTGGGCTATGACAAGGAGGGTGGCAACAAAGTTTCATACCGATAAAGAAGATGCAATTACCTGACTATTTTCCCGGAATGAATTTTTTTATATACGGGTCGGTTTCTTTTAAAAAGATTTCTATCCGCGCATCGGCATCTTCTGGACGTTCTCCGGCTTTTACCGGGGTGGATATACGGACGAGTGCACCATCTGTTCGGCCCAGAGTAATTGAATCGACAACAAGATAAAGTTTTGCCATCGCCGGACTGCTGATACGCCGCCCGCGCTGCTCCAGCCAGTAATAGACCACGCCCGTTTCACTGCCATTGCGGATCAAAAGCCTTGTTACGGATATCGTGTCATGCGCAGTCTCGACGGCCCACGAACTTTGTTCGTCAACCTGCCAGCCGCTGCCGACAATACAGTTGAGGGGGATGTGGATGTTGGCTCGCATTCGCTGACTATTATAGTACGCGACGTACAAATTGACTGGTATCGCTGCCTGCTCGCTTGTGTAATTCGCCATCCAGTAATCGGTAAGGTCTAGGTTTTCTATTTCCTCGATCGTTAGATGGCCTCTTGTGCCGCTCCATTGCCCGATTTCGAGGGGAAAACTGGAAAAGTCAGGGGCAACCGGCGTGTTGTCGGCCCGATTCTTGATAACTCCGCTAAAAATGAATAAAGCGCCGCAAAGGCACAGCAATAGGCAGGCCAGAACTGGCGGAGCGATTTTGACAGGTCCGGTAACTAGGGCACCTTGGGGAAGGCCCAGATACTCATCCCGAAAACGGCCGGTCTGACCGATCTTCAGAAAAAGCCACGTTTCACCCATCAGAAGGGCAAGGCAGATGCCAAAAACGACGAAGCCCTCGAATGTGTGTAGGATGCCTTCGGCCATCTCTTGACCCCACAAATTAACAGTAACGCCCACCATCGCAATCCGCAGACTGTTCATGATAATCGTGATCGGAATTACCGACAGGAATATGGCCACGCGTTTCCACAGTCTGTCCTCCATCAGATAGGCCGTAATAAAGCCTAGACTCATCAGCGGAAACAGATACCGGAGCCCGTTACAGGCTTCGGCTACCTGAAGTTTCATGTGGCCGAGATCGATGACATTGCCATCCTGAAACACCGAAAAACCAAATAACTGGATGCCGGCGGTGCCGAGAGTCGAAGAAATTAACTGCATCTTGATCGACAAGTTGCCGTAAACTATGTGCGGTAGCGGCGCGGCAAAGAAAAGGAAGGCCAGTGCGGGTAGCAGCGACAGTGTGAATTTTTTGCCGCCAAAGACAAGTGAGATGCCGAATAAGGCGACGATAAAGCTGTAATTCAGAAGCGCCTCAAAAGCCGAAAGTTCGGACAGCGCCGAAAGCAGCAGGCTGAGGATCAGCACCGGGATCCCGGTCCATGAGGGCGCAATTTCTAGCTTGTCGCGAGCGAGGATATGCCAGCTGAGAAACGCAGCCACAACGGGAATCAGATAGCCGTGGCTGTATTCATCCCGGCCCCAGTAATGCGGCAAGTTCAGAAGAGCATCGCTGGAAATCCCGAAAGCCACTAGCATCGACAGCACAAGACAGAGAATGAAGCCGTATTTTTCAAGATTTGCTCCCCGCGTTATCTTGAAAGCGCTAGAAAATCCAGTCATGAGAAATCCTTATACCTTCTTTAACTGATTGCTTTTTCTTGCTGACGAAGTGCGCAAAGCGACAGCCGTATCAGGAATGTTCCGTTGCCGATGACATAGCGCCCGAACAATCTCTTTGGCTCATTGACGAGCCGGAAAAACCACTCCATCCCGATGCGACGCATCCAATGCGGGGCGCGATCAAAACGTTGCGCCGTGAAGTCCAGAATAGCGCCACCATTTATGATGAGACAGGGGTAGTCCAATTCTTGTGATAAGACCCGCGCCACATTTTCTTGCTTAGGCATTCCCATACCAAGCAGAACGATGTCCGGCTTTTCCTGTTTAATTGACTGGACGTAGATTTCCGCAGGTTGAAAACCGTCGATTACAGCCACGATTTCGTGAATTTTTCCGAACTCCTCTGCTGACTTACTTAACCAAGGTTGCTGAGTACCATAGATTCCTAGGCGGGCACGGGGAGTTCCCTTCAAAATTAATGGAATAATATCTGTCCCATTTAAATTCGCACCCGGGGTCAACCCTAAAAGCCTCATGGCTATCTTAACGCCTGAACCATCCCTAAGCAGTAAATCGGCAGAGAGAAGATCCTCACGGAACTGAGGATTGCTGTAAGCTAGATTCACCGAATGGGCATTGCAAAATGAGACTGTAAATGGACCGTCAGTTCGCCGCCGTCCAAGATGCGTTATAAGAGATGCCGTATCAGGAAATCCTTGAATATAGTTAAGTATCTCGTACATGTGAAACCGTTACCTCTTTTAGCGAAAATAGTCAGAGCCCATTTTAAATTTTCATATCGTACTTATAAACAGAGATACTGCTGCAATGCAAACTTTTCGTATTGAGAACATCATTTTACAGAAGTTCTTGCGTTATTCTTAAAAATGACTTATGAAATGCAACGAAATCGCACATCCGGCGTGGTTCAATAATTTGTGTTTTTTACTATTATTTCAAAGGGGTTAGTGAGATATGCGCATCGCAATGATCGGCACAGGCTATGTGGGCTTGGTATCAGGGGTTTGTTTTGCAGAATTCGGGCATCAGGTTATCTGCGTCGATAAGGACGAAAACAAGATCGAGAGGCTGAAAAGGGGAGAAATCCCCATTTATGAGCCGGGCCTTGATGACCTTCTCGCGCGGCAGATTGAATCCCAACGGATTGAGTTTACCACTGACCTTGCAGCAGGCATCAAAGAGGCAGAAGCGGTATTTATCGCCGTAGGTACGCCATCGAGCAAGTTTGGGCGCGATGCCGACCTGAGTTATGTGATGGCAGCTGCGCGGGAGATTGGGGAGAACCTCAACGGGTATACGGTGATAGTTGATAAATCAACGGTGCCCGTCGGGACCGCACGCGAAGTTGCCCGGACGATCAGGGAAGCTGCTCCTGATGCTGCCTTTGATGTCGTTTCCAACCCCGAGTTTTTGCGCGAGGGTGCCGCGATTGAGGACTTTATGCGGCCTGATCGCGTCGTTGTCGGAACGGGCTCCGATCGAGCAAGAAAGGTTATGAAGGAAGTTTACCGCCCGCTTTACCTTAACGAAACGCCGATTTTATTTACGGGACTTGAAACTGCTGAACTCATCAAATATGCAGGAAACGCTTTTCTTGCGACAAAGATTTCGTTTATCAACGAAATTGCTGATCTTTGCGAAAAAGTCGGTGCTGATGTGCAGCAGGTCGCCAAAGGGATAGGGCTCGATGGCAGGATCGGCAGCAAGTTTCTTCATGCCGGACCAGGTTATGGCGGCTCATGTTTTCCTAAGGATACGCAGGCCCTCACTCGCATCGGTCAAAAAAATAATGCCCCGCAACGGATCGTCGAAACCGTTGTTGCTGTTAATGAAGACCGTAAGGCGAAAATGGCAGATAAAATTATCGAAGCCTGCGGCGGAGATGTGCGGGGCAAGCGTATTGGGATTCTTGGAGTTTCTTTCAAACCAAATACAGACGATATGCGTGATGCTCCTTCCTTGAGCATTATCCCCATACTGCAACAGGCGGGGGCAACAATTGCTGCGTACGACCCGCAGGCGATGCATGAAGCTCAAAGACTACTCGATAACATTGAATGGCAGGAGGGACCGTACGAAACCGCGGCAAGCGCCGACGCACTGGTAATCCTGACGGAGTGGAACGAATTCCGGGCACTCGATCTTGAGAAGATCGGAGCTTCCATGCAGACCCGGCGTCTGATCGATCTGCGAAATATTTACAAGATTGAAGAGATAGAGAGCCTTGGTTTCCATTATGTATCAGTGGGAAGGCCCGAGATTAAACCGAAAAAGCCGGCCCTTTTAAAAGTAGCCTGATACATTCTCTATTTTGCTTCCGCTCGATTGGCGGGAATGGGGGAGAAAAAGATCCATTCTCACACCCTGACGAGAAGAACTATCCTCAAAAATGGGTCATAGCATTTTCTTGTTTTTAATGAAAACTTAGTTTAAGTCCATTACAGGAGGCAGGTCGTACTTAAAATTTCCAGATGATTAAGACCCGTACTCACTGTTACGGATTAGATCTTGAGAGAACGGCTATTTAGTACTTCTCACCGTTTGCATAAGTAAGACCGGCTGAAAAAGCCGTGATCTTGTTGCGAGTTATGGGACTAACTAATGAGAAAAATCCTGCCTCCGACCTAAGCTGGCTGTCTAACAAAGCTGTGACCTTGTAGAAGTCTGCCTCTAATTTTTTAGAATTATTTTTTCAACAAAATATTTTTTGAGGAATTTTTATGGTGAAAAAAGCATATATTGGAATCGATCTCCATACGGATAATTTCATGGCGTGCTATCTCAGAAAAGGTGAAAAACCAGAGCATAAAATTTTTAAAGTTTCTAATGATGGTTTCTCTGAATTCCGCTCTACACTATCAAAAAATGATCGAATGGCTGTAGAATCAGTTATAAACACCGCACATTTTTGCAAGCAGGTAAAAAAGTACGTACAAAAAATCGAGATCGTTGCTCCAGGACAATTTTTCATTATCAGCCAATCCGTCAAAAAGACTGATAAAAACGATGCTGAGGCATTAGCTTTTTATCTATCTAAAAATATGCTGCCGACAGCACGCCTTAAAAGTAAGGCACATTCAGACATCGCTTCTCTGGTCGATATGCGGACACAGTTAGTCAAAATGAGAAAATCGATCATTAATAAGACGCACTCAATTCTGCACCGTAATGGTATTAAAGTGGATAGATCGCGTCTATTAACTAAATCAGGCTTTAGTAAATATGTTTTTCCCCACGATTGGGATTCAGTAACGCAATTTGAACTTGATCTCATCCATGACCAAGTAAAAAGTTTAAATGAAAACATTACCCTTGCCACAACTCTGTTCTTCCTTTTCAACCGAAGCCCACGCGAAGCAGCGGCCATGGCGTTAACCGCCCACCAGTTCGCCGTGCCTAGCGAATATCCCGCCGATGCTCCATCAACGCCGACCCCGAGAAGATTGAGTATGAGGTTGCTGAACATGGCCAGAACCACGCCCGCAAGGATAGCGCCCCACGATACCCTGTGCACGTGGCGCGCATGTCTTCCACCGTGTTAGCTTGAATGGCGATATTGCAAAGGCGCATTATGGGCTCTATTCTGTCACATTTCATGTTTTGGCTTTCAGTCGAGAAATTTAGAAATAACAGTTTGTGAACTCCAATCCTGATAATTTTATGACAAAATTTTTATCGCCCCGTCTCCGAACTCAAATCTGTCAATCGTCAGCAAAACGAAATAAAACTTTATCTATTCTTAGGATTTTTAAAAGTAACCTTGGGGATAGCCTGAAAATGTATATTAGACCTGTTGCAAAAGTCGGGGATTCACAAGGGATCAATGATGTGATTCACTGTTGAAAGGGGATAGAGGCCCCTTTCAACATGGCAGATTTTAACAGCGCGTGGCTTCTGCGCAAGAAGCAATTCCGGTCATTGACGGGGATAACGCCCGATCAGTTCCGTAAGATGGTTTCATTATTGCGCCCGCACTGGCGGGAACGGGTTGAGGAGCCGAAGGATCGTCAGGGGCGGCCCTATGGAGTGGGCGGTCTGGAGGATCATCTTCTTGTGATGCTGATCCTGTACCGCTGCCATATTACCCAGGACTTCATGGGTTGCCTGTACCGGGTGGACAGGACGACCGTTTGCCGCAGCCTCAGGCGCATTGAGCAACTGGCGCGGCGGGTTCTGGGCGTAAAAAAGCGCGTCAAGGTCACGGATGATGAGGCGCAAACGCTCATCATGGATTGCACGGAACAGCCTGTACAGCGCCCGCAACGCAAACAGCGCTGCTGGTATTCGGGAAAGAAAAAACGTCACACGGTCAAGAACGAGATCATCATCACCGAAGCAGGGAGGATCGCCGCCGTCTCCGATGACGCGCCGGGCCGGGTGCATGACATAGAAATCCGCAGGCGCGGACCGCCCTTGCCTGAAAACGCCCGTGGCCATGCCGACAGCGGCTATCAGGGCTATCAGAAAGACCATCCCGCCCTTGAAATCCCTTATAAAAAATCAAAGAAAAAACCTCTCGCGAAAGACCAGAAAGAATACAATCGCGCCATCGCCCGCATGAAGCGCTTCCGCATCCTTGCCGACAGATACCGCTATCCCCGCGCCGGCCACGCCGTAAAGTTCGCCATCGTCGCAGGCATCGTCAATCTCATAATGAATAGTTGATAGATTGCAACCAAAGGAAAGCTGCGCCCGGATTAAACGAAGCTACTTTTGCAACAGGTCTATTTTGAATTACGGAGCAACGGTTCCCTGGACAAGTTCATACTAACGATAGAAGCGAGCGTGAACGCGGCGGGCGGGGGTTCGCCGGTGCTGGATATCATCGCTGATGGAATTCCCGTAACATCTTCTTCCGCAATTACCTCCATCACCGGCGCGGGCTCCGACCTTTTTGTTTTCACCCTTGAGTTCAGCGGCAGC